>TARA_R110001599_G_scaffold353419_1_pt1 | contig 12632 bp, 14 predicted proteins | sample TARA_R110001599 | Tara Oceans TARA_R110001599 (sample SAMEA4398360) | marine metagenome | biome: Polar Biome; feature: [MES] marine water layer (ENVO:01000295) within the mesopelagic zone...; material: water (ENVO:00002006), including particulate matter (ENVO:01000060) such... | reverse complement strand
CTAATTCTATATCTTTTATTTTATAATCGTTCATAAGTTCTCCTTTTTAAACTTAAACAAAATTTTATGGATTTCACCTTCTCAACAATAGTTTATTGTTTAAAGAAAGTCTCACTGTTAATTGATTTATCACAAATATATAAATCAAATGCGGGTTTTTCGCCCACAGATAAATAATGATATTTGCAACCCCATTTTTTAAGTTGCTTTTCAGTGACAGAATACCAGTCTATACCAGTTACTGTACCTCTTGCGGTCCAATATGTAATTTCATTACCTTCTTTAAAAAGACGATTAATTTTATTAATCCTTTCTTTAATTGGCAGTGCAAGATTGTAGTCTCTATCACCATCATAATCACATATTGTCTCATCGATATCTACAAATATTTTCATATTTCCCCTATATATAAAATTTTCTTTCTGCTACTTTAAGCTTAAATATATCAGGATCTTCATACACGGAGTCACCAGTAAAGTGTGTTGTAGACACTTCTTCTATCACACAACCCTTATTAGAACTGAAAGAATGATTGACACCTCTTGGGATTAAAATAGGCTTTCCTAGTTTTAATTGTATCTTTTTATTATTTAAAACTAAACAACAGTCACCTGAAAGTAATTCAAAAGACTCTTCTTTTTTCACATGATGATGGGTTGGGTGTTTTTGATTTTTACTCAGCAGCAGTAGTTTTTTACAATAAGCACGATTAATCTTGCTTATAATCACGCACCCGTTTTTATGAAAATTTTCTAAACCATAGTGCGCTGAGATTTCAAACCTGGTCTCATCTTCAATAGGTACATTAGCTAACTTAAGAAGATTAATAGCATTTTGCTTAATTAATTGCATTGCTTCAACTTGCTTACTAGTAAAACACTGTGACAGCATTAATTTTGAATCTTTTTTAATAAAAGACTCTATTCTTTTACCAATCACCTGATCAATTTCAGCTACTGACGCTTGTCCTTCCTGAAGTGGCATTGCGTAATAAAGGTCTTCTTCACTTATCCTATGATTTTCATTTAAGTCTTTGTTGAAGTATATACCTCTTTTTAAGCTTCTAAGTGCCACCTTTTCTTTATTAGAAGAACCCTCAATAGCACTTAAAGCAAAGCTAACTTCATCAATGACGTTTTGCATATCACTTACTTGACAAGAATATGCATTTAAAGATATATCTTGTGTTTCAACACCTACATGCTTTTCAATTATTTTGCAACCCATTGCAACTGCGTATGGTACAATTGATTTTTGTTTTGGACTTTCATGAGTTGATATTCCTACTGGAACGTCTTCGTATCTTTCCATCATGTTTTTAATTCTTTGCAAATTTGAATGCTCAATAGGCGTAGGGTATTCTCCTACACAATGCATTAGTGAAAAGTCCCTATTTTCTTTTTTAAATAAATTGTATACTTTATCTAAAGTGTCAAATTCGATACCTGCTGTAGATATTATTATCCTTCGATTAATCTTGCTAACTTCACGAAGAAGTGGCCAGTCATCGCTTGAACAACTGGCAATTTTCACAATGTCTATGTCTAGTTCTGGAAACCATGCTAATGACTCATTATCAAATGGGGTTGCCATTGTCAATAGTCCTTTCGATTTTGCATGATTAGCTAGTATTCTAAAATCTTCAATAGACAATCGTGTGTTATTAAATCTTTTAACATACTTTAAATCAGACTTTTTAAAATCGTTATGTATGAAAGTATCTAGCTGTCTGAATTGGAATTTTATAGCAGCAGTTATTTTATTATCTTTAACTAGTTTTGCAAAGTCACTGATGATTCTACAGCCATGCTCTACATTACCTTGATGGTTGTTTGCCATCTCGAATACGAATAGCATTTATTGCCTCCTTTAGGTCATTTATATTGTCTATGTCAATGTTGTCTGTTTTTTTCATTATGTAAGGCAAACATTTTCTTCCAATCATGTTTTTGGATTCTAAAACATTTTTCCTCTTTGTAATATCAATACAAGCATTTTGTATAAAAGAGTTCTTTATAATCTGCCTTGGGGAACTATGCTGAGTATTTCCAGGAATTACTGTTTTTGCAATTCCTTCATCAATGTGCCACATCTTATAAGGGCTTTGACTGACTGGAATTACTGATCTTAAAGAGTCAAATTTATCATAATTTTTTAAAAATAATTCATTAGCAGATTCTATTATATTTTTATTAATTAAAGGGAAAGTTGCTCTTAGATGAACTGAATAGTCATACTCTTTGTAAATATTAAAAAAGTGTTCAAATCCTTCCAAGTCAAGTGACAAATCATTGGATATGTTAATCGGTCTTTCAACTGTTAAAACTTTTAAGCTTTTTGCATAATCTAATATTTCTTTACTGTCTGAAGAAACAAAGATGTCTAAATTTCCAAAATCTTTTGCTGCTTTTATCGCATAGTAAATCAATGGTTTTCCGCAAACATCAATCATGTTTTTATTAGCAATGCCTTTGCTACCAGCTCTTGCCAGGATTAGAATACATCCTTTTCTATTGATAACTTTGTTCATTTATCTACTTCCATGTTTGTACAGGGTTGTTTCCTTACATTACATTCTACTATAAAATATTAAATATTACACTAATAAATAAAGAAATTATCGACATCTACACTTTCAAACTCAGCATATGTGTAGATATGATAGTTAATATTTTTATTTTTATCAACTAATTCTCTAAATTGATTTTTTGCTACTTTGCCTTTTTGTGGCTGATATCCTCTAACAGATTTATCGCCTGTATGAACGTGATGAGAAAAATAATCACATTCAAAAAAGTCTAAGCCAAATATGTGTATATTTTCTATTTCGCTAAATGTGCTTACGTAACCTAAACAAGACATTCCATTGCTTTTTAGCTTGTAATCACTATCTTTTGTTGACTCATCAATGTAAAGTATCTCAGAGTAGTTTATATTTTTTTCTAAAGACTTAAGATCCTTAGGCGCATCTGGGTCTGTTCTTTTCTTATTTGACTGTATGCATTTAATATTAAAAAAGTCTAATGTGTTTTTGTCTTCAATATTAACATGATCATTGTTGATGAACTGGACATTAAAACTACTATTTTTTTCTTTGATTTTCAATGCTAATACTTTGTTTTTTTTAAGTTCTTTAAATTTATTGACGAAAAATATACAAAAGTTGTCTCTGCTGTTTCCTTCAAAGTTTTCAATCTTTTCAACTGATTTTCCTCTGCATAGAATAATCACGTTTTTAATATTTTTTTCTATGAGGTGCTTTTCAAGTTTACATTCAGTCTTCATTCTATTCCTTTGCATACAAAGGTTGAAAAACATTGTTTTGATGATTTAGTAGGTCCCACTCAAAAGTATTAAATCTTATATTTTTTTCTACAAGTGCTTCACCATAACGATTCATATAATCTGGCTTCGTCATCAGTTTGTAGAACTTATCATACTGATAATTTGGACCTATTATCCAGACTGCATTGTGCCTAGAAATTCTGATTAATTCGTCTAGCATGTCTTTTGGATCTGTGTTTCTCATTTTGTGAAAAGATGCTTTTGCTGTAATGATATCGAAAAAATTATCTTGAAAGGGCATAGTCTTTCCGTTCCACTTTTCGGTTGTGATATTTGTTATTTCATGAAATTTTGAAAATTCTAGATTGTGTTTTGGCAAGTCAATATCTAATCCGACAATGTTGCAATTACTTATCTTTCGACCTACAACTTTTGACCAACCTGGTCCGAAACCGTAATCAAGCATATTTACATGCCCTTTATCTTTATTAAAACCAATGATGTCAATAAACAACATTTCCCAAATTTTAATATTAAACTCTACGTTTTTATAACCTGACCATTGTGATGATATCAAATCTATTTCTTCAATTTTTTGTTTCTGCTCTCTTGTTAAGTAATTTTGCCAACTTGTATTAAATTGTCTTCTAACATGAGAAAGCTGCCAAAAGTCGTCGACTTCCATTTTTGGTTCATCTTCTACTATTGGCAATATTTTATTACCGACCCACGGAAAAGGATCTTTGCCAATCCTAGATAACAAAACATTTCTATCGCAAATAAAGCAAGAACCATTAAAAAAGTAGACATCACCCATACAATTTTTGTCATTTGTATTTGAAGGAACTTCAATCTGGTTTTGTATTTGTCCTTCTTCTAACTTAAAAGCTCTATATGGGTTAAACATATTAAACTTAGAAACAGTCATCCCACCGGTATACTCTCCTTTTTTGATTGCAGTGATGCTTTCTAAAATTGTAGATAAATCAACACCAAGACTGTTACCAAGTAAAACAACTACATATTCGTAATTTTTACTTTTTAATTTTTCCATCTCTATAAGCGCATGAATCATAACATCGTGATGAGAAGCATCATCACCAGATATATTTTTAGGTCTTTCAATAAGTGAAATGTTGTTTTTCGAAGCCATTGTGTCTAAGATTGTCTTGCAATCAGAAGATATACATATATCAATATTTTCATAATTATTATTGCAGACTTTATTGATTGGTGCTTCAAATAACATTTTTTTATTGTCGATGTAAGCAATATTCTTATTAGGCACTGACTTACTTCCTGCTCTTGCAGTTTGTAGTATTAGTATGTTATTCATGGGCAACCATCCTTTCTGTATTCTGATATATCTTTAAAGCATTTCTCCCAGCTGGAAAAGTTAATAGCCTTATCATCGATGTAAAAAACAGCTCGAGGCTTTTCTGCTGTGACTTTTGATATAAACTGGCTCATGTTATGCTTTTCGAGCCAGTCCCAAACTAGCTGGGCACCGTTCTTGCCGTTGACTAACCCTCTATCTGGCTTTGCTTTGCATGTATAAATAATAATTGTATAGTTTTTAGAAAGATCAGCCAATGCTTCAAATGATCCTTCGATTGGTTTATCATAAATAGTTCCGTCGTAAAAGCCTTTAGAGCATTTGTGAATTACTCCATCAAAGTCTATACCGATATTTACTGTTTCGTCGGGAAAGCTATGCTTTCTTATTTCCTTTCCTTTCCAGTTTATCTGCTCTATGTCAGTAGGAGAGTTTTTTCCAATTGGTGGGCATTCCTTTCCCGAACCATGAGTCAACTCATACGAAAGTAATAATGTTAAAACTTCGGCTGTGTGATAATATTTTGTATTCAATTCAACAGTTGTTAAGTTTGGTATCTTGATATTTAAAGGTTGACCAGTCAACATAGCTATTTGCATGCCTTGATCATTACCCCACTGTAATGCTTTGATAACATCAGTAGAAGTACCAGATGAAGATATGCCTAAAATCAATGATTTGCTTTGTTGACTTCTTGTTTTTGTCGAAGTTCTTTGTGACAGCCAGGTAACCATCCACTGTTCAAATCCTACATCATTTATCAAAGAAGTAGCAACTATTGCAGAACCAGGACACATTGCGTTTTTTGTTCCATTTGAAAGTCTAGTGATATCAACAGCAGCGTGATCAGCAATTGCAAGGTTTCCACCATGTCCAATAACATATATATCGCTAGAGCTATTAAATTTTTCTTGTAGTTGTTTCCAGCTTTTAGAATTAACTATTTTAACAAATTTTTCATCTAAGTTTTCGAAGTTAAGCATTCTTCCCCTTGAGTTTTTATTATTATATTATAGACTATTTTTACAAAATGTTCAATTTAATCTTTTAAAAATAATTTTCTAAAATTATCACTCTGTATAATTATTTATTTTATCATGATCACCAACTACTTTCAATATTTTTCCTTCTAAAACTTCATAATTTTCTTTTTCTGATGTTGATAAAAATATTTCATTTTTTCTATCGCCTCTTCTTTTTTCTATGTATAGCTTTTCTTTATTCGGTAAAAGGTCATTTGCTACATCTTTCATATTCCTAAACACCCTATTGTTAACAATAAATCTTCCCGGGTATAACATAGAATAAAGTATTAAGCCTACAGCTTCATCAATTGAAATAAAGTATCTATTGCATTCTTCTACAACTTTAATAGGATGCTTAGGATTAGTGTTGTGCCATATTTCAAAAACATTACCTTGAGACTGGACTACATTAAAAAACCTTGCAACACTCCCGCCTGCGTTGATTACCATTCTTTCTGCTATTAATTTTGTTGCCCCATAGACAATTTCAGGGTTACAAGATTTACATGTCGAAGTTAAAATAACCTTGCATTCTTTTTTACTGACATCAATTAAGTTTTTAGTTCCTTCAATATTAACCTTTACTGTTTTCCAGCTTTGATGTTCTGATTTTGTTGCATATTTAAGTCCTGCAATGTTTACAATAAAATCCGGATTAAATTTATTTACCCATTTTAAACAGTCTCCAAAATCAGTTATATCTAAATATTCTAAATTGCCGTCAATATCAGTGGCTAGAAATTCTACTCCCGCTTCTTTTAAAACTTTTTGAAAATGTGCCCCAACTGATCCGTTTGCACCTGTTATTAAAACTTTCTTGTTTTTTAAAAAATCATGATGTCTAATATCAATCAATTCTTTAAACTCCTTTCTTCCTAAAACTAATTCTAATTCATTTTTATTCATTCCAATACTCCTTTTTAATTTTCATAGCTATCTTTTCTGCTACTGGACAATCCCCTGTTATACCTCTTTCTTTGTAAGCAGGCTGGTCATAAACGACGTTTGGATAGTGACCTTGTTTTGGTCCTCGCAACCCTAGCTCAGCCTTTATTCCTGTCATATGCAATTTCATTTGTTCATAAGCCATTAAACATAATGGTTCTGCTAATCTAAAATTAAATCCTATATTTACATGATTATATCTTCCATCTTGGCCTTGATTACATATAGACCTAATCTTCTTAGCATCTAATTTAGAATTCTTAGGGATACAAATCATGCCACCTTCAAACGTAGAGATGTTTTTTGTCTTATAAAAAGAAAAAGTTCCAGCATCAGCAACCATTCCAGCATATTTACCACAATGACATTCGGCGCCAAAAGCCTGAGCTGTATCTTCAATGACTGGTATACCATATTTTTCTGCTATTTTGTTAATTTTATCCATGTCACACACCCTACCATAAAGATGAACAGGAATGATTGCTCTTGTCTTTTCTGTTATAGCAGCTTCAATCTTTTCAGGATCAATTAAGCATGTATCAGGATCAATGTCAACAAAAACAGGTTTTCCACCACTTATTATTACTGAATTGGGAGTTGCTATAAAAGTAAAAGGTGTTGTTATTACTTCATCTTTTGGTTTTAAGTCTAGCGACCACAAAGGTGCAATCAAGGCAGATGTGCCATTATTAACTGCTATACAGTCTTTTAGGTTAAATCTTTCTTTAACATAATTTTCAAATATATCTCTTATTATAGCCGGCATATTATTTCTTCCTTAAAAATTTTGCAGGGTTCCCAACTACAATTGTATCTTTATCAACATCTTTGGTTACTACTGATCCTGCTCCCACCAAAGAATTTTCACCTATATTGATTCCACATATAATCGTTGAATTTGCACCAATACTGCAACCTGCATTAAAATAAGTTTTTTTAAACCTATCTTGCCAGCTTCCTTTAGCTACGGGTTTAATATCGTTTGTTGTTACTACATTAGGACCAATAAAAACGTCATTATTGATTACTACTCCCTCATAAAGCAATGCGTGATTCTGTACTTTGCAGTTGTTTCCAATTATCACATTGTTTCCGATATGTACACCTTCACCTATAATACAATTCTCGCCTATTACAGCGCCGCTCATTATGTGAGAAAACGCCCAGACTTTTGTCCCGCTTCCTAGTTTAACTTCGTTGTCAATTATTGCAGTTTCATGAACATAATAATTATTCACTGTTTAATCCTCCAAAAGATTACTAACTAAAGAATTAGAATCTTTAATATCTGATATTGTTATGTTTTTTGGAAAAAACTTTCCAATGTTATTCATATAATAAAGCCTTGCTTGAATTGTAAATTTTGAGAAAGTATCATAGTTAGCTTGAAATCTACCATTTATCATTAATGTACCAAAACCCCATTTATTTTTCATTAAATTAAATAATGATTCAGAAGACATCTTAACGTCATAATAATCACTAGCAACTAAAGATATATTGCTGAATATATCATATTTGATAAATTTCTTATGATCAGAAAGGTAGATAATTGCACTTTGATTTTTTCCATATTTTTCTAATTTTTGTGACAATGTTTTTAGATCGTTGTTTTCTTCTAAATAGTTTTTCATTATTTTAAATTGTCTAAAAAGCGCAAGCATTGACTTTGTTTTTGTTTTTGTCAAAGACCTGGTTTGTATCTCGGCATACTTTTCTTTCCAAAATTTAATTGCTAAAGCGTTTTCTTTTATGCTGTTGGTTTTAATTTCGCTTGATTTTTCATTTTTAAATTCCCAAGTGTCGCCTATTTTTAATACAGCAATGTTTCTATTGTAAAAAGATTCTAAAAGCTCATCTATTTCAATTGCATTTTTATTTAAGTAAAAGTTTTCTTCATGTGAAAAATAAGAAAACGAAGCAAAAGGAATTATATTTTCTGGCTTTAAAATATCAAATATTTGCTCTAAAGATTGAAATGTTCTAAGCTTTGCTTTTTCTCTAATGCTTCTATCATTTTCATTACCGGTCCAGTTAGCAAAAGAAAATTGAACAGCCATACTGCCTACCTTTCCTAGTCTATCTTTTATATTTGTCAATTCAGTTATGTCTGGAAACAATACGCAATCATTCAAGTTTAAAAAAGTTTCATCATTATATGATAATGAAAGCCACGAGTCAAAACTTTTACTAACACCTCCGCAAATAGTAACTTTGTTTATTTCAATACCTTTGTCTGGGATTTCTCTTACTACATACTTTCGATCCATAAAAAAGTTTTTCAACTTTGTGTCATTTTTTCTCTTATTAATTATTATAACTTTATCTAATGGTATTTTTTCACCATTAAAAAGATTAGGTCTAAAATGATCTGGGTGTTCGTGTGATATCCATACAAAATCGTATTCGCTTGGTTCTGGTAATTTTGTATCTTGAACCAGTGACCATCCATTGTCAAATATTCCTCCATCAACCCATGGATCTGTGAGGATTCTAACTTCGTTGCATTCAATCAGCAAACAAGCATGATTAATAAGTTGTATTTTCATTTTTATTCCTAGCTTTATAGATATTATAAAACTATATCGTGTATTTATAGTTTACAAATTTTTCTAGAGCTTTTTTGTATTTACTGCTATTAAACTTGGACGGCCCTTTAGCAAACCAAATTTTGTTACCGTCTATTAAACTGGTATCACAAAATGGATTTTTAGTTCTAGGTACGTTGAGACCTGTTTCTTTTGTGATAACATCTTCTCCTTTTAGTATATTTTCTACACATGACTTTACAAATAAATTCATATCTGAAAACTTTATGTTGATCGCATCTGTTTTTTCTATTAATTCGATCCATCTTTCAAGGACACTTATTGTCGCAGGAGTATTTGACATAGCATGTGTGCCTAAAAGCACAACTTTCCCAGTTGTTTCCGGTAGTATCTTGTCAATATCTATATTATTATTCCTTACTATATCAACAAGATCTTCAATGCACGACACCTTCTCAGGATTTTTAGAAAACACATTGTTCTTTTCTCTCTCCATAAAAACAAAATCTTTTTCATCTAAAATATTTTCAATATAGTTTAATTTTGTAAAAACAAGACCATTTGCTCCAAAAGTGCATATCTTACCTGCTTTTGAACTTTTTAATTCTTCCAAAAACATTCTTGGTCTAAAGTTTCTATAAAATTGTATTTTTCCGTTATCAACATCAGGATTGTGTGTTTTATTGTCAATGACTTTAAAGCCTTTTGTGTCTAATGAACTAAGATTTTTAAATAATATTTTTGAATCATTGGCATATATTTTTTGAACATACTCATATTGTGACTGGTTGAAGTCTAGTAAGTATACGATAATATTATTTTCGTTCCCATGATATCGTATGCTACCAATAAGCCCTTGAGCAAAGACAAAATATTTTGGATCGCTCCAGGTTATTATCTCCATTTATCGTTCCAGCATGAAACTTCTGACAATTTTCTTACTAGTACCTTCGATATTTTCTCTACAAGCAAACTCTAATAAATGATCATTACTAATTGGACCGTACAAACCTCTAATAAAGCCATCAGTTGGTATTTCAGCAATAGGATTATATCCTGCTTCTATAAACTTCTTTGGTCTACCAATAGGTGTTGATACTACATATTTTGATTTAAATCCGAGTTTAAAATATTCTTTAAGGATTGCTTCAAAATCATTTTCACTGTCATAAAACTGAGGATGGACTTCTAACAAGAACTTGGTTGAACCGGGATTTTTTGAAAAATATTCTAAGCCGCCTTCAAAGACTTTTACTTCGTGACCTTCAATGTCCATCTTTATAAAATTAGGATATTTTCGATCTTCTAGAAACGATGACAACGACTCGCATGCAACCTCAATACTATTATTTGAATGCTTTGTTTTCTGCACAGAGCTTAAGTTTGATTTATCGCTTTGCCAAAAATTAATTTTACCTTTGTAGTCTGTGACTGCTATTGGAAATATTTCACATACATTTTTGAAATTATTTTTTTCAATATTTTTAGTTAATAAGTCAACATTGTAAGGATCTGGTTCAATTGCATAAACTTGACCAGAACCACCTACTTTTTCACACATGAAAAGAGTAGTATATCCTATGTTTGAACCTAAGTCTATACACACATCACCTTCATTAATTTCTTTATGGAGCAAGTTCATAAAAATTATTTCTCTAATTCCAGAATGATATAACACACGACTGATGCCTTCAGACTTTAAGTCTAAGATCATATCGAAGTTATGTATTCTTTTTGTGACTAAGTTAGAACTTGCGATTTCTTTTGTTTCGTTAAACTTTATTTCATTTATGCTCATTTATAACATCCTTTATTGATTTTGTTGTCATCTTGTTAGCTAGCAAGCTACTACTTGATAAATTTATACATCTCTGCCTGTTGTATTCGAAAAATTCTGGCAGATAATTTTGAAGCTTAAAAGTAGGATGCAAGTCACTTGGTTTTCTTTCATCGGGCTTGCATGTTTTTATTATTTCTTCAATTTTTATATTTTGATATTTTTTATTATCTGTCCAGAAATATTTACTATTATTCATGTCGACTCCTAATAAATATAAACATTCATATTTTTGCCTTAAGATAATGTCAGCAACGACTGTTAAGCTAGAATTGCAGCTAACTGATACTGCTTCTTGAACATTATATTTTCCATGCTCTTCTTTCCTATACACTTTTGGGTATACATACATATTATTTAAATCATAGTCGCTAGGCGTAACGTGATTTAAGATATAGGGTCTCGTTTGATCAATGATCCAGTTAACATTTTTGTAAATGTCTTTTCTTTGTTTACTTAGTCTAGACACTAATGGACCGTTGCGATGATTTTTAATTTCCATATGATAGAAGTCAGGAATTAATTCGCTGTTTATCATGAAATTATTTGAAGTCCATATGTCGAAATTGTTATTAATAAAATCAATCTCATCTTTTGTCAAGCTGTTTATTGATTCTCCGCATCCTAAAAATATTGCATTTGTTTTTTTCTTGGTTAGATTTTTAAAATGATTAACTTCTATTGTCATGACATGCCTCTTTAAGGATATCATAATAAGATTCTACACAATTTACAAAGCGAGTTACTTTTTTATCTATTTTTTTATCTGTAAAGTATTTATGATCTTCTATTTCTTTTGTATTGCTAAAATCCATTATTGGTGGATTATAAAGTTCACAAGGCTTCATATCCCATTCATTTTCTAAAACCATCACACCGTTGTATACAACTTCATGCGTTCCCCCTGACGAGGAGCAAATTATCTTACATCCAGCTTCTTGCGCATCTACAACAACATTAGGACAATGATCTAGATATGCTAAATGAACAAAAGTAGAAGTTCTATGATAAAGGCATATTAATGTCTCGTAATTTAACTCTCCTAAATAGTATATCCTGTTGCTCATTGACATATATTCTTTTGCCTCGTCTAGCCCTAGGCTTCCAGCAATTGCAAAAACTGCATCATCAGTAGCATGATCTAAGAAGTACAACACATTTTGCAAAAGTCTTTTGTGCGGTCGCCATGAAGCAGCACAAGACCAAACTTCTTTGTCTTTATCCCAAGGCCAATTGATTTTATTATAATTGTCTAAAAACATTTGATTATTAATCAATGATGGATCTGCAGCATTGTGTATTATATGACTGTTGTTATGTACTCCGAACCAAGACTCAGTAAGCTTTTTATTGAAGTTTGACTGATATATAACAGAGTTAGCATTCTCATATGATTCCTTGATTGGTCTATTCTGATTAATAAAGTCTTGCTTAGAATTAAAATATATGCCGTCTAAACGGAGCACCATAGGTTTAACCTTAGGGGCCTGTTGCTGGATAACACAGAATTCAACGTCAGCTTCTTTCTGGTTGCTTAATGATACTTTTTTTCCTTTAATTAGATTTTGAAATAAAGTTCTTGTGAATTTATTAGGTCCGCTATTTGACCTAGGATTAAAATTATGAGTAAATATTTTCATCTATTATAATCATCT
>TARA_R110001599_G_scaffold221354_2_pt1 | contig 12639 bp, 15 predicted proteins | sample TARA_R110001599 | Tara Oceans TARA_R110001599 (sample SAMEA4398360) | marine metagenome | biome: Polar Biome; feature: [MES] marine water layer (ENVO:01000295) within the mesopelagic zone...; material: water (ENVO:00002006), including particulate matter (ENVO:01000060) such... | reverse complement strand
AACAGGGTCGAAAGCACCAAAAAGATGCTTTTCACCCTCATGAACATGGGGATTGCCGTGTTTAGTCCCATTGTGAGTGGCACAGGGATTAATCCTTATGGAGAAGACAAGGAGCATTCATGGTGGATGCACTGGGATCTCAAGATGCTCAGGAAGTGTGACAGGATAGCAGTGCTGGCACTCCCCGACTGGCAGGATTCTTTGGGTATCCAGATGGAACTGGAACTTGCCACCATTCTTCAGAAGCCAATTTTTATTATAAAGGAGGGCGAATGACCCCAGCACAAAAAAACTTGAATGACCGAATTGTTAAATTCTGGGCTGATCACAAGATTGGCCCCTCCTATCGGCAACTGGCCTTTCTCACAGAAACAGCCGTTAGTAATGTATACAAAATGGTGGAAAGACTTGCTGAACGCGGCATTATTCATGTTGATAAGGGTGTGTGGCGCGGCATCTACCCAATAGATGAGTGGCGTAAAAAAAATGAACCAGAGCGCACCTATCGTGATGAATATGAACGTAAGCTGCTGATGGAAAACAAAAGAATGCGTGAGGCATTAGAAGAAATAAGGGACATTGCTGATGTGAGCGAAGGAACAGAGCTTTATGTAATGATTGCAGAAAAAGGTTTGGGAGATTAATGGCAAAAAAAATTACAACGACTTATAGCTCTAAAACTAAAACCCGCCGCAGAAACAAGCTCCGTCCCTTTAACGGAAGAAAGAAGCTGGGACCAAAGTCAGCATGGCGGGGCACAAAAAAAAGAAAACGGGGTCAGGGTGGATAGTTTTTATAATCCTTTCGTATACCAAAATCTCGAAAGAAGACTGGATCATTATTTTTCTGCCCCCGTCCTTTCGCATGATGAGGTTAAAAAAGTGATAGAGATAGGCGAAAGCTGCAAGCAGGAAAGCGGCCAGATTGTTTATAAAAACAAAATGAACTTAATTATCAGGAGATCAAAAGTAGCGTGGGTAAGGCCAGAAAAGATGAAGTTTGCCTATGACAAGGTGTGGAATGTTCTGGAAAAATTGAACCAAAAGCACTGGGGTTTTGACATAGATGGCCTGCAATTCGCCCAGTACACGACATATGGCCCTCTTTGCCATTATTTTTATCACATGGACGTGGGAGCAGAAGGAGATACAGGAGAAAGAAAGCTGAGTGTATCTGTTAACCTAACCGATCCCTCGGATTTTATTGGTGGCAAGCTAAAAATAATTAGCGGAAGGTGTGACATCAATTACCCACAACAGGATTTGGGCACAATGACAGCTTTTCCGTCTTATCTTCTTCATAGAGTGCGCCCTGTATGGTGGGGCACCAGAAGATCTTTAGTGTTTTGGGCAACAGGAAAACCGTTTTCATGAGAAAAGAACATGATTTTTACCCAACGCCATTTAGTATTGTTGGGCTAATGGTTAAAGAATTTATGAACCGTCAGGACGTTTCTTGTAAGGCGCTTGATATATGGGAGCCGTGTGCTGGTGATAAACGCATAGCAGAAGCAATAAAATCCTATGCCGTTGTTACAGAAAAAACTCATTCCATTGGAAAAAGATATATGGTGGGCAACGTCCACTGCACTGATATTCAAGAGGGGCAAGACTTTTTTTCATACAAAGAAGCTCTCCTTCCTAACATAATGACCAATCCACCCTTCAAAGACATAAGAGAGTTTATTGATCATGCGTTTGAAATTGGGGTAGAAAAAATGGCGCTTATTAGCGGCGAAAGGCTTTGGGCCTGTAAAAAAGGCAGAGAGCAGTTTGAGCGTCATAAACCAGATCTTTTCTGTATGATGGATTTCAGGGAAGACTACCTTGGCAAAGGAGGCAGTCCTGACAGAGCGCTGGCCATTAATATCTGGGACAGCCCCTGTGCAGATAGTTGTGAGTTTAAAATATTAAGGAAACCTGTGGAGGGCAAGGAGTAACCCATGTTGATGATGCCGGTTGTTGACATTGAGGTTGGGAAGTTCAACTCTTCCCCCCTCCGGCCCTTTTTACTAATAGCATTAGAAAATTTCTTATATTGACCAAATCTGTAAAGGGGGGTACTTTGCTATCGTTCAAGAGAGTTTACTCTCTGGAACGGGTTCCGGGGCTACCCTTACCCGCGCAAATATTCCCCTCTTGTAATTTGAAAGAGCGCTTCGGCGCTCTTTCTTTTTGGAAACATTCATGCAGGATCAACAGCTTCAGTCATACCTGAACAAGATCAACACCCTGCCCTATGAAGAGCAGAAAGAGATATTGTCATTACTTGACAAGCTGGAAGAGGCGAAAGAAAGGGAAAAAGTAGTACAGAGGTTTATTCCCTTTGTAAAAAAAGTGTGGCCAGCCTTTATAGAGGGCGAGCATCACAAAATTATGGCAGATGCATTTGAGCGTGTTGTAAATGGAAAGCTGAAAAGGCTTATCGTCAATATGCCGCCTCGTCATACAAAATCAGAATTTGCTTCCTATCTTTTGCCTGCATGGTTTTTGGGACGTGCCCCGGAAAAAAAAGTAATTCAAACGGCTCATACGGCTGAACTGGCTGTCGGGTTCGGGAGAAAAGTACGAAACCTTGTAGGAGACACGAGCTTTCAAGAGGTTTTTCCCGGCACCAAGCTGCGACAGGATTCAAAAGCAGCGGGACGATGGAATACAAATGCCGAAGGCGAGTATTTTGCTATCGGTGTTGGCGGAGCAGTAACAGGCAAGGGCGCAGACCTACTAATCATAGATGATCCACATAGTGAACAAGAGGCCCGCTCGCCAGACGCTTCTGTTTTTGACCCCGTTTACGAATGGTACACATCGGGACCAAGACAAAGATTACAGCCGGGAGGCTCTATAGTCATTGTTATGACGCGCTGGCACCAGCGTGATTTGGCAGGACAGATTTTAAAAGCCTCTCAGCAACGTGAGGGTAGCGATGGATGGGAAGTTATCCAGCTTCCCGCTATATTGCCATCTGGTAAATCTTTATGGCCCGGTTACTGGCCTAAAGAAGAACTGGAAAAACTAAAAGCAGAACTTCCAGCGGCTAAGTGGTCTGCCCAGTATCAGCAAGACCCGACAGCAGAAGAGCAGGCGCTGATAAAACGCGACTGGTGGAAAACGTGGGAAGAAGACAGCCCTCCCGATTGTGAGTTTATTATTCAATCTTGGGATACTGCCTTTCTTAAAACAGAAAGAGCCGACTATTCTGCTTGTACCACATGGGGCGTTTTCTTCAAAGAAGATGCTGCTGGCGTGGAAAGCGCAAATATTATTCTGCTTAACTCGTTTAAGGACAGGATGGAGTTTCCTGAGCTTAAATCAGTTGCTCAGAAAGCATACAATGAATGGGAGCCTGACGCCTGCATTATTGAGGCCAAGGCCGCAGGTTCGCCCCTTATTTTTGAATTAAGGTCTATGGGCATTCCCGTTTCTGATTATACGCCGTCAAGGGGCAACGATAAAATTGCTCGCGTTAATGCTGTTAGTGATTTGTTTGCGTCTGGACTGGTCTGGGCACCATCAAAACACTGGGCAGAAGAAGTTATAGAAGAGTTTGCCGCTTTTCCTGTTGGAGAACATGACGACCTTGTTGACTCCTCAACACAGGCTTTGCTCAGGTTTAGACAGGGCGGCTTTATTAGGGTTCCTTCAGACGAAGAAGAGGAGGAGATGAACATACGTCGCGTTGAGTATTATTAACTATAAATGAGGTGACCATGTCTTCTGGAAGACCACCAATTACCAAGGAAGAGGTAAATCTGGTTGTTGATGCCTACATGATGTATGGAAACAACGCCGCCGAAGCAGCACGATCTTTAAATATGACTGCATCTTCTTTCCACAGAAGGCTTCAAAAATCTAATTTACCGCTGCAACGCAACCAATCAAACATTCCAGAGCCTGAACCTTTTGAAATAAACAAAGACGACTTACATGATGAAGTTGCCGATCTTGATGAAATTATTTCTAAAAGAAAAAAAGAGTTTCAAAGGCGCGATAATTTTGAAAAAAGTCGCAATCTTATAAATTGTCGAGTAAGAATTGACGGACCAATAGGAATATTGCATTTGGGAGACCCTCATGTTGATGATCCGGGCACCTCAATTGATTTGCTTGAAAGCCATGTAAAACTTGTTAGTGATACAGAAGGCTTGTTCGGGGCGACAGTTGGAGACCTCGCCAATCATTGGGTTGGAAGGCTTGCCAGACTTCATGCTCACCAGACAACCACTGAAGCAGAAACGTGGAAACTGGTTGAATGGCTGGTAACAAGTATTGATTGGCTATATATTATTGGCGGCAATCATGATCTTTGGGTGGGCAACGGTGATCCTATCCAGTGGATGGTTAGAAAACAAAGCGGCGTTTATGAGGCGCATGGCGCAAGAATTGGATTGATGTTTCCTAACAAGAAAGAGGTTCGTATTCACGCTAGGCATGACTGGTCAGGTCATTCTCAGTGGAACTCTGCTCATGGACCCGCCAAAGCAGCGCAAATGGGACACACAGATCATGTTCTTATAAGCGGGCACAGGCATATTAGTGGGTATCAAATTATAAAACAGCCTACGGACGGGCTTGTTACCCATGCAATTAGAGTGGCTTCTTACAAAATTCATGACAACTACGCTAAACAGTTGGGATTAAAGAACCAAAACCTTTCTCCTTCTGTTCTTACAATTGTGCAGCCTGAAAAAGACGACAACGACGCTGGGCTTGTAACGGTGTTTCATGATATTGAAACTGGCGTTGATTTTCTTAACTTCCTGCGAAGAAAGGATATGTGAAGTGAAGAAATTTTTTGCAAGTATATTCTTTTGTGTGGTTCTTTCGTTTCCCTGTTCGTTTGCTATGGCCGAAAGCCTGTTACAAAATATAGAAAAAAAGCACAGGGAAATGCTTTATCCTACTGTTCTTGTTTCTCTTGAAGAGGGCGCGGGGTCTGGTACTGTTATTTTTTCTCGCAAGGTAAAAGGAAAGTTTGTCAGCCTTGTTTTAACTAACCATCATGTTATTAAAGCGTATGTTTCGGTGGAGCAGGAATGGAACTCTGCCAAGGAAAAGAAAATTGATGTAGAGAGAAGGCGTCCTGTTGGCGTTGAAGTTTTTGAATATAATAATTACAGTGAATTAATAGGAACTATTGGCAGGGAAGCTGATATTGTTGCGTATGATGAAAAACGTGATCTGGCTCTTTTAAGGATAACAGATACAGAGCGTCCCATGCCTTATGTTGCTAAATTGTATCCAGAAAACAAAGATACCGGGCCTTGGATTTTTAGTAATGTTTTTGCTGTAGGTGCGGGGCTGGGAAAACCTCCCTTTCCAACGGCAGGATTCCTTGCTGGCTTCTCTAAGGACATTAATGGCAACCCTCTTTGGCTCGCCTCTGCTCCTATTATATTTGGTAATAGTGGTGGCTCTTTATTTGTTTATAGCCAAAGAAAACAATATGAATTAATTGGTGTTCCCAGCATGGTAAGTTCTTATGGTTGGGGCACCGCTGTTCCACATATGGCTTGGGCACGCCCGATAACCGAAATAAGGGATTTTTTGCGTAAAAACAAATTTAATTATGTTTTAGGCGACAAAGAGGAGAAAGATAATGCATCAAGATAGAATAATTTCAAGAGATCTGGGCATTCGTCCGGCAAGAAAACATGTCAAGATCAAAGGAACTGGCGCAGCCACCAAAGGTCTTATATATCATGCTTATGCCGATCAGGTTTCTGACAATGCTCAGAAGCCTCCAAAAGACTATGTGTCTACCGCTAAAAAGGTTTAGTTTTAATGGCGATTGAAAAGTCTATCGCGCAAGCCCCAAGTTTTTCAAACGCCCCGGAGGGCTTTGAAGACCTTGACCCTGATTCAAACGAACAGGCTCTGGAAATTTCTGTTGTTAATCCAGACGCTGTTTCAATAGGGACCGAAGACGGCGGCGTTATTATTGACTTTGATCCATCAAAGGAAGAGGAAGAGGCTTCTGAACAGCACGATGACAATCTTGCTGAATTTATGGAAGAAAACGACCTTCGCAGCCTTAGTTCTCAATTAAAAGCAGAAGTTGAGGGTGATATAGCTTCTCGGTCTGACTGGGAAAGAACATATATTGATGGCCTTGAGTTGCTTGGCCTGAAGATTGAAGACAGGACAACGCCGTGGCCCGGAGCCTGTGGCGTTCATCACCCTATTCTTACTGAAGCTGTTATAAGGTTTCAGTCACAGGCAATAATGGAAGTTTTTCCTTCAAGCGGCCCTGTTAAAACAAAAATTGTTGGCAAAATAACTGACGATAAAGAAAAACAAGCGCATCGTATTCAGGATTTTATGAATTATCTTATTCTGGATAAAATGACCGAATATCGTCCAGAAATGGAACAGCTTCTTTTTAATCTGCCCTTAGCAGGCTCTGCTTTCAAGAAAGTTTACTTTGATCCAACGATGGATCGTCCTTGCGCTCATTTTGTTCCTGCCGAAGATTTTGTTGTTGCTTACGGGGCGACAGATCTTTTGTCAGCAGAGCGTTATGCACACGTTATGCGAAAATCAGAAAACGAAATTCGCAAACTGCAAGCTGCTGGCCTTTATCGGGACGTTGATATTGGAAGCTCTTCTGTGGAAGTCTCCCAAATTCAAGAGAAGTATAATGAAATTGAAGGGGAAAGTCCTGTAGACACGGATTCTAGGCATGTGCTTCTTGAGGTTCATGCTGATCTGGATCTGTCTGGTTATGAGGACAAGGATGAAGACGGCGAAGAAACGGGTATAGCCCTTCCCTATGTTGTGACCATAGCTAAAAGTAGCGGCCATGTGTTGGCCATCCGCAGAAACTGGTACGAAGACGACGATCTTCGCATGAAACGTATGCACTTTGTGCATTACCAGTATATGCCGGGACTTGGTTTTTATGGCTTTGGTCTTATACATTTAATTGGGGGTCTCGCTAAGAGCGCCACTTCATTGCTTCGGCAACTGGTGGATGCAGGGACGCTGGCAAACTTGCCGGGAGGTCTCAAAGCGAGGGGTTTGCGGATTAAGGGGGATGATTCGCCTATAATGCCGGGTGAGTTTCGAGATGTTGATATTGCGGGAGGGGCAATAAAGGACAACATCACTTTCCTTCCCTACAAAGAACCCAGCAATGTTTTGTATCAGATGCTTGGAGAGATTGTTGAAGAGGGCAGAAGGTTCGCTTCTTTGACCGATCTGAAGCTGGCTGACATGAAACAGGACGCGCCTGTTGGCACAACCTTGGCCTTGATAGAGCGTAGCATGAAGGTCATGACCGCTATACAGGCACGCCTTCATGCGGCTATGAAAAAAGAATTTGTTCTTCTTTCTGATCTTGTTAAGGATTATGCGACAGAAGAAGGCTATGAGTATGAAGAAGAAGAGGACAGCGTAAAGGCCGAAGACTTTGACGGGCGTGTTGATGTTATTCCTGTCAGCGATCCTAACTCTTCAACAATGTCGCAACGAATTATGCAATATCAGGCAGCGTTGCAACTGGCGCAGCAGGCTCCACAAATGTATGACTTGCCAGAGCTTCACAGGCAGATGCTGGATGTTCTTGGTATAGATGACGCACAGAAAATTATACCTCTCGCCGCAGAGAAAAAACCACGCGATCCTGTGTCGGAGAACATGGACCTTCTTAACGGAAAGCCGTTGCAGGCTTTTATTCATCAGGACCACGACGCCCATATTCAGATCCATCAGGCAGCAGTTCAAGACCCCAAAATTCAGTCTTTGGTTGGGGAAAGCCCGATGGCTTCTACAATTGCGTCTTCTATGGCGGCTCATATTCAAGAGCATCTTGCTTTTAAATACAGGGCAGAAATTGAAAAAGAACTTGGTGTTGAGTTGCCTCCACCAGACGAGCCGTTGCCTAATGAGGTTGAGGTCAGGCTTTCTAAGCTCGTTGCTGAGGCTGCCGAGCGCTTGTTGAATAAGGATGTCAGCGAAGCACAGCAGCAAGAGAACCAAGAGAAAGCAGAAGATCCTGTTATACAGATGCAACAGAAAAAACTTGAGTTGGAACAACAGGATATACAGCGCAAAGCAGAAACCGACAAAGCGCGGCTTGCTGCAAATATGGCTCAGGCTGAAATGCGTCAGGAAACAGAGAAGTATCGTATTGATACTCAGTCCGAACTGGAAGGCACACGCTTAGGTGTTGATATTGCAAAAAGCAAAGCTGAAATAAACAACAAAGAAAAAGAATTAAACGATAAAAGAATTTTAGATAAGGCCAAACTGGTTGCTGAGGCTGGAAGAGTCTTGATAGATGATGACAATAAGGGTAGGGGAGGATAAGAATTGACTGAGCAACCTTTATTCGAGGTGTTTCAGAAAAACATTCGGGAGAGAATGAACGAAACCGCTGACGCTATTGCAACGGGGTCAGCGCACAGCTTTGACGAGTATCAGAAAATGGTAGGGATCATAGAAGGTCTCGCTTTAGCCGAAAGAGAGTTGCTTGATTTGGTTGAGGCCGTAAACAAAGGAAAAGAATAATCCTATGTTTCACGTGAAACATAGTGCAGGAGTCCACGGCTCTTAGAACCGTGAGCAGAGGGTCCGTAACCCCTCGTCATTTTGGCAAAAACGTGCAAGGAGAGAGTAATGCCTAAGACTGAAAAAGTTGTTGATTTGGAAGACGAGCGCCGTAAGGCGGCCCAGCTTCCTGACCCAACAGGATTTCAATTGCTTATTGCCCTTCCTCAACAGGAAGAGAAAACAGAAGGCGGCATTTATGTCCCTGATGATTTCAGGCAAAGAGAAGAAACGGCGAGTATTACAGGCATGGTTCTAAGTATGGGGCCAGACGCCTTTGCTGATGCTTCGCGTTTTCCTAGTGGCGCTTATTGTAAAAAGGGCGACTGGATTATCATGCAAGCCTACACAGGCACGCGGGTTTCAATCCACGGGAAAGAGTTTCGTCTTATAAATGACGATTGTGTCAAAGCAACCATTGAAGATCCAAGGGGGGTTAAAAGAGCATGAGCGCACCAGAAACAGATCAAGAGCCTGAAAATTTTGATGATTTGTCTGATCCTGTAGACGTTCTCAACAGCGATGACGTTGAAGTTGAGGTTGTTAATGATGTTCCAGAGGAAGATCAGAACAGGCCAGCAAGGGCTGAAGTTTCAGAAGCTGATGAAGACGACGAAGACGATTCACAGTTTGGCAACAGAGTTCAAAAGCGTATAAGTAAATTACGCTATGAGTGGAACGAAGAACGAAGGGCAAAGGAGCAAGCCTTCAGAGAAGGCAATGAGGCTGTCAATTATGCCCGTTCTGTACAAAGTCAAAATGAGGCTTTGAAAGAACAGGTTGGTGAGCAGCGCAGGCTTCTTTATGATCAGGTTTCAGCTAAAACTGATGCAGAAATTGAGGGTGCAAAACGCTCTTATCGTGACGCATACGAAGGCGGAGACCCTGATCAAATAGCCGATGCTCAGGAAGAACTGGCTCGTTTACATGCTGAAAAGTCTCAGTTTATGTATAATATGCCAGAGCCATCGGTTCAGCAGCCAGTACAACAGCCGCAACCACAGCCGCAGGCGGCTGAGGTGCAAGCGCCTGATCCTACTGCTGTAGATTGGATAAAGAGAAACCCTTGGTTTCAGCAGCCGGGTTATGAAGAAATGACCGGGTTTGCTATTGGAGTACATGAGAAATTAGTCAAGCAGGGTGTCGATCCCAGATCAGATCCTGCTTATTATGAGCAAATTGACAGTGTTATGCACCAGCAGTTTGCTGAATACTTCGGGCAGGGTAAAACCTCCAGTGAGGCTCCGACCTCCCGAAGAACCCCGGTAGTTGCCCCCGCAAGAAGAGGAGGCAAAGGACCGCGCAAAGTGGAGCTAACTGGAACTCAGGTTTCTCTCGCTAGGAAACTTGGGATATCGCCAGAACAGTACGCGGCACAAGTCGTGAAGGAGATGACATAATGGCTGACGGAAAGGCAATGGAGCGCAAACCTAGAACTACAGAAACACGGGAAGCATCTGAGCGTCCCAAAAGTTGGGAACCACCGCAGGTTCTCCCAGATCCTGAGCCGCAAGACGGTTACGTTTTTCGGTGGATCAGAACCTCTCTTATGGGTACTTCGGACAATGTTAATGCATCGAAGAGGTTTAGAGAGGGTTGGGAGCCTGTGCGGGCAGAAGACCATCCAGAACTAATGCTGACTTCCGATAGGAACAGCGACTATGAGGGGAACATAGAAGTTGGTGGTTTATTGCTTTGCAAAACGAGCAAGGAAAATGTTGAAGCTCGTTCTGATTATTATGAACAGTTAGCTCAGAAGCAGGTTGATTCTGTAGACCAAAGCTACATGAGGGAAAATGATCCTCGTATGCCTAAACTCAATGAGAATAGGTCGAGGGTTACCTTCGGAGGCGGCTCAAAGCCTACATAGGTTTTAGCCGTATGGTTTAAACTTTATAGAGGAGACGTGTGTAATGTCTACTACGGCAGCACCATATGGTTTCCGTCCTGTTGGCCTTTTAGGTGGTGGGGATTGGAGTAATTCAATTCGTCACATCAAAATCGCCAGCGCTTACGGAACCGCTATCTTCTATGGGGATGCAGTTAAACTTGTCGCTGCTGGCACTATCGAAAAAGATGCTGGTACGACAACGATGACTCCCTGTGGAATCTTCGTTGGGTGTCGATATACAGACCCCAACACCAATCAGCCTACCTACGCCCAGCAATGGACCGCCAGTGTGGCGGCTTCTGACGCTATGGCATATGTTGTTGACGATCCTAATGTTGTTTTCCAAGCTCAGGGTGACGCAAGTCTTGCCCAAACTGCTCTTGGTAATAATGTTGCGGTTGTTCAGACGGCTGGTTCTACTTCAATCGGTACGAGTAAAAATGCTATTGATTCTTCAACAATAGCAGTTACGAAAACTCTACCTGTGCGTATCATTGGTTTTGTTGATGGTCCGAATCAATCTGTTGGTGACACCTATACGGATGTCATTTGCAAGTTTAATTCGGGTGGTGATGCAACTGGCGACAGTTGTGCTTCGCATCAATACCAAGATACCACTGGCATATAGGAGGATTGAGCAATGGCTATTTCAAGAGCGCAAATGCTTAAAGAACTCCTGCCGGGTCTTAATGCTTTATTCGGTCTCGAATACGAGAAGTATGAAGATGAGCATAAAGAGATCTACGAAACTGAATCCTCTGAGCGCAGCTTTGAAGAAGAAGTTGCTTTGGCAGGGTTTGATGCAGCGCCTGTAAAGAATGAAGGTTCTGCTATTTCGTATGACAATGCACAGGAGTCGTACACGGCACGGTACAACCATGAAACAGTAGCAATGGGTTTTATGATCACCGAAGAAGCTATGGAGGATAACCTCTATGACTCTCTCAGTGGTCGTTATACCAAAGCTCTGGCTCGTGCGATGGCATATACCAAGCAGGTTAAGGCAGCAACGCCCCTTAATAACGGGTTTTCTTCTTACCAGTCTGGTGATGGCGTTGCGATGTTCAGTACCGCGCATCCATTAGTATCAGGCGGAACAAACTCTAACCGTCCTACCACGGGCGCTGACCTTAACGAAACCTCTTTAGAGGCGGCTGTTATTGCGATTGCCAAGTGGACGGACCAAAGAGGCTTAATGATTGCGGCTCGCCCGCGTCGTTTGGTTGTCCCACCAGATCTGATGTTCGTGGCAACCCGCATTCTGGATAGCGAGCAGCGTCCATCTACTGCGGATAACGACATCAATGCAATCAGGAATAACGGAACAATTCCTGAAGGATATCGTGTGAATCATTATCTCACCGATACCAACGCATGGTTCATGATTACTGATGTTCCAAATGGCATGAAAAACTTTGAGCGTGCCCCAATGACCACCGCTATGGATGGTGACTTCAATACAGGTAACGTGCGGTATAAAGCCCGCGAGCGTTATTCGTTTGGTGTTTCTGATCCTCTTGGCGTGTATGGTTCGCCGGGTTCCTCATAAGGAATGCTATGAAGGGAAGGAGCTTGCTCCTTCCCTTTTTCTTTTCTGGGATTTAATTAGCCCTAGCGACTGGCCCAGCAGACGCTTACGAAGACTCTAGGGCGATACCTTTCGTAAGGAGGACGGCCAAATGGCTGCAACAACTTTTAACGGTCCTGTCCGTTCAGAAAATGGTTTTGAGCAGGTCTCAATAGCTTCTGCAACGGGCGCGATTACAACTAACTTAGACGTAGACAGCAGTGGTAATGTAACGACTACTGGTTACGTTTCTGCATATGATAACGTAGTTTCGATTACTGACGCTACTTACAGCGTTGAATCAACTCAGTCTGGTGCAGTTTTTACCCTTAACCGTGCAGCAGGTATTGTTGTCACGCTACCTACGGCGGCAGCAGGACTTCACTACACTTTTATTGTGGGCACGACTTTTACGGGTGCGGGTCAAATTAACACAGACAATGCCAGTGATCTTTACTCTGGTTTTGCCATGATTTTTGATCCTGCGACAGCTACTGACATGAATGCCTTTATTCCTGACGCTAGTGACGATGATACCATTGATCTTGGTACAGCAGGGCAGGGTTGGCTTGTCGGCGGCATTATTCGCCTGAAAGCAACGACAGCAGCGGTCTGGCATTGTGAGGCCCATT
>TARA_R110001599_G_scaffold12013_7_pt1 | contig 12672 bp, 18 predicted proteins | sample TARA_R110001599 | Tara Oceans TARA_R110001599 (sample SAMEA4398360) | marine metagenome | biome: Polar Biome; feature: [MES] marine water layer (ENVO:01000295) within the mesopelagic zone...; material: water (ENVO:00002006), including particulate matter (ENVO:01000060) such as...... | reverse complement strand
TTTCTGATTTTAATTTTAATATATCCATTTCAACACCTCAGAAACCAAAAGCACGACCATTATAATTTTGTCCGATACTCATGACTGTCATTGACTCGTCTGCTCCATAGGGTGTATTCATTTGTCCTGCGGCTTTCCCTACACCTTTATGCAAGTGATTAGCAGGTAATTCAAGACTTCCATAATCATCAAATTTTTGGTTTATTGCAGGGGTATTATATCTTTCTGCGCTAAATCCAATTCTATCTGTTTTAATTAAATGGTGAGCAACTAAAATTACAGCAACTCCCAAACCTGCCTTGAACCAATCCATAATTATCTTAATTACTTTTGACTATTTAATTGTTTCTATTGTTATTGATTGATAATATCATACTTAAGAATAAAATTATACTTACAGTAGTCCCTGATATGGCTAACACAGGGCGATTTTGTAAAGTAAAATTACCTTGTAAATCTTCATAGATAGTAGGATTAAGTGGAATCGCTTGTATGTTAAACCTATCAGAATCATAGGGGAGAACTTCCCAATTATCTATTCCTGTTATAGGATTTACATAACTTATAGAAACTTGATTGGGATTTATTAGTTTTTCCCCATCTAAACTATCTTCTACCAAACTAGCCTTAACTGAAATTAGTTGAAAAACATCGGTTGGAGATGGATTAAGGCTCATTGAAGGGGAAACTTGACACCAAGCAGAAACTATTTCATCGCTATTAGTAATTTGTTGTTGGTTGTTATTGCCTATGAAAAAGGGATAACTTACCATAACAGAAATATATATTTTAGATATTTAAAGTTTTAGGTGTTGTCAACAGTTTGATAATTTGTTCTCGCCACAATTTCCCACTCTTAATATTATCTAAGTGAGGGTCTAAACTACCACTTCCCCCTCGTTTATAATCGTCATCAAGAAGTTTATCCGAACCCATTGTTTGCGAGGTTATATCTATATATTGAAAACCATTTTTTAAACACATAGTTTTAAGTTTTTGATTATATTCTAATGTTTTTTCAGTTCTGAGTTTTTGACTTACTTCTGCTTCGGCTCTAATTCCTGTTCCCTGTATAGTTCGTAAAAGTTTATTATCGTGAACTACTGGTAAAATACACCCTGTAATTATAATGTCTGAGTTCTCATAATCATTATTTTCTAATTTTAATATGCTTTCGATAAATAAGAAAAGATTATTTATTGATAAATTAATTTGTTCATCAAGACTAATGCCTTCTTTTTTTGCCCTCACCCATATTAAAAAACCACAATCTACCTCACCCAACATAATCAATAACTTATTTGTTTTTTTCCCATATTCATTTATAGTTTCATTAAAAATATTAAATGCATCAGTTTTGGAATTAATGTTAATGACACCTTGAGAAGTAGCCCCAGTTACGGTGCAAATATAAGGGAAAAAATAATTAAGATTTTCAGTATCTATAAATCTAAAAACTTCAGTATGGCTATCCCCCAAAACCAAAATTTGATTTTCATATAATTCATATAAATTTGAATCCCAATGAGTAAATAATACTACATCATTATTATCAATATTCTCTCTTTCAAAATTACTCATAATAAAATATTAAATAACAATTATTTAAATGTTTTGAAAATTTTACATTTGTGTTAATCCCATAGCCCCTGCGACTATGGCAATCAAAGCCAATACTACTTTTTGCATATTAGCCATATATGACCCTATTAATCCATTAGTTATCTCTAATTCCGTAGCAACTTTAGTAAGTCCTGTTTTCATATCAATCTGAGATTCGACTAGTTGTTCAATCAATCTCTCATGACGTTCAGAAGTTTGTTCCAAATTGGTTATTTTTAGTAAAACTACTTCATCAGACACATTTTTAGATGTGAAGAACGACTATTTAAACCTTTTCAATTTATTGATAAAGAGTAGAATTTTTAATTTGTAAAGGATTTACATTATTTTTCATTTCAATAATTGAATCTGCCGACTCTTGAAGAATTTTATTATTTATTTGTATATCTCGCTCTTGAGAAATCATATAGGAGGTTACTACTATTTCTCTCAAATATGCCCCTGACAAACCATCAGTATTATTTACAATTTTATCAATATTCAAATCCTCACAATCGAATTCTTCTAAATATTTTAATAGTATATATTTTCTTGCTTTAGAATTGGGTAAATCCATTACTATTTTTAAATCAAATCTTCCCGGTCTATCTGTTAATGCTAAATCTAAATTTTCAGGATAATTAGTAGTTGCAATTGTTACAACACCTTCATTAGATGAAACCCCATTTAAACAATTTAAAAATTCACCAAACAACGGATGGGTATTACCATCTCTCCTATCCAAACCCCCAAGCGTATCTATGTCCTCAATAATAACAATAGAAGGGGAGAATCTTTTTGCTAAAGAATAAACTTCACTAATATCTCCTCTTTTATCTACCTTATCACTAGATACATAAATAGTGGTGCAATCTAAAGTATTCATAATAGTCTCACATAATAAAGTTTTACCAGTTCCGGGTGGTCCAGTAAGTAAAATGCCTCTCGAAGTAGGCAATCTTCTTTTAGCATATTCATCCATATTTTTAATAAAATTAATAATATTCCTATCAATTAATTTTTTTTTATCATCCTCAATAATTATATCATCCCAAGTCGTTTTATTATATTTAATAAATTTCCATTTAGTATCTATTTTTTTGTTTCTCAATGGGCAGTTGGAATCAAAATATTTTTCTACTACAATCCAAAATTCATTAAGGCTAACATCTCCTTTTAAATTATATCCTTCAATTTCCAAGTGAGGTCCTGATTCGGAATAATATGGATTAAAAGAAATAACTATCTTTGAATTAGTTTCTTTATGTTGTAAAAACAGGTGTCCTTGAATAATATAAGTATCATTTCCTATATCACCATATTCAAATTCTTTTAATACGGCAGGGATTCTATTTTCATCCCCTGTATTATAATCAGTCTTATCTAATATCTCATAATTACTATTTATTACTGCATTAATACAATACAAATAACTTTCTACCTTATGAGGTTCTAGGCTTTTAAACTCTTGATTAATTTCTTTATTACCTAAAAAAGAATATATATCCGAATATTTTAAACTATCTTCTTGTTTTGAAGTATCAACACAATCTTGAATAAATTTTTTCAAAGATTCAGATTCTATTTTTACATCTCCAATAGGGGTTTGAATATTTATATATTTTTCTAAATCGGGCATATTTATAAATAGATTTAAGACCTACTTAAAGATTATCATAGCATTTATTTTTTACATATTTTCAGTAATAAATTTTAAATCATTCTCTAACCTTTTTAAAAAATCCTTTGTTTCTTTTATCCCTATTTCTAACATATCTAATTGAGTATCATATTCTTCCGAACAATCAAATATCTCAATATTCATTACAAGGTCGAAAATATCTTCAAACTTCTCTTGAATCCAACCTTGCTTCATATCTTTCATATCTATAAAATCTTCGTTATCAATCATTACCTAAATATTGTCAATCAAGTATTTATATTTTTTTATAAAACTATTCGATTTGAATCAATCATTTCTTGCCATTCTAATTCGTCAATATGTGATGGTCTATCATCCATTGTAGGTATTTCATATAACTTCATAACATTTTCCAGTTGTTCTTCTAAGTATTCCTTTCTATTGGAGGTTTCCATTAAATACGATTGAGTTCCTCCCTCAGTAGTATTATCTTCGTGAATATTTTTGTAGCCTGTAATAACTGGAATTTGTTGAGAATTATATACTTTAGAATTATTTGTTGGTTTACCAACCATTCTAGTCCACATTTCCATATCCTCTCCAATAGCATAATCTTCCAAAAACCCAGTTGTTTCCTCGAATCTATCTCTTTTCAAACAAACTGTGGATGTGCAAATGGGTGTTTTTGTCAGATAATAATAATGAAATCCCGAAATCCAATGTTCAAATTTTTCTTCGTGATTAATTACAAAATGATTAGTTTTTGTTGAATCATAAGCACTTTTACAATGTAAATCCATAGCAGACCACCAAATAACTATATCAGAATGTGATTTTTTTATTTCTTGGGAAACTTCATACAGGTGTGAATCATACCAAAAATCATCTCCATCAATAAAGCATATGTATGGATTATTACCTATACTACAACCAACATTTCTTGCATTTGAAACTCCTATGCCTTCTTGTCGATAATACTTCATCTCACCATAACTTACAATAAGGTTCAAACATTCATCATAATACTCCCAATCAAGAGGGGTTTTATCTATAATTATTATATTATAATCTCCATCAAAATGTTTTTTTTGAACAGAATAAGATATGCTATTTAAACATTGTTTTAAATATTTAGGTTTGACCTTATACAAAGGTAGTATCACATCAAACATATTAGACATTAAATATTCCACATATTTAACTGTTTTGTTCAAACAGATTTTGTTCAATCATTTTTTTCCTAAATTTATCAACATTAGTAGGTGTAACTTTAATACCCGATTTCATTAACTTCATCGCAATCAACGCATCAGGTCCATCATACAAAGTATATTTCATAAAAGCCTTTACATTCTGATTCGTGTTGGTCTGAGTAGGGTCAGTTCCTCCATTATATAGTGTTAGTTGTGCATCCCAAGTCTGTCCCGGAAGAACATAAACTGGTATTTCCTTTTTAGTTGTTTTCAAATTAAATTCAGTTTCAGGGTATGGGAAATTATTTGCAGGGATGCCTTGTCTCGGAACTCCATCAGGGTCTTTAAAATATCCTGATGTATTTATGTAAAATTGTATATAGGCTCTAGGTCCAGACATTTGATTATATACAGTATTTCCTCGATAACTATCTCCCTGAGAAATTCCTTTAGTAGCATCAACAAAATCTGTTGGCGTAGCACCATAATTTTCAATAACTATAAACTGATTAGAATTTGCTTTTGCAGGATTTTTAATATTATTTCCGTAGCCTCCTGTAAATATTGAAAATGGGAATCCTAGGGGTAAAGAAGAACAAGAATTTAAACTTGCAACAGTTACTGTCGCCGCATTACTTTCTATAATACTATCTAAAGTTTTTCCTTGCACAGGTTCATTAGATAACAAACCCGCCTGACCCTTATCTAAAGTAATAATATCTCCTATCTGATAACCACTTCCTGCACTAACTATTGTTGGAACATTACTTAAAGTTCCTCCCTTTGTATAATTTTCATCTGTTCCTCCGCTCGGACTTTGATTGCCATTTAAAACTAATCTTAATGCCCTACCAGCCCCTCCAACTTCGCCCATATCAATAAATGGTAAACCCCCTCCAAAACTAAAGGCTGCATTATTTAAGCGATTATTGTCAGGAAACGCATTAGGTCCTGTATTAGTATTAATAGTATATGCTGAAGGTTTTCCACTAGCAGCACCCAACGTAATTTCAGTTACTGTCAAAAAAACGTCTTGAGTTCCTACCGAATATTCATAAGTAATTCCCACTTCAGTATCATCTGTAAAGGCTCCTTCGATGTAGGCATTACCTACTCCAAAAACACCAAATCCAACTATTCCAGTTATTCCATCAACCTCACATTGAAATCCTGTGCCTGTCCCTGTTGTTGCAGTTTGGGATAGTGAGGACTTGTAACCAATAGATTGTGCTTGAGCAGGTAAATAACCATCACCCCCTGTTGTTAAAGTTACTGACTGAACTCCATTCGTAATATTACTTGTTGCACAAGAATCCCACTCATAAACCTGACTTCTTACACTCATAATAAATCCTCTACATATGATTGTTGGGCTAATAAATTAATTTTATAAGTATTTACCGTATCTTCATTAACTGGAAATCCTGATTCTAAAAGTTTATTTGCAATCAAAGCATCAGGGCCATCATATAGTGTGTAAACTACTGAACAACCTACTGAAGCAGCCGTTTCTGCTCCAGCGACTATACTTGTTTGAACATTAAATTCAAAAGACCAATGTTGGCCCGGAAGTATATATATTGGAAGATTTTTCATTACACCAAATGGCATTACTGCATCTGTCAATCCTGTAATATTTCCTGATGCCGCACCTACTGGATAAGGAGATGCTAAACCCGGCATTCCTTCTGAAACTGTCCCGTCAGGATTTTGAAAATAAGATGTAGTATTGATTACTAATTGTAAATTTGCCCCTCTAAAAGGAGTAAGTCCGAATTCTTCTAATACAATAAATTCAGTTGAACGAACTAGATTTGCAGTAGATATTGAATTACCAGTATTTCCTGTAAATACATCATAATTAATATTAGCATCAACAGATTCAGGAGAAGCATTAACAGTTCTAGCAGTATTCATCCATTCATAGGATTGATAAGTAATTGCCATATTATTGATAACTAAACATAACTATTTAAAGTTTCTGAATTAAGAGTAATTCCTAAGCCCCCGAAGAGGCTAGGAAGTTGATACTTGATAATCAAATTTAACTTGCTTACGCTCCTTGAATCAAGGTGCGCTTATACCAATCTACATTGCCCGGATTGACGCTGACACCCATCTCTAACAGTTTGTTAGCGATAAGTGCATCAGGCCCATCATACAACGTGTATTTAGTAAATGCAACGTGTTCTCCGGCTGTTCCGCCTGAACCTGCTGTGGTCGAACCTTCATAATGGGTATATAGAATATCCCATGTTTGGCCCGGTAACACATAAACATCAGGGTATAGGTTGAAAGAAGGTTGGAGTCCAACAGTCCTTGGGTAAGGGCTTGCTGTTCCCGGTATTCCATCATTTCCGATGTTATCAGGGTCAAGGAAATAGTCGGTTGTATTGATTCTTACTTGTCCATATGCTCTTGGACCAGCAATTCCGTTTGATGTGTCAGCACCGGATAGGGCATTTGCAATTCCCATCTGACTTCCTGATACAGCAACATCTTCAATAACAACGAACTGTGTTGCAGTTGTTTCCGCAGGTTTAGTGATGTTGTTACCAACACCACCAATGAATATGGAATACTTCTGACCTACTGGTAGCGTTTCCGCTACTGTAGAGTTAGATGCATCCCACGCATAAACTTGACTACGCATTGCCATTACTGACTACCTCCTTCAATAAGAGTTCTCTTATACCAATCCACATTGTTTGGGTTTACTGTAACACCCATCTCTAACAGTCTGTTAGCGATTAGTGCATCAGGTCCATCATACAAAGTGTATTTCACGAAACAAGCAACGCAAGTTGAGGTAGCACCTACTCCAACTATTGCAGTTCGTGGTTTGTAAAGAACGCTCCATGTTTGACCCGGCAAAACATATACATCAGGGTAAAGGTTGAAAGACGACAAAACTTGGTCGCTTGTCGTTCCTCCATCGCTTGAACACCCTACTGGATATGGTGATGCCAGTCCCGGAATTCCCGCCTGAACGGTAACATCTGGGTTTTGGAAGTAATCCGTAGTGTTAATTCTGACTTGAACCGCTCCACCGTTAATAGGACTCGCCGCAACATCTTCAATAACTACGAACTGAGTCGCAGTTGTTTCAGCAGGTTTAGTAATGTTATTACCAATTCCACCTATGAAAATATCAACGCTTTGGTCTGCCGCTATTGCTGTTGGTGTTGCACCCGCTACTCTTCGCAGAGAAGAAGTTGCTGCACCTACCGATAAATTAGCCCATTCATATACTTGACTACGCATTGCCATTTTTCTTTTCACTTTCCTTTTGCGAGTAATTAGGATTCATTGACGTTTTACTGTCTCCTCTTTTATCACTCTATATATATATTGTTTTTATTACTATTTAAATGTTTTTATTGCACTATACACGAAAGAGTCAAAACAGGCAGGAATAGCACTTGTAATTTTTTGTTGATAACTACTTCTCGAAAATAGTTGATTTGAGAAAACCACTCCCCCGAAGGGTGGTGGTTATTTAATACCTTAAACGATTGATTTATATCATGTCGCTCATAGGTCTGCAACAGTCATAAAGAAGCATTGCTCCTTCAAGAGTTGCGGCTACACCGAGGACTCGGAGAGGTGTAACCGCTCCGAATAGTGGCAAGGAGAAGAACTCCATGCTACCAAATCCATCCTTTCCAAAGAAAGGGATTATGTTGAATTGGTGTAAACCAATCAACAGTAGTGTTGCTCCAACGACCCATTCATTCATTAAAAAGTCCAGCATTTTTTATCACTCCATTTTTTTTTTGTTTATTGTCCGATGACACTCCCTAAACCTTCTGCGGAAGAAACCATGTTACCTAAAAAGGTAGCATTCGGAGAAGAAGTAAATCCTTCTGCCGAACCATACCATTGTTCTACGCCGTTACCTGACATACCAGCACTAGGAGCCATAATGTCCCAGTTTTCTGCTACTTGCCAAGGTAGTCCTTTGCTTCGCAATGGTCTTGCTCCCCTTAGTGGGGTCATGTCTGATGGTGAGTAATTATAAGGCTCACTATCTTCATCTTCTGCGGCTTGTCCAACGATTCTGCCGTTGTAGTCTTGGCCGATGACTTCGCCATCATCAGGCATAGGTAAACCCATCTGAGTTACAGTTGGGATTCCAGCATTCATACTTTCAGCACCGAGGCCAAAAGTAGGTGCGCCTAGTGAGGATAGGAATCTTCCTAAGCCCATGCCAGCAATTACTACGCCAGCCACTTGCGCTCCACTACGAATAGCAGGTTGTCGAACACGCCCAGTCAAACCGACACCGTATAGGGCTGCACCAAATAGCATTTCTACTGCGGCACCACCTAAGTTGGTAAATCGACCTGAAAAGGTCAGACGAGGTTCAATAAAACGGCCAATGGCGGCACCGGCTACAAGCCCTGCCATGCCTCCCCAAATTAATTCGGTTCGGACAACCCCAAGTGCTAAATCAGTTGCATCTTCAATCGCATCCAATGGTTTTTTTATTACGTTTTCTATCATTGTTAATCGCCTACTTTTGTTTTCGTGTTTCGACTACTTAAAGATTTACTTATAAAATGAATTATAAGTTACCTCCTTGTAATCTATTATAAATTTGAACATTCGGTGTATGACTACTTATAAAAGAAACATTACCTGCCCAAGGAATTGATTTACCCTTTTCAGAAGTTGGTGATGGGACTTTTATAACTGGTCCACCCACCATATTTTCTGCCTTTTTTATATCTCTATGAACTGCGTGTAATTCGTGGCTTCTTCCATATTCAGAAGAAAGCGAATACATAGCATTACTCATAATTCCTTTATTTAGTGCATTTCTAATTGCCGCATCCAAATTCATATCTTAAGATTGTTATTTAGATACTTAAAGATTTCTAAATATTCTTAACTGAATAAAGAGTTTCATTAACTTTAAAATTCTTACTTCCTTGATTTAAAAGGGTAGCAATTTCTCTTAATACACTCATATCCATAATTTTTTCATTTCTCTCAGAACGATATAGCGTAGTTACATAAAATCTATCTTGTTTAGAATAATTTTTTAATAGTTTATGATTAGTTAATTCTTTAAAAGTTTGGTTTTGCCAATTATAGGTTGATTGTCCTGATTGGTAACTGTTAGCAGTAAGATTTAATTTAAACAAACCAAGAAAAAGCATTAATGGAGTATCTATAATTTGAAGATTTTTTTGCTCATCCTTTGTTAATTTTGATTTATTTTTAGAAGTAAGTTTCCAAAACTTAAGGGCATAATAGTCATTTTTTTGAGATACATTTCTAGCATTTTTAGAAGGCCCTAAAGCCTGTGATGGAAATATTAAAACTTTACTTTCTATAATATAATTATCATTTAAATATTTTTTTGATTTTTTCAATATTTCTTTTTCTTCCTTATTGTCAAGGTCAGAAAGTCTTATTGCTAATGACATTAACCAATTTGGGGAGAATGTGGAATAGTTTATTTCATGTTCTTTTGCTAACTCCTCTGCTAATACATCTTCAGAATCAATTATTTCATAAACTTCTAGTAAAATTTTATAATCTGTTTCTTTAAATATATTAACTAAAGTGTCTATATCTACCCATTGTAAATTATCATTAACTAAAGATATTATATCTGCATTATAACTTATCTGAGTCGCTTCGCCAGCAATTCGACTAACTTTATTCTCCAATGCCTCTATAAACACATTAGGATAATAGGGGGGAAAATGTATTGTTTCTATTTCTTTACTCATAATGTTGAACCTCCTACATTTAATTTAGATATTTTTTTACCAATTTTAGTAACTAAACCATCATAGGAGTCTTGAAATCCATAATAACTATTATCCAAATTTTTATTTTCCATCAATTTAACTACTGCGGGTAGTTTTGATATTTCAGCCCATATATAAGCCGACTCTACATCTTGAGTAATATCATTTTCGTTAAGTTTTGTATGATTTTCGCCCTTTCTAATAAATTGATAAGTTCCAAAATATAATATCTGATTTATATATGCTGCATTATTTTTTTCTTCAGTATAAGGATTCTTAAAGTTATACCACAAAACCCCTCCTACTAAAAACTCTATACTACGACTAGCATCATTACAAGATAAACACTCGTCAATATATCCTATATCATTACAATAATCACAAAAATAACCATCATAATCATTACATTCTAAGCATTCTATATAACCACTATCTAAACACTCATCGCAATAATCATCTGAAGGCATTTCTAAATTACCTGTAGGGGCGATAAAAAAATCAACATGGGATGTTAAATCAGAATTTTCTAGTCCTTTTGGTTTAAGTTCTTCATCAATAATAATACTATAAAATTGGTCGAGATAGTGTTGAGAAGTTTCTTCATCCGAAATCTGTTTCCAATAATCTTCTGATTGTATTCGATGATTTTCTGCACTAAGCCATTTTTTTAGTAGTGCATCGTAAACCTGTGAAAAATCTCTTTCACTAGAAATATAGGGTTCTTTATTTCCTAATGAATTAAGATTTATAATAAATGTATCTTTATCTTTTGACATTTCATTTACCGCCCTTTATTCATAAGTATCGGTAGCATGATTGATATTCCTCCAAGAAGCCCCATATAGATATATTCCTTTTTGACCCCTTTTCTTGATGGCTCAAGATTCTTGGATTCAGATTCAGCAGAAAGTCTATTAAAAAGTTTCTTAATATCTTCATTATTACTTTCAGGAACTCGGCTTAGAATTTGAGATATTGGTGCCCTTTCTACCATATGTCTTGTTTCAAATACATTTGTATTAGAAAAATTATCCATAGCCCAAGCAGTAGCGGCAAGACTTACTTGCCATTGTTCAAGGTCATACCCCTCTCTTCTTATTTTCATAAAAACTCTCATTAGACTTTGTTTACCTAACTCATCTCCGAAAAGCATATTTTCAAAATCGGGGAAATCTAATGCGGCCATTCTATCAAATTCTTCAGCCATTTTTTTTTCAATAACTGACTCCGTTTTAAACTTCTCTTTAGTGGTATAACAAGTAAAACAAGAACCATTCTTTGTATATGATTCAGCGTCTAACTTACTTCTCAGGGCTTTACTACATCCTGTGCATCTCGGAAGAAGTTTTTTTTCCGCAGTTTGGATTTTCTTTTCTTCGGTTTTTTTAAAATCCTTTAATTTTTTTTCATACTCAGAATCTTTATTAATAACTTCGGTAACTATATCACTTCTAATTACATTACTCTCAGTTTCTAATGTTTCGACATTCTGAGATTGTTCAATACCATCCATACATATTTAAATATACCTGCCGATATTTAAAACTTACTCTAATTCATAATATATTTTAGCCTCTTCACTAGTAGGTTTCTTAATTTTAAATTTACCATTCTTCTTCAAAACAGACCATGAAGAGATTATTTGAGCCTTTCTATTAACTACATATATAATAACTAAATCAGGATGACAATCCTTATCAAATACTCTAATATCTCTTATATATTCTGAATCGTGAGGTGTGCTAAACTCAATTATATTTTTTCTATCCTTGGTTAATTCGATAAACCTTTCAGCATTTAATTTTGGGATTAAAAATTCTCTTTGGCTTGTATAGGTGTCTCTTTGAATATTTTCAAGATTTTCTTTTTGTTCTTTAGTAACTTCATGAGGATAACCTCCTTGAATCTTAAAAGTATCAGAACATTTTAATGGTTTAGTTGGTGATGCCATATCAATTACTTGATAAGTAAACTGGCGGAAATTAGTTTCAAACCATTTCGGAAAATAAACTTTTTTATGATACTGTTTATTAAATTTTAATGTATCTTTTAATTCTTGTAGGTTTACAAACTGTCCAATAGTATATCCCATATTAAACTTTAGCGGTGATTACCTATTTAAAGTTTCTTAAAGTTTGAATTGTTCAGACATAGGATTGAAATCCGGTGAACTAGGGTCTAATTCATTTAATCCTGAAAATTTCATTGGGAAAAAATGTCTTTTATTACTTTCTTGAATCATTACGGGGTCTTGACCGAAATCATTAGCACCGCCAACAACTCCAATAGTTCTAGCGACTTCTATTTCAGCATCCATTGAATCTTTCTTTGCCATAGACCTTCTTCCGAAAACCCATGCAGTTCCTAATACAAGTGCAGAAGCAGCCCAACCACTTAGTTTAAAATTTCTTACTATTGGTGCATCTTGAACTAAATCTATAATATTTGTATCTACTTCATACTCGGCACT
>TARA_R110001599_G_scaffold93775_3_pt1 | contig 12673 bp, 28 predicted proteins | sample TARA_R110001599 | Tara Oceans TARA_R110001599 (sample SAMEA4398360) | marine metagenome | biome: Polar Biome; feature: [MES] marine water layer (ENVO:01000295) within the mesopelagic zone...; material: water (ENVO:00002006), including particulate matter (ENVO:01000060) such as...... | reverse complement strand
ACTTGGTACGAACCTGTAACAGCAAGATTAGCTGCAACTTCTACAACAACTGCACCGCTACCTGCTCCATCTGACCGAACAAGTTTTGTTTTCCCAGCAGGTATTTCTATATCGTTTGACGCATTGTATGTGCCTTGAAAAAGAAGTATTGAACGTGAGCCTGATAAACCGTTTTCAATCCAAAAATATCTTTCTGCATCATTAGGAGTTATCTGATAGTAAACTGTTGCACCTAAATCACCACCATCAACAATTTTAATAATTCTATTTCGACCATTAGAAACAGAACCATCTGTAATTGGTAAAGTATTAGGTGAACCTGTAGATCCTGTAGCCGCCGCAGTAACAGAAATAAACCCATCAAGTGCTTGGTCTATAAGATCCATATTGGTATTAGTCATAGTACCCCAAGTACCTGATCGGTCACCTGTGGCTGGTTTTTCTATGCCCGTATTTGTTGTATATGTACTTGTCATTTTCTATATCCTCATGCTGCTATGTCTTCCCAAGAAGGTGATTGGCTAGGTGAAACTGCTGACCAACTTGGAGATTGACTAGGCGTTATTGCACTATAGCTTGGAGTTTGATCTGGAACAACCTCTGACCAAGCATTTATACTTACAGAACCTACACCACCCGTTGCAGATAACCCTGTAACAGATACGTCGGAAACTGTAGCTATTGTAACTGAACCTACAGATCCTGTACCAACTGAGCCTGTAACAGATACATTAGGAGAAAGGGTAATTGAAACAGAACCTACACCACCAGCAGCTTGAGTTGTAAAACTATCATTATCCCAAGTTCCGCTACCCCAAGTGCTTCTTCCCCAACCTCCAAATGCTGCTACTACATCTGTCATTATGCAATCCTTATAATTGCGTTACTTGCATCAGCCGCAGGAAACACAATTTTAAAATCTCCGCTACTCGAACTTTTGTCACTACCAAAATCTAAAATGATAATAGAAGGGTTACTGACTGAAAGTGAAGTTGTATTTGGTGTACTATTATAAATCAAAGCTCCACGAGCAGTAATAGTAGAAGAACTCCAAGTTGAGTCGCTAAAATCGGTTAAAGCTGTAGTTCCTGAAACAGTAGGATCCACTTTTGTTAAAGTGTTACCACCAGAACTGTAGTTTGTTCCACTTGCTTCATTTGTAGCTGTATAAGCTGTTGTAGCCGCATTAAAAGAAGCACTATTTGTGTATAGTGCTATTTTCATAGTGTCACCTTTAAAATCATGAACTCCATATAAAAGTTCTTTTTTAAAAGTTGTACACATAAAGTTTCCGCTAAAAGCCATTTATAATCTCCTTATAACTTCTGCTAGTTCAGAATGACCACTTTTAACCAGCTCATTGTATATTGTTGTTCTATCACTTTTTATAACCTGTTTCATATAAAATGAAAGCAATCGTGTAATGCTTTGTTTGAATTCTATAGCTTGATCTCGTATAACAGGGTGAGAATCTTGAGAAACAGAAACAATTTTATCAGCACATATTTTAGCTATTTCTTCTGGCGTCATACCTCTGTTTTGTGTTGTGTAAACATCAACATTGAAATTAGTTTGGCTATTTCCAGAAATACCTTCTATCATTGTTTCTGCCTTACAATCATACCCGACCTATATTGATCAGTAACTTCTTTAGCTTCCCCAAAGTTTTTAAGAGCTAGTATTGCTTCTTCAAACCTTTGTCCATATAACTGTTGGATGTCAGCTTCACCTTTCATAAACGTATAGGCTTCTACTAAACTACCATAAAGCAAAGTGTTCGGGGCATTTGTACCCAGCCAAGAACTGCCATCACCACTTGTTGTTATGCTTGTTGGTCTATAGAAATAATGAAGCTCTGCTGTATATGCACTATCTGGAGTTGGTGCTAAAATTAAATTTTGATAATCAAAAATTGCATAATAACGTGGTGTGCCAGTTGTTGCAGGATTAGGGTTAAAAGATTGAACAAAATTCACATCTTTTAAATCTAGAAAAACGTGTTCCGAAGAACTTATTATACTTAAAGAAAAAGGAGTTAAAAAATCAGAAGGCAACGCAAGATATTTGTTTGCATTTGATGTTGAACCTGTTGAGTTCTTGCGAAATAAAGATAACTGCACATTTTTTAAAATACGTTCTTCTGCAGAAACTATAAACGTAGTAAGATTATTAACAAAAGTAGTTTCACTATTATCTGTGTAATCTTGTATCGCTGTTTTTAATGTTGTGAACGTAAAACTCATGATGTTGTTACTCCTACAACCCCAATTTGTGTAACACATTGAGTTGATGAATTTTCAAACAAAGGAAAAGAATCTTGACCAACAGGAACTTCTAAAGGCTCTTCTCTATCAGGTCTTGGCTGGTATAAAGATTGTGGCTCAAAAGGGGGTGGAGGCGGCTCTAATTGTGGGTGTTTCTTTTCAAATTCAGATTGATGAACAACCGAACCATCCCATTCTTTTACCCTTTCTGAATACGGAAATTGCATACCACTACGGTCAGATATAAATTTTGCGTGTTTTCCTGATGAATATTTTGTCATGATATAAACGAATAATAATCTCTGCTAGGGGTTAAACTCAAACTTGCTCTATCTCTATCTTCTGCGGCTGCTCTTTCAAATTCTTCTTCATAAACTGCTTTTAAAACTTGTATGCGGTCTGGAGCTCTTTTCATTGAAATGTAATATGCCAGCCCTGCTGTTAAACAAGGATAAAATCTAAACGGTACTTGGGGGTTATTTGTATATCCGTCTACATCATCCATTCTTAACAACCTGTCGAAAACAAGTGTATAAGTATCATTGTTTGGTGTTGGCCAGAGCTTTATTACAGGTGTTATAGTTCTATCAACATAAAATTGTGTGGGTCTTGCCTCTGTTCTTTTACTCGGTATATTGATATATTGGTCACGACTTACTCTAGAAATACTCAAATCTGATTGTGTTGAAGTTCCACCATTAGTACGAACTACCGCCGAAAGTATATCTATACTCGCTTGTATATCTTCTAAAGATACAGCACTACTCACAGTCGTAGTAGCTCCGCTTGTACTACCTGTTATAGTTTCACCAGAACTAAACGTGCCAGACGGTACGGTGATAGCCAAACTTGTGCTAGAAGGTTTACTCGTGATAAAAGCAGTTGCATTACTTGTTCCACCTGTAATTGTTTCCGACACAGAAAATGAAGCAGTAGCCCCTACGGTCATAGTTAATGTACCAAGAGGATAATCAGCAATACCGTCTGCCAACGTAAGTGTGTCTTGAGAAATTGTCCAACGATTTAAGCCACGATTTGCCCAATCAGCAAAAAGCAAGTTTAAAGAACGCTTGGCTGTTTTCAAGTCGTAGCCTGTACGTACCTCAAAACCACACCGTTCAAAAGCCTCTTCTATATAATCAGCAACATCAGGCTGAAAATCTTTGGAACCAGAGGTTGCCATCTATTTTCTCCTAACTGCCCCACCTTTAGCGTAGCCTTTTTTCTTTTTCATAGCAGCTCCACCTTTAGCGTAGCCTTTTTTCTTTTTCATAGCAGCTCCACCGCCCATCATTTTCTTTCTTTTCATCTTAATCCTCCGAATAAAGGTTATCAAAAGTTACGTTAGGATCCATATAGCTATCGTCACATTCTGCTGTATGTATCCACTGACTTGGTTTAAAATCGGGAGCTCCTGTTCCTGTCTCCCAAAGGGCAGGGCTTGTTGCTCTTACACGATTGTTTGGTAATGCAACAATATTCCCTGTGTACTTACCTGCATCTGTCAACTCCAACACATGACTTTGTTTGTGTTGGGCTGGATCATCTGCAATTTCGTTACCCGTATAATCAACAGTGAACAAATACCGACCAGTATGAAACTCACCATCAATCTTACATAACCACGGACTAGAACTTACCCTATCAAATTTTACTACGGAATGATAGTGCGAACTGCAATCCCACGGTTGAGCAAGGTGTACTGGCATTCTTTCTGGCCATTCCTTTAACGGAGTATCTGCAACTAAAGCAGTAATTGGTAATCTTGCCCACATAGCTCCACCATGTAAATTTTCAGTTTCTTCTATATCACTCTCGCACCCTGTAAACACAACTTGGAAACTCAAACATCTATCTGGTACTGTGTTCACAGCTACAACTAAACAGTGTAAGTATTCTCCTTGATATTGTTCATGATTATGTGTAAATTCTTTCCTAACCCAACATTTAAAATACGGTATATTACTTACTAAATAAGGCATTACGCTACTATTGTTTTCTTTTTCCTTGTTGGATCTATGACTCCGCAACCTCTAGCAACAAAACCACCTTTAAACGCTTTTGCTGTTTTTGCAGACTCGATAAAATCTTTTTTTGTAGGAGCTCCTTTGTCTCCTGCTTTTCGCATTTTTTCACCTGAACCTGCTGCTATCCGTTTACGTTTTTGATTAATATTATAATATAAACCTTTTTTAGCCATTTTAAGCCCTCATACTTTTTGCACCACGACATTTCCAACGCTTGCGTGATAAATTGTTAGGAGTGTTGGGATTATTTCGTTTTTTCTTTGATAACCGTTTTTTGATACCTAGAGATCTTGCACAATAGCTATCACCTTTGGAAGTTCCTGGTTTTACTCTAGGACCGCCACCTTTTGCTGGACCAGCTTGACCATACGCTACTCTTTTTGTACGCCCAGATTTACCTTTTACAACTTTTACCTTTGCTTTACCTCTTGGCGGTGTTCTTTTTGCCATAGAACCTCACAATAGTTGTTCTAACCCTGAGGCTATAATTATTATTATAGCGATACCCCAAAGTTTTGCGTCAAATCTATCAAGTGCTTTTTCAATTTTTTCGTACCTAAGATTACACTGATGCTCATGTTTTTCAAGAAGTTTCAGCACATCTTCGGTTTTCATAAATCACCTAATTGTAAAACACAGTTAAAGAAGATAAATGGGTTTGGGTATATACAACATAACCTCCTCCACTAAACCTTAAACCTTCGCCCCCAATATCTGGGTAAGCATTAGTATTAGCACCAGCTATTGTGTTGAATTTCATTCTGTTAGAACCTGTTGCAGAACCTTCGTTTAACGAAATAGTTCCTGCCGAACCTGTGTTAACAAAATAAAAATTACGAAGTCTTAAGCTACCTCTAAATATAGGAGCAGCAATAGCTGTACCAGAACCTGCTTCTACGTTTCCTGCACTTGCACCAGATGCGGCAATTTGTGAAACAGTAGCGAAATATTTAGAACCTGTTGCAACGCCTGTATCCGCTCCTGTAATAGCTTCAGTTTGAGCTGTGCCAGTTTCATCCGTTCCAGTAACGGTAAAAGTATCACCGCTATCGTCACCAGCAGAAGTGATAATAATATTACGGGGCTGGTCAAAAGTAACGGAACCTCCGTCAGCTAACGCACCATTAATAGTGAGATTACCTGCATCAGACAAAGTAGCTGCCGTTGATATCCCATTATCATCGGAAGCTGCTGCCTCAATAAACGTGGATTGTACATCTGAACCCGACATACACCCTCCTTCCTATTCTTTGATCTCGCCTCTTAGAACCATTGCCTTATGCTCCGAACTTCCTACTGGAGGAAGTTCCTTTTTTGAGCCTGTAGCAGTAGTTTTAGAAACCGATTTCTTTGTTACAGTTTTCTTTGCTGTTGGCATTTGTTACTCCTATCTATCTTGAGCCGCAAATAAGTAATCAATGGAAGCTGTTTTTGTTCCAGTAGCATTACCAGAAAGTTCCATAGCTCCGACTGTTAGGTTTTCGTCATCTGGAATATTAGTCGTATGTGTAGCAACTAACGCTCTGTCAACAAAAAACTCAACCATTGCACTGCTTCTGTTTTTACCAGAAACTTTAAAACCTAAAGTAACAAAAGTATCGTCAGCAAGATCATAAGTAGAACTTAAAGATGTAGCTGTTTCTGTACCATCTTTTTCTGTAATAACTTGTAAAGTTGCTGCTCCATCATCAGATTCAAAAACAATTCTGTCTGCTGCTGCTAACATTGCTTCTGGATTTGTTGCAAAATTCACTGTTAAACCAATACAAAAATCGGTTTGGTCAGCGTCAGAAACTTTACATTTAGTTTCAAACCAAATGTCTCTACCAGTTGAGCCTGTAGCAACTTTGAATATTTCATTACCCTGCACAGACGCACCGTCGTTATCAGTAGTAGCGGTGCTACTAAGTAAAAGAACTCCGCTTTCGACATCTGCGGCTATTGCTGCTGACGCTCCACTATCTTTTACAACTGTCCAATCGTTTGTTGAGTCTAAAGCAACACCCGTATAGTCATCAAATGTAGTGACATAATCTGGGTTTTTATCTATAGGTAGGTTTTGGAACCATTTGCGAGGTTGATCTTTTCCTGCGAACAAAATTGGTCCTGTAAAATGTACTGCCATGTTAATCTCCTGTCTAGGCAAATGTCAACCGCACCATGCAGTTGTCAGGAAATTAAACATTACACAAAAAAGAAAGGAGACGCAAGGTCTCCTTTCTAAATGTTGCAAATTTTTCAGCTAAAGCAATTAAGCTCCAGGAGAACCAAATACACAACGGGGGTCTGAAACACCAAAGCTATAACGCTCACGAGCCTTGTAGCGAACATTTCCAGTTTCGAAATCACCTTCCATAGAAGTACGGATAGGAGCACGAACAAAATGTTTAAAGCCATTAGGTGCGTCTGTTTTGATAAAGAATGCGTCTGTATCTGTTAAGAAATGGTTAATTACATAACCATCAGGCAACATTCCCATGCTACGAGTAGCATTAATATCATTATCAGCAGTTCCAGGACGTAGGTTTGAAGCCATAAGTCTTTCCGCTACAAATTGTAGAGCTGGTGGAATAACTAATTTTTTGCCTTGTAGGGCAATTTTCAAACCACGTTCATCAATAAACGCTGCAATGTCAATTAGAGACTGTTCAAGCGAAGTTTCGTTCAAATCAGCTGAAGTTGACAATTCGTTACGGAGAGTTCCACCACCTGTAGTTGGATGGTCTGTAGCACAAAGCTCTTTTCCATCGCCAAAAGTGAATGAACTATCAAACGCATTGTTCAAAATATTTGCTGCTTTGACCTGCTTCGTGTTTGCCATTGAACGAGCTAGAGCTCTTGTATAACGAGAACTTAGGCGGTCATAGAGGTTATCCTCTACAGCTTCCTCAGTAATCGAAAATGCTAGAGCAATAGTTTCGTGTGTATAGCGAGCAGTGTAGGCTTCATTTGCAGTGTCATAAGTAACGGCTGCACCTTCACCTTTCACAGGAGCTTGACCAAAACCAGATAGCATAACTTCTTCTTCAAAAGCTCTGTCAGAACTTTCTTTTTCGAAGATTTCTGCGTGTTCGTTGTCGTAACGATCATACTCAAGTCCAAATAAGGCATTGAGTCCTGGTTCTAGTTCTTTAAGGAGTTGTCCACGGGTTATCGGCATATTCTATATCCTCCCTATATACCAGCTATTGTGCCATTTTGAGAATAGGCATAAAAGTGGTTTGTGATTTTCACAATCGCTAACATTCCCGCAGCAGTCACATCAGCATTTGAAGGTGAGTCTTCAAAACCCAAAATCCTCAAATTCAATGTATTTGTAGTAGCGACTGTACTTACAGCAAGTTCTGCAGAGGAAATACCTGTGGTGGAATCACCAGCCGTACCCGTAGCAAAATTAGCGTTTGCATGAACAGCAGCTTGAGTTACTGCGGCGTCACAATTGATCAAAAACAATTGATCAGGATTGTTCGCAATAAAACATTCTGCTGCGGTGCTTGATTTTACAGACGAAGTTCCTGGCCATTTGTTTGCAAAGATGACATTTCCATTCGTATCTGTATATTTACACCCGATAAAAGCACCAATCAACGGAACAGTACCACCTGCGGCGGCTCCTACTATGTCGATCAGACCGTTTGCGAGAGGAATAACAGGAGTACCTTCATAAATAACGCTAGAAGTTCCTGCTGTTCCAGAAGTCTGGATCTTATAAGTAGCTATCCCATTCGTGTTTGCACCTGAACCGAGTATTCTGTATGGACGGAGTCCAAAAGCGGCATCTATATTTGCCATTTTTAATACCTCTCACGGTTTGCTGACGGATTAATCGGGTTTCCGATCACCGCCAAAAGTTACACGAGACTGCCTATCCTGATGAATAGGCATACTAGGATGTTGTTCTCGCATTAGATTCTGTTCTACAGCCGTGTTCTGGTCATCTGTTTTCTGAGCAAAATAATCATTTCGCTCTGCACGTGTCTCATTTGGAATCCTTGCCAACAACAAGCCCCCAACGCCGATAACACCAGCGTATTTCCCATCCTGTACGGTAGGAGCTTCAAAATCAGGATATTCGTCGGATCGAACAAGCTCAAAGCCTTCTCGTAACCGAGCAGATATATTTTTCTTATCGTCATAATTCATGATTGACTCACGAATCCAACGATGAGCAAAGCCTTCTGGGGCTGGTGGAGCGTCCAAACTAGATGGACGAGACCATGTCTTACGACGAGATTGTTTTTCACGAGTCGTCGCAGAGCGTGGGGTTTTATTTGTCATTGTAATGCCTACCTCACGTTTGTTGTTGCAGTCTTGCAACTTGTTTTGCATAATCCTCTAATGGTACACCAAGTTTCTTAGCAATAGCAACCTGACTTTTCGATAAAGTTATCGAATTTTTACCTTTTGAGGCACTTTTTCCTCTATTTGGAGCAGAAACAGCACTTGGTCTTTTAGTTTTTACAGTTTCTCCATTAAATTTATGAGGAAATTCTTTTTGAATCCTACTATCTAACTCAGAGTAATAATCATCTGTTGAAGGATTAAAACCTTCTTGCACCAAAGTATTATGAATACTAAAAGCAGTTAAAGTCATCGGCTCATCGTCACCAAACCATTCATTTTTTTCTGCCCATTTTTCTGCTTTAGGGTCAGGAGGTGCTTGTGTGGGTTGAGCTTGAGGCTGTGCTGGCTGTGCTGTTTGTGCAGTTTGAGCTTGAGGCTGTGCTGTTTGTTTTTCATTATAGGCTTTTGCCTGACGGAATTTTTCAGCATCTATGGCGTGTGTAGCCATTTGCTTGTTTAATTCCATTTGTTTATCAACATCACCAGACTCTATAGCTTCCTTTAACTGTACTTTTAAAGAGTTTTCTTCGTGTATTAAACGATTTTCGTACTCTCCTAAATAACTTGAGTCAGTTTGACTTGCCCTTGTAGATAATTGTTCTACTTGAATTTTCATTGCTTGGGCATAATCTGTTGCAGCTTTTTCTCTACGTTCTGCTTCACGCATTTTATGTGTTAATTTTTTAATTCTTTTTTGAACACCGTCGCTGTATTGAGCCATTTCATCTTCTTCGGAAGATTCTTCTTTAGCAGCCATTGGGGGTTCTGGTGTTTCCGTTTCTGTTGATTCTTCGTTTTCTTCAACAACAACTTCTACTGGTTCTTCTTGACTTTCGTCAAGATCAACAACTTTTTCTTCTTTTTCAGTTTCTGGCATGGTATTCCTTTCCATGATTAAATGTGCAAGATATCACTTGGGTCATTAATAGTAGCAATTATTTCGTCATCGTTTAAAATTCGAACTTCGCCACCTTCTATTCTAAAACGGCTCCCAGCGTAACGACCGAAAATAACCCAGTCACCTTCTTTACACCAAGATCCTTCAGAAAATTTTTCTGTGTCTTTATAAGCATCAGAACCAACACGCAAAACATAACCGCAAACAGTTGCAAGAGATTCTCTTTCCTGTACTTGGTCTGGTATATGTATTCCACTGTCAGTTTTAGGTTTTCCTCGATAAGGAAGAATAAGAATCCTCCAACCTGTCGGTTGGGGCAATCTATCAATCGTTTTTTGAGGGAGTTTTGAAGGCTCTAAAAACCTTTCGGCTTCTTTTACGTAAGCGTTGGAAAGAACACCTTCTTTTTCTTTCGCTCTTTTCTCCATTATATGATCGGGTACAAGTAAAGTTTTATTCATCTTCTATTACCTTGTTATGCAGGTTTTTTAATTCCTGTTCCAAAAAAGCAAGCTCTCCGAGTTTTGCTCGAAGATCTTGAAAAGCAGAATAATCAGGTACAGAACCAAAAGTTATAGTTTCTTCTATTAATTTTCTGCGTTCTCGCATAATCTTCAACATTTTTTCATAAATGTAAAGGTCAGACATTAAAAAATTATCCCACCAAGTAAAATTCCTGCGACAAAACCAGAAAATATAAACATATAAGCACTTTTACGGAACTTATTCCATACAAAGGCAACATTGTTTTTTCTAGTTTCTAAATATTGCTCTACTTCTTCTACTGCCTGTAGAGCTTTTTCATCTAAATCTGTTTTATCTAAAACATACTCTTTTAAAATTGCATTACTTTGGTGAATAATTTTTTCAACCATATATACTCCTATTTTTTAAAAAATTTAGCTGCTCCACGAAATCCAAAACTTGCAGCCACAATCACTCCTAATGTATAACGATACCATTCAGGAGCAGTTTCTAAAGCAGCAAAGCCAGACTCAACGATACCTCTGCCCCAATCTCCACAAAAAGCTAAAATAAGCGGAACAGAAAATAAAAGCACAAGCCATTCATCTTTCCAGCTATCTTTACTAGCTTCTGCCATTGTTTGATCCCAGTCTATTTCACCTGTTGCCATTTTTGTTTTACGTTGTTCAACAGCAACTTTTAATTGACCAGCCGCTTTGGTTTGTTCTACTTTGTTTTCCATCCATGCCGTAGCTATACCACCAACAGCACTGATTATCCCACTAAATATCATATCCACGACTCCCTTTTGCCACCATCATACCATCTGGCATGACCTTCTTTGACTAAAATCTCGCACACTGATTCACCTTTTTCTGTAAGAGGAACACCAAGTATGCGACCAAACTTACCTTTTTTGTCCTTAAAAGTTTTCATTTCAAAATCTTTTTGTACTAACTCTTTAACCCTTGCTTTCGCTTGAAGACCGAGTGCCTTTTCTGCCAAGTTCCGAGTTCTACTTTCTGGCGTGTTGATACCTTTGAAACGAATTTTTTGATTAACAAGAACAACATCAAAACCAAGATTAACGTCGCAGACAACAGTGTCACCATCAATAACTCTTCGCAACCTACATTTGTAAACATAATTTTTAGAGTCCATTATTTTTTACTCGTAAATCCAAAGTAAGCACCTACTACACCAGACATAGCTAAGTATTGTGTCATGATTATTGACTCCGCTTCTGCCATACGTTCTGGGTACAGTAATGTTGCTATTGTTGTTCCAACCATACAAGCTAATAAACACCAGCACATTTTCCTGCGATTAGATTGATATGCTTGTCTGTCTGGTAAACCTTCTGACATTTAGACCTTCTTTGTAGGAGTTCTACCATCTTCATAAGCCTCGTTAATATGAGGTGTGTCTGGATCATCAGGGATAAACCGCCCTTTATCATTTCTAGCTCTTTCACCTGTAGGCTCACCAAATAAAAAAGTTTTTATGTTTTCTAACCAACTCATGTCATTATCCTCGCTTCTTTCTAAAAAAAGTAATGTTTTCTAACGATTGTATTAATTTTTCCTGCTCTTCTAATTCTAACTTTTGTTTTTCTATCAACCTTGTTTGTTTTTTAATTTCTTTACTTGTAACATCATCTAAAAAATCATCGTTCAACTAATAGCTCCTGCTCGTGATAACAAAAATTCCTGTATACTAGCTACCACATGAAGTCTATTCCCTGTTGCCGCCGTCGCTTTTAAAATTTCCCCTGTTTGTAGAACTAAATCTCTAGTTAGCAACTCCACTGTTCCATTTGCACCTACAGCAGCAACCTTGAAAAGACTAAACACATCTGACCCATTTGTAAGAGTCAAAGTTATAGTGTCAGCGTTGCCTGAATCTTCCGACACAAGTATCGAATTAACAACAGAAAATGAAACTGTGCTAGGGGAGGTGTAAAGTGTGGTTACACCTGTTCCAGTTAAATCAAGTTTAGCATTTGTCAACCCCTGTATGTATTGGGGAGCACTTGTGATTAACACTCTAGAATCCTTTTAACGTACAGTGAATTTTACACCACCGATTGCGTCACCTTGACCTCTAGCTTTTTTGAAACCTTTCATAGCTTTTGGCACTTCGACTTGTTCTGTTTTGGCATAATCAACCATGTGAGAACCATCAGCTTGAAAAACTTCCATAGAAGTTTGAATGTTGTCTTTATCTTTGCCCATAAGTTTTCTCCTAAATTAAACTTTTAATTCCTCTGTTATAACTTACCAAACCACCATCTGCCATATTAAAAATATCATAGTTTCCTGCGTTAAAAACATTTAACTTGTTTTGCAGAGCATTAGCAATTCTAGCACTACTACCAGCATAAGGACTATTTGGATCTATCGCTCTTGTGCTGTGAAAATCATAATCACTTTTTATTCTATTGTAATCACTTTGTCCATAACCCAAACTACCTATACCTGATATTATTTGATTTTCATAATTTTGAAAAACAGGGCTGTTAATCCACGAAAGTTCAGAGTTGTTTGGATTTTCTCTCAAATAACTATTGTAATCTGTCATATAATTTTTATTGATAGAATCTAATAAATTTATCGCTGCCGTAGATTGATCACCCCCACCTGTAGTTGGAGGAGCTCCTGTGCCACCAGTATTGA
>TARA_R110001599_G_scaffold142172_5_pt1 | contig 12680 bp, 13 predicted proteins | sample TARA_R110001599 | Tara Oceans TARA_R110001599 (sample SAMEA4398360) | marine metagenome | biome: Polar Biome; feature: [MES] marine water layer (ENVO:01000295) within the mesopelagic zone...; material: water (ENVO:00002006), including particulate matter (ENVO:01000060) such... | reverse complement strand
CCGCCGCCAGCCGCTGCCGCCCATGAAATATCTGTACCATCACTTGTAAGAACCGTACCAGCAGCACCCTTCGCTAGTCTCGCAGTAGCACCAGAGGCATTACCATAAAGTATAGACCCCCTAGTAATGGCATCTAGCTGATTAAGTTCACTGGCAGAAGCAGTCATGCTTGCATCTAAGGTGATGACATCTACCCAACCATTGTTAGCCTCATTCCTGATCTTAAGTATATTAGTATCTGTCTCGTACCACCACTGGTTAGCATAGGTAGTTCCTGGTTCCGTGTCACCAGAAGAGTTAGATGCTAGTGCTGCGAGGGCATTATTAAGGTCTGTCCTAGTAGCGGGAAAACTTTGGTTAGCAATGTTAAAGTCGTGTTGCGACATTACGTTATTTCCTTTCCGTAGCCCTTAGCTACATAGTCTAGGGTAACTGCATTGGTGCTTGCGGATACCCCCGTAAAAGTGTTAATAGTGAACCCAGTTCGGGTTTTGTTTGTTATTGTATACCTATCACCATCAGTTAAGTTAGCTAGGGATAGTCCTATGGCGGGAGTAGCGGCAAAACCTGTAGCAAAAGTTACGTTAGTTGTACCTGTAAATGTTATGTCATTACCAGACTCAACCCTATCTGGCATATCCACTATAGCTGCTAAGGCACTAACTACAGGTGTAACATTGGTATTAGTAGATGTCATAATAAGCCTAAACTCAAAGGCTCTGGCAGCAATATCAGATACAGAGAACGATTGCCAATCAGTCCAAGTTGGTGTACCAGAAGGGTCATCATCTGTATGTCTTAACTGTAGGGAAACAGAAGTATCACTAAAGGCTGTAGGGTCTCCATCAAACACACCTGATCTATCATCAAAGTTACCTGTAGCAGAATCAAACTTATCTGTTACATCAAACCTAGTGCTTGTAAAAGTATAATTTAAACGGCTTGTGTATTTTTGCCCTAAGTCAAGTGCATTACTAAAGTAGTATATACCAGAGGAAGCATACCCTGTGAAATCATCAAGTTCCCCAGACTTATCATCAAATAAACCTGTAGCATCATCAAAAAGAGGTGTTACATCTAACTCTAAATACCCATCCCCATTTATAGCTACACCAGACTTAATCCCTGCAAAGGATGGGTTTTCTGTAAGGGTAGCTACAACATTAAGGTCTTCTATACCAATAGAGGTAACAACGAAAGTAGCAGGGTTAACAGAAACATTGGAACCACTGGTTGTGTCGTCTACAGCCTTAATAAAGTATGTACCAACACCAGCACTTTGTATGGCAAGGCTACTGCTACCAACAGGTACTTGTGCTATATCCTCTGCTTCTGAATATACTGCACCACTAGTTAAGTGGGAGTACCTGATGATATAGTGGGCTAAGTCTAAGTCGGTAACTGGTGTCCAAGTTAAGAACAAGTTACTTCCAACTACGTTACCATCAAAGTTAGTTACATCTGCTGGTGGCGCACCTAGTGCTTCTACAAAGTAGTTACTTATAGTGTTGTAGGCTCCATGAACACCAAGGGAATTAGTAGCCCTAGCCCTTATGTCATAGAAGTCATCCTCTACACCAACAACTTCAACCCTATCTGTACCCACAAAGGCACCCATAGTTGCTATAGCTGTAAAGTTAGTTGCACCTGTCTTTCTGAATTGTACCTCTGCTGTATCCATGATGTTGCTTGTGTTGTTTATATCAAGCAGTAGTACACCAAGGGTCTTACCTTTAACTCTCCTGAGTTCAGTACTGATGTTTATGCCAAGGTTAGGAACTGTGAAAGGAGACAACAAAGTAGTATTATCTCTTTCGTATACTATACCATCGTCAACCTCATCAAAGACACTTTCAGATATTTCCTTGAGTGTCATTTCTACTTGTAGGTCGTACTCATTCTGTAGTCCAAATGTCCAAGAGACAACCTCAAACTCTTTGTTAGTCCAACCAAGTCTAGTGTTAGTGATCCTTACATTGTCACCTGTCTGTACTTGGAAAGCCCTGAGACCGAAGGATGCTTGGAACTGTAACTGTTGTCTGTTACGCTCAAGCATAATTCTAGCTATACGCCGAGATTCTATTGAGTTGTCCGTAAACGGTAAGTCCATGTCTAAGGTAGACTCTAAGCCACCATCAGCAGTAACAAAGGCAGCATTAGTTACAGGTGGGAAGTCTGTTACTTGCCAGTTACTTTCGTCACCCCTAAACGTACCATTAACTGTGTTGAAGTTATCTCTGCGAGAGTGTCTAGTGGCTAGGCTTATGCCTGATCTAAGATCGTCTTCATTAAGGTCTAGTACAGTAGAGGTCCATTTAGCAGCCTTTACGTTCCATGCACCCTGAGTGTACCACAAAGTAGCACCCATAGACGTTATAAGCCCCTCTAAGAGGTCTTGTGGTGTGGTTCCTGTGGTGAAGGCACCATTGGCTGTGTATCGTGTTGTACCAGCGTCTGTGCTAGTTTCATCACATATGTTAGCAGCGGCAATAAAGGCGGTATCATTTATGTTAGCTGTAGCTTCACCTAAGCCATAACCTGTAGCTGTTAAGTAGTCTCTTACACACAGGGCAGGGTTATCAGACCAAGCAGTTGTTGTGTTCCTTGGGTCGTATACTTTCTTACCTTTAATGACAGCGGTAATCTCAGGTACACCATTAGGGAAGGCATCTGTATCATAGGTCAGTTTAACATACAGATATGCAATACCACGAAGTCTATGGTTCCCTGTCCAACCAGACACAGCACTAACTAAACTACTGTCGGCAGCTTGATCTGCTGTACCTAAGTGTTCCTTGATTGTAACTAGGCCACTATAACGACTAGGAGAGGTAACACTACCACTGCCATCTATAGTTGCTACTTCATCGTTAATGTATATCTGCTCAAAAGATTCTATCTCATGCCCAGCAAAAGCTAATACTCTGTGTAGTTGTACGTTGTCTGTACCTGTAGTACCATCAAATATCCTAGCACCACCGACTTTCATCTTACCATAGATAACTTGATGATCTAAGGCAGACCCTGTAGCTGTTACTTGATAACCCCTGTTAGACTTACCATTACCTGCACCAAAACCACCAAGGTCTTTAGGCTTAGGTGCCAAGGCACTCATAAGGATACCTAAGCCAGCGTGTACCATAAATACATTAGAGCCAAAAACAGAGGCCATAGTTAAGGCTGTTCCACCAGAGGCAACCACAATAGCAGCAGTAATAGCTGCAACAACAACAGCCTTGAAGATACCTTTAAAACTAAGACCCATTCGTATTCTTCCTAACTAGCAGTTCTGCCCCAAACGATTTCTTTATCTTGTAGGTCTTCGATAAAGTCTAATCCAAGATCACCAGCATAGACTGACTTCTGATAAGCAGAAGTGTACCTAGCAACTCTTGGTCTCTCTAGGTCTATTAGTTTATTCTCCACAGTTAGTTCTATAGTGGCTGTATCAGGAGACTCCTGTATGTTCATCTGATCCATGTAACCAGAGAACACCTGAGTTAAGGCTGTAGTGTCTGAAGTAACACCAAAGTATATGTTACACACTCTGCCTTGATATGGCTCTGTAATAGCTAGTGAGACTACCTCAGAGGTCATACCGCTAAGAGTAATAGTTGCACCCCTAACAGATAAGTCAGATGCCTCTTGTACCTCAGAGATGTTTAGTAAGTTACCTGATCCTGTCCAAGTGTTACCCTCATATATAAGGTCTCCTACACCTGTCCACAGGCGTATCTCATTAGGACTATCAAAAAGCAGTTCTACAGCAAAGAAAGGGTTAATGACATCATCGTCTAGGGCATTAAGTACTACTGAGGGAATAGTCCTAGTCATTATGTAATTACCTCTACAGCCTCAAAGGATATGCCATAAGTACTAGAGTTACCTATTTGCCAATCCTGTACATTACTTGTTAGTCTAAATACGCCCTTAGCGTTGTCTACAACTACAGCAGCACTAGAGTAGGTAGCTTTAAGATTAGGCCAAATGTCTACTGCCCCCGTAGTAGAAATATCTGCTAAGACCTTATGTAGCCTAGCAGTAGATGAGGCACCTAGTTGTATGTAGTCACCAGCTTTAAGTGTTCCACCATTACTAAGAGTTAAAGTAACAGAGGAAGCACCAGCAGTACCCGTTGCTACTATGTCACCATCTTCTGCTGTACCCCTTGGGGCTACACAATTAGGGTCACCTAACAGAAAGGTATTAACTGGTCCTTGTAACGACAATAAGAAGGCTACCCAAGGCTCACCTAAGTCCCTACGTACAGGTGGTATGGTAACTGAGGCTTTCCACGCTTGACCTGTGTGTTGTACTATTTGTTGTTTATAAGTAAAGGGAGACTCAGAGGTGGCAACAGCGTTCATAGCAGTCAGTGTTATCTGCTCAAAGCCTATGCTAGTTGGTGCAGTCTTTAGTGCCATGAGGTTTCCTTACCCAAACGCTTGTTTCATCTGACCACCCCTACGACGATCATCTAGTATTTGCTTCTTAGTCATGTTAGCAATAGCTGGTGCTTGCTGTGCTATAATCTTCTTAACACTCTCGTCACCATTAGCGGTAAAGTTAAAGTTCTGATGAATGATAACGTCACCAGAGCCACCCTCTGCCTGTACACCTAGCTTACCATTGGCACCACGCTTGAGTGGCATAATAGCTTCTGGGCCAGCTTCTCCCATTAGTCCTGTCTTACCCCCACTCATAGGAAAGGTAGTTGGGCCAGCTACAATACCGCCATTGGCATAAGGCACCAGACTTCCACTGTTAAACACGTTACCGTTGGCATGTACAGACCCTACTGATCCCATCCCACCGATGTATCCCCCTATAGATGCAACCATCCTTTCCATGACATAGACTTTATACAGCTGGGCTACCAACTCTCTAGCCATATCTTTAAAGGCATCCTTCACAGATTTGGTACCGTCAACTATAGACATTAGCCCATCAGCTAACTGATTAGTACCAAACTCAACCATTTTATTGTACTCAATCTGAGACTCCAAACTCTTTATGACTTCTCTGTCTACCTCTGAGTACTTGTCCCCAAGTGCTTTGTAAACTTGACCTTGAGCCTCAGTCATTCCAAGGAGGTCTGTCTGCAAGTTTAACCTATTCTGTAGTTCTACTAAGGGGTCTTTCTCCCCCTTAGGGGTTTTACCGCCTTTACCCTTACGCTTATCCAGCTCTTTATTTTTAAGTCTGGTAGCTGCTAAGTTTCGCCCCAGAGCTTTCTCTTGAGCTAGTTGGCTTGCGGTTATCTCGACATCGGTCAAGGTACGATCTGGGCCGAGAGCCTTTTGCTGCGCCCTTAGCTCATCTGCCTCTCGCTGAACCTTTCTCATCGCAGTTTCATTCCTACCCTCAGCCGCTGCATCTTGGGTGCTGCCTCCCTTGCGTAAGATTTCTATCTGCTTCCTTATACCAGCTGTGTTGTCGTTGATGTTATTAGTCTTGTTTAGGAAGGTCTCATAGGCTTTCGAAGCACGTTCGATTTGTGTAGCCAACTCTCTAGCAGCTCTGGCACCTTCAGCTATCCTCTCCGCTGCGGTTTTTGCTTCGTACTTAAGCACTACAGCCTGAGTAGCAGCAGCCTTAGCTAGTCTTATTTGTTTGTCCATCTCAGCAGTTTGTTTTGCGGTCAGTTGAAGTTGCCCGTTCTTTAGTCTTAGGCTCTCGTACTGAGCCTTAACTTGCTCCCCTGCCATCTTAGCGGCAAGCGCTTCTTCCTGAGTTTGGGCAGAGGCTCGCTTGCCCTCGGCGTTTGCAAGTTTAGCGCTAGCAGCCAACACCGCATTTTGATACTTTAGCTGTACCTTAGCACCACCCTCTGCTGCCTTTTCTTGAGCAGCTGCTATTTTCTTAGCATCAGCTATGCCAGCCTTGAGACGATCTGCCTGTTGTTTCTGCTGTAGTTTATAGGCCTTGAAGTAGCTTTTCCAATACTCTTTATCCTCTTTATCCATCAGCTTATAAAGAGCTTCAAACTCATTGGCAGATTCTAACACAACAGCTCTACGAGCTTGCTCTAGTCTAACAGAGTCAGCTTGCACCTCTGCTAGTTTAGCAGCCCCCTGTGCTAACTTTATTAACTGATCAAACAGCTTCCTACCATCTTCCGTAGCTTTATCAAAACCCCAAATATCTGCCTGAGTGGTGAAGCGGGTTACTCTCTCTGCTATTTTTTCGGCATTTATGACTGGCTCTTTCTGTAGCTTTTCTAAGTCCTGTAAGAAGGCTTCCGTATACCCAACCTTACTAGAATCTGGACCAAAGAGATCAGTTGCCATCCCCTTAGCTTGACTGTCTAGCATCTCCTCCTCTAGAGACTTCTTCTTAATAAAAAGATATTGAAACGGTATTAATGCTAGGGTCAACTCTTTAGTCTGTTTAACAGTGCCCGCTATGAACTCGTCCATTAAACCCATATCAACATCAGTTACCGCTTTCATCCCTGCCTTTAACTCAACCAGACCCATAGTTAAGCCTAGAGCCCTAAGTGACTCGGCAAGTAGGTCAACCTCATTTGCCATGTGGCCGAAGTAATCACCAGACCCAATGTTCTCTATAACTTGTTCAGCTTCTGATACCATTGAGAGTGCAGCTTCCAGATCAGTAAGAGCATCCTCAAGGGTCTTAATACCCTCTTGAGCCATATAAGCTTGATAAGCTAAGTTACCCAATGCAGCTACACCAGCGATAAGCGCACCTACAACAGCACCTTTAGTGCCAAAGATACCAGCTAACTGAGAACCTTGTTGCCCGAAGGCTACGAGTGCGTTCTGCCCCGAGGCAATTTGAACGATAAAGTCATTGACCTGATAACCAGCTTGTTGCAGACCAACTGACGCAAACCTCTTAGTTCTCTGTTGGGCCCTGTATGCTTGATCTCCGTAACGAGCAAACTGGTTTCCTGCATCTACAATACCACCAGACTTACTGGCAGCTATGAAAGCTTGGTAATCAGACTTCAGTGCTTTAATTGCACGGGAAGCCCTCTCAGGCCCGTCTTCCATACCTTCAAAGGCCCTGTCGATGTCCTTAAGACCTTGCTTGTACTTTTGCGTGGCGCCGTAAGTACTGTCATAGGTTCTTCTAAGCTTCTCGGTCTCGTTCTTAGTTTTAGTCCGCTGTTTGCCTAACGCTTCCTCCGACTTTGCGGCCTCTTTCTGTTCTTTTACTAGCACTCTGTCAGTATCTATGTAGTTTTGAAGAGTCCTAGTTTCTTGCTCAAGAATCCTGTCATATCTCTCGGAGAGTGCTATTTGTTCTTTCTTAGACATAAGGCCTTCTTCAACCATCTGCTTTTCGATCTTACGCTGGGTGGTAAGCTTACGATCTAACGAAAGCAACTTGGTAGTAGCTGTCATACCTCTCTTAGCAGCAGCAGCTTCTGCATCATAGTTATCTTGACGCTTGAGACTAATCTTGTTAAAAGCAACTAAAGACTTGGTTGCTAGTTCAATGTCTTCCCTGTCGTGTACTACAAATCTGAGGTCTACTACTGGCATTACTGCGTCCTTATGTATATCACGTCAAGCTCTTTAACGAGTTCTACTTCTCTTGGGTTTAGTGGTGTGCCTGTAAGTTCCATCCAAGCTTTTATACTTTCGTAAGGGAGAGGGTTAGCACCACTAAAACCCCCTGTCCTTCCCTTGCTACATGCAACAAAGGCAGACCAGATATGAGACAAAAGAACTGGGAAGTCTGGTCCCTCTAATTCCTTTGGTCTAATACCCGTCTGCCTTTCTACTTGTTCTAGGTGTGCAAGTTCGCTTGTACCACTTTCATCGGTCTTACTGAGTGCGAAAGAATGTTCCGCAAACTCAAGCAAGTCTTCGATCAGGCTTTGGTAAAATCCACAGAGTCAGCAATAGCCTCCTCTATCTGATCCTTGATCCAGAACAATTGTGTGTAGACTTCTTTACAGAGTGCCGGTGTTAGCTTAGGCTTCTTACCATCATAGGTGATGTCCCAAGCTGTCGTTGTGCGGACTAGGAGGTCGATCGTGTCTGCCTCTAGTTCCTCTGCAGAGAAGTTAGTAGCTTTTCTCTTTGATGCTTTTGCAATACGTTTGTTTGTATGTTCGTGCATCACAGCCTTATACTCCTTAGTATGAGGAGCGAATACTGTGATAGACATTTCACTACCGTCTGCGTTAGTGAGTGACTCCAAGCTAGACGGGTGTACTAAGAGTACTTCCACTGTGTCGGAGGTAGGTTTTAAGTTCATTAAGTCCATGTCAGGTTCCTGTCAGGTTTATGTCGGGTAGAATAAAAAGGGGAGCATCAGACCCGACACCAATGCCCCCCGCCCTAGCTAGGGATTAGGTATCGGTACGAGTAATCTTCAAGTTGGTTGAAGTGGCCGTATCGAATAGGGATGTAAAACTTAGGCTAATGATACGGCTAGTTGGGCCATCTACACCTACATCGGCAGAGTTGATTTTAACTCTTGGGAAGAGGAAGGTGTAAGCATTAGCAGCGGTTGGATCGTTGACAGATACTTGAATAGCTGATTCTGTCTCGTTAAGGAAACGGTTAATCAGGGCATCGTCTTCAAAGTATGCTGAGAACGAACCAGTAATTTCTGCACGACCAACCTCAAGTGCTGGGGTCTCATCAGAGCCAACAACAAAGGTAGGTGCAAACGAGTTGGATACGTTGAAGTCAATAGCGGTAATGATTGCAGAGGCTGCAAGGCCAGCTACATTGTTACCAATCTGTAAGTCACCTGAGTAGGCATCGAATGGGGAGTTAGTGCTTGCTGCGTCCTGTGTCTTCTGTGTGGCACCAATAGTCATACCTTTACCGACCATACCAAAGGTAGTAGTTACCATTTGGTTAGGGGCAATAGAGACACCCATAGTGGAAACAGTTTGACCTGTAAACAATCGAGCCTGATCAATGTCAGCAGAGTAGTCTTCAATCGAAAAGTACTTAGGTGCTGTACCTACAATCAGGGTATCATTTGATCCTACGTTTACAAAAGTGTTAAGCATGACTGACTCAAGGAATGGGTCGAAGTCACCTTTACGGAGGTCAACTACAATATCGCCAGCAGACTGTTTGTTACCGTGACGTTCATGGCGAGGCATACGGTCAGCTTGTATATCAGTACCAGCAACCAAGTCTTTAGTTAAGTTAAGGCCGTGTGAAGTGAAGGGGATGTTCTGGAAGTTACCAGCAGGGGTAGTTCCGAATGTGGACTCAGTGATGTAGCTTAGGCTAGACCGTGAACCCTGTGCGAAGGTAGGCATGTGTTATTCTCCTAGTTATAAATGTACCAGCCGATTGTGATCGGTATGTAGTACCAAGGTGTATCCAAGAAGCCTTGCTGTCTCTCAGCATAGTCTATAGATACGATGGTTGTTGTTCCGCCACTTGTGTAAGAGACGTCAGTGTTTGACTCAAAGTTGTCAATAAGTAGTTCAGCTAAGGTCTCCCCAGCGGCGGGTCCAGCATTCTCTGGGGAAAAGACCAGCATAGAGAAAATGCCTTGGTATCGTATCTGAGAGTTTAAACCTCTTGCTGCCCTGATACGCTGCGTGGGAATAAACTCACACTGGACAAAAGAGGTACCTGTTGTGGGGCTGTAGGAGACATTCTCGTAGGCAACAGGGAAGCTATTAGCAGTAGCTAGAGTGGCTAGGCGGCTCTCTAGGGCTGCTCTGATGGTCTTGTGTATACTAGCCATTACTCAGTCCCTGTATCTACTGTTGCGTTACCAAGGACGTCAGCTAACTGCTGGTAAACGTGAGATTGACCTTGACCACCAGCTCTGGGGATATTCCCTCTGGGATTGTTTTCAACTATACTAGCATGAGCAGAGTTGTTCCTGATGTTAAATATGTCCTTAGTTAAGTCCAGCTTATTGAGGTCTTCCATGAGCAACGATCTAGCCACTTCACGATCCCCAGAGTATCTTTTACGACCCTTTGCTTTTCGACTCCTTGGTGCCCCAGCAGTATTACTTAAGGTATGAGACTCAATGTAAGCACCGGTGTCTACAGGGGAGTTTAATACAAGGTAGTCTATAGCTTGTGTGAGCATCTCTCTGATAGCATCTTCTTTTAGGGCGTCTATGCCCTCTATGATTTCTTCAAACGTACCTGTCAGTTTAGTTCTAGCCATGACTACTCCTGTACGCTACACATATGACACAAGGCTACACCACCAGAGAATAGGGTTGTCACAGAAGTTACCTTTACTGTGTCGCCATTGCCTAAGATAAGGTCTTCGTCATCAGGGGTAATACTTAGTCCTTGAGTAGATATAAGGAGCTTTCTCTGGCCCCTTACAATCTCGTCAGTGTTTCCTGTGAGGCCTAAGCTATAGTTATAGAAGTAACCTAGTATAGTGTAATCTGTAGTCGCCTCTCCTGACCTACTACCAGTAGCAGGGTCGTAGGCTCCCTCTGTAGTGACCTTGCGGAGAGTCAGAGACTGACCGTGATCATTAACTAGGCGATATAAGTCACCAGACCTAAACATATCTGATCCTAACTATTATAGTCGTAGGAGTCGGAGTTGTCGTAACTTGCGGGGTTCTTAAACCTGTCTCTTCTGAAGCTGGGTTTAATTCTATCAGTGTTTTCACGGACAGCTTTAACAGCAGTTACACTAATACCACCAGCCTTGATACCTATAACAGCACCAGAAGTCTTACCCTGATACTCAAGGTTATCTGCAAGGGCCGTGTACTGCTTTGCTAGAGTAGAGTACTTAGAGGTTAGTACACCGTCGAGCTCTGTGTCAACCAATCGTGAATACTTGGACGATATGGCCCTAGCTACCCAAGCGGCAGAGTAGTAAACATTGTTACCCGTCTGAGTAAGACTAAAGTCAATCTCCTCATTCTGAAGCTGTTGGTCGTTAGTGTCTGTATCTCCAGACAACAACCTAACACTGTTTAGTCTCTCAGCAGCGGTAGCTGTACCAAGGGTAGTAGGATCATACGTCCAAGCCATTAACCGTTCTCCAACTGTCCGTAATTACGCCTCCAACTACGGATCATTCCTCGTTGCTTATCTAATACCCTAGACTTCTTGCAACGCTTCTTGTCGTACTCTCTTGTTGTTGCACAAGAGGCTTTGACCTTTTCATTGATCGTATCTACCAGCCCTGACAGGCCATCAACATCTAGTGCCTCAAGTCCATCACCAACTCTCATACCCGTCTCCTTAGTGGAATCATGGAAGAGGGTTCTTTGGTTGTAAAGGATACGAACCTTGTTGTCGTCTACGCTTAGTTCTTTCCAAGGAAAGTGCTCACCACGATCCCACTGCCTACCGTTAGCGGTAAAAGGGACTCGTACAAACGTAGGTCTGTCTACTTGAAACGGAAATTCTTCGGGTCTAATCATATCGGGGTCTCCTGTGTGGGGGTGGGACACCCTAAAGCATCCCACCAGTTTTACCTATTATTGGATAATAGCGTTGAAGAAGTAACCCAAGTCTGGGCCAACGACCTTCATGTCATAAGACATCTTAACTTGGATGTGCTCTGCAACTTGCTGACGCTTGAGTGCATCGTCAGAGAAGGACTCAACAGTAATACCCAGATTGTTTGCTCCTGGAATGTTGTTCCAAGCAAAGGTCATACCAGCAGCAGGAGTCATAAGACCCGCAGTCGAAGGTGTGTGACACAACATGGCATGTTTACCACCGATAAAGGCAGTTACCTCTGCGGCACCCTCTGCTGCAGTGTTACGGACTGCTTCCATGACGTAGAGGTTCTCTACTTCAAAGATTTCAGCAATCTTAGCATCTGTGATCAGAGCAGTGTTAGTGACAGTCGAACCGCCATTCAAGCGAGACAAGATGTCTGGGTGGTTGATCAGAACGTCACGAACTTCTTTACCAATGACCATAGTGTTTGGCTTGTAGCCGCCCGACTTAAGTTGCATGGTACGACGAGCAGTGGTGACGTCTTGGATTGGTGTTGAGTTAGTATAGTCGTTCCAGTAGACAGGAGTGCCTGCACCAGAAGCTGCACCAGACACGTTAGTTGTCCATTGTGCATTAGAGAAGAATGTCGTAGCAAACTGCTCTTCACGGTGGATCATCAGGCGCATAGCCAGAGTCTCCGCACCCGCTTGGCGGATTTGCAGAACTTCGTCTTCGTTAGCAATAGTCTGCTCATCGAAGTCCATTCCAAGGCCATACACGTCAGCAAAGTAGCTGCTGTTGGAGATAGCCATACCGATACGGTTGACCTCAGTGCGTGGCGCAAGTTTCTTTACGTCACCAGTGCGGTTCATGTTGGCACGGTCATAGATGTAGTACTTGTCAGACTGACGTTGTACCCCTACCGTGGGAAATACCTTATCAGCGATAAAGTTTGTTTGCGATTGTGCATAGGCCAGTGTCAGGTTAGACAACGGGCGGTCAATATGCACCTGTGATGGTGTTAGCATTGGCATTATAGTATTCCTTATTCTATGCTATTAAGCAGCAGCGTTGCCGCCTTGGATGAGTTCGATAGCAATGATCTGATTGGTGACACCAGCTTCAGTTGCATAACCCATAATGATGTCGGTAGAAGCGGCGTCTACAGCCAAACTACCTGCATCAATACCAACAGCACCACCAGCGGTAACAGTGCCACCGCATTTTACCATAGTCTTACCTTGGACTACGACAGTTGCAGCGTTATCTTCTAGTGCGCCTACCAGACATAC
>TARA_R110001599_G_scaffold80309_1_pt1 | contig 12685 bp, 11 predicted proteins | sample TARA_R110001599 | Tara Oceans TARA_R110001599 (sample SAMEA4398360) | marine metagenome | biome: Polar Biome; feature: [MES] marine water layer (ENVO:01000295) within the mesopelagic zone...; material: water (ENVO:00002006), including particulate matter (ENVO:01000060) such as...... | reverse complement strand
GTTGCCGTCGCCAGTGTTGTAGTCGTTGTTGGTGAGTGCGTCTTCTAGACTACCGCTGGTGAGATCATGAATTATGCCGTCTACGGGTGCGGTAAGTGGGTGTACCGCTTGTAATAGAGGGTCAGTAATCGGATCGATCAAATCGATTAGCGGTTCTAATAATAGGCTATCAACTGGGTTGGTGATTGGGTCTAATCGGAGGTCAATAAAGTCGACAAGCGGGCTAATGCTTTTGCCAAGTGGTGCTGAAATGGATTCGACTGGGGATTTGTGGGGGTGCTTGCCCCTCTGTGCATTGCCTACCAGCTTATCATTGCCGTTGTTGCCGACTGCAGGGTTGCCTGAAAGGGGATTGTTTATTGATCGGAATACGTTTTGATCTGGGTTAAGCAATAAGTTGGCATTGCCGTTCAGTGGGAGCAAATTATCAGCTGGCGTAACGAGCAGAGAGTTGAGATCAAGGCCGGTTGCATTCCCAATGGGTTCTAAGACGCCGCTCGCATTGAATATGTCACCTACTGGGCCCGCATACAGCGGTGGTTGCAAGCTACAAAGGCTCAGTGCTAAAGCGATACGTGAGCGTGTGTTACGAAGCTTGTCTTTGGGTCTATGCATTGTTTGATTTTCTACTCGTTATGTTAAGACGTATTGCGGTGGCATTTCGGGGGAAATAGGCGCAAATGTACAGCGCGCGCACTATGTTACTTTAAAGTATGACGAAATGTAGTCAATTACGCTAAGTACTGACTGTGACTTCGAGCAGGTATATAACGAACTGGAATACATTTTAAGAGTCCTGCATGGCTTTTTATATATGGGGTTTCGCGGATGTAATCTGGGTGATTGCTTATAAAATCAATTATTTTGTGGCAAATGTGCGATAAAATGCGTTGATCTTCGTGCGCATAGAAGCGGCACGGCTGCATGGCATGAATGGTTGCTTAAGCTTGAGTTAGCACCTGATTAAAATGAATAGATGGGTTTGGGAGTTACCGTAATAATGAGTTTTTTTGATCTGACAACATCCGTTTTTGCGAGCAGTGCGCGGGCATGGCGTGGAACTACAGCCTTTGGCCGCAATGTTAAACAGCCGGAAAAGCTGTTGGAATTGTACGATATTGAAGGCTGCCCATATTGCCGCTTGGTGCGCGAAGTGCTCAGCGAGCTGGATATTGATGCCATGATCTACCCCTGCCCCAAAGGTGGTATGCGATTTCGGCCTGCAGCGCTAGACATCAGTGGGCTTAGTCAGTTTCCGCTATTGGTGGACCCGAATACCGGTGACAGTATTGTCGAGTCGGCGGAAATAATTGCGCATCTCTACAAGTATTACGGTGGCGGTAAAACGCACTCGGTAAGCGGAATGGGGCGTCAGCTTGCGGTAGTAAGTTCGATGCTCGCTACGGTTTATCGCTCGGTTGGTCGCGCGCGGGGAATGTATGTAAGAAATGCTGACCATCCGGTCGAACCGTTAGAATTGTATAGTTTTGAGTCTAGCCCCTATTCTCGGCCGGTGCGGGAATTGTTGTGCGAGCTCGAGATACCCTACCGCCTGCGTAATTTCGCTAAATCGCGTTGGCAAGAAATTGGGCCGCCGCAGGTCCGTGCTAAATTTTTCCCTGACGCGCCAATCAGCAGTCCAAACCGCATTCGTCTAAGCGAGCTAACGGGGCGTTCGCAAGTGCCCTATTTGCTAGACCCTAATACTGGTGTGGGGATGTTTGAGTCGGCAGATATTATGGAGTATCTGCAAGAAACCTATAGCTGCTAAGGATGGTGTAGCGCGCCGCAAGCCATAACGTGCGGTGCGCTTTTCGGTAATAGATGCAGACACAATCCTTGAATATCGCCGCGAATTAGCGATAATTGCCGGCAAAATGTGGTTTACGTCGTAATAAAATAGATTTTCCTGTCTGGCTATACTGCGTCAATTTCGGGATCTTTCGCTGTGGTGATTACTTCGCTGCTAATGGCTGCCGCTGCGTATGGCGGTAAAAACGCAGCGCAGGCTTAATAATTAAGGTGGCTATGAACCCGGTTTCAATAAAAAGCTCGAGACTGCAGGCCGTGTTGAGTGAGTTTTCGCTCGGCGGCGCTGAACTTAGCCATAAGAATTTTTCTGAGAAACTTGGTCAACTTATCGATTTGTCAGGTTCTATTGCGCTTTCCGAGTCGCTGCGAAGCTTGCAAAAGCTTGAGTTTAGCCCGGCCGAAAGCAGTCTTGTTGGTCTGCAGCGTACTTTTTTAGAGACCCGTGCCGACATGCTGGCCTTTATTCGCAATAGTTTTATTACCGAACTACACGAAGGGCAAGAGAGCGCGGCACCGTTTATACTGCCGCGGCCAAGCACTGAAACCCTCGCGGATCCAGAGGCGGGGTTTCAAGCTTACCAGCGCTTTTACAACTTGCACCAAAGTCAGCTCGACCATCGTGTTTTAGTATTGCGCAGGCAGTTGCAAGAGGCGCTTTCTGGCAAATCGCCGGCGTTAGCAAAGCTTGCAGAATTAGATCGCAGCCTAGCAGATAAACTAGGTGACTATAGTCGCCGGGTGTTTGCCAGTATTCCTCGATTATTGGCTCAGCGTTTTTATTTTTTGAATCAGCAGTACCGAGCGGTACAAGACGCGCAGCGTAGTGCAGCGGGCGACGCCGACATGAAATTGGCCTTGGAACCAGAGCTAATGTGTGACAGCCCCGCGTTATGGATGGAAAAAGGCGCTTGGTTAGATAACTTTTTTACAGAAATGCAGGGCTTGTTATTAGCCGAGCTGGAGTTACGACTTATGCCGGTGATGGGTTTGATGGAAGCGCTTGCTACAGAGGTAGATACACCACAATGACCAGAATTTTGTCGATAATCGCTTTTGTGCTGGGCGGCGTAATTGTTCTTTGGATGGCGTCGGCCTTTGTTGGCAGTAATTTACTGGCGCTAGGCGTGACCCTACTCATCGCCTTTGCCTACACCGCGGGCTTTGCCGAACTGCTACGTTATCAGCAGGCAAGTTGCGGCTTGAGCGAGGCGATAGTCGCTGCTGGCGATACCGTTGACAATATAGAGCAGTGGTTAGGCGCTGTGCCCGTGGCATTACGCAATGCGGTAGGGCAGCGGGTTCAGGGTGAATACGTTGGTCTGCCGGCACCAGTACTCACGCCTTATTTGATTGGGCTACTCGTCATGCTCGGCTTGTTGGGCACGTTTATTGGAATGGTCGACACCTTGAAAGGTGCCGTGATGGCGCTTGAGGGGACAACGGAGTTAGAGGCTATTCGCGCTGGTTTGGCCGCGCCGATCAAGGGGCTAGGTATGGCCTTTGCTACTTCGGTGGCAGGGGTGAGTGCATCGGCTATGTTGGGCTTTATTTCTACCCTCAGTCGCCGTGAGCGTCTGCAGGTATCTCGTCAGCTCGACAGCAGCATGCGGACGGTGTTTAAACACTTTTCCTTGGGTTACCAGCGCAGCCAAAGTTATACGGCAATGCAGCAGCAGGCGGCGGCATTGCCAGTCGTAGCTCAGCAGTTAAGTGAGCTGGCAAGCCGACTGAGTCAAATGGGCGATGATCTTGGGAGCAAGCTTGTGGCAGGGCAAGAGCAATTTCACGCCAGTGCCCAGGCCCAGTATCGCGAGTTGGCCAGTTCAGTAGATGCATCGCTGAAGCAGAGCCTTGTCGATAGCGCGCGGCTGTCGGGCGAAAGTATCGGCCCTATCATGCAGTCGTTTGTGCAGGACATAAGTCGAGATTTGCAAGCCACACAACAACAGCTCGCTAATACGGCAGAAATGCAATTTAACGGTTTGAGTGAGCGCTTCGCGGAAACCGCCCAAACGTTTAGTCAAACCTGGCAGCAAGGTATCGCTGATCAGCAAAAAAGCAGCGATAGTTTATTTGCAAAAATGGACGACCGCTTGGGCGTATTTAATACGACATATAGTGAAGCCAGTCATTCATTGCTGGCGACCTTTGATCAAGTGAGTAGCGACAGCTTGGCGCGCCAGCAAGCGGCCGAACAGGCGCGCCTAGAAAATTGGGCAGCGGTCTTTGATCAGAGTGCCGCATTACTACGCGACAGCGCTGAGCAACTTGCAAATAATGCGCATGCTGGCTCCCAAGATGTTGTCGCCGAATTCCGCGAACTCATTGCTGCGTCTGAGAAATTGATTCAAACCCGCGTAGTTAGCGAAGACAAATGGCTGAGTGAATATCAGCAGCGTTTGGCTGAGTTAGGCAGTACGCTAACAAGCGAATTAAGCAGCCTACGTGATGCGGAAGAGCGTAGAGGCGAAGCGGCAGTTGCGCGCTTGGCTGAGTTGCAGGAGGCCGTTGCCAAACACTTGGCAATATTGGCGAATGCGCTAGAAGAGCCGATGGGCCGACTAATTGAATCCGCATCAGAAACGCCGCGTATTGCCGCTGAACTGATGGCCAAGCTTCGGGCTGAGATGAGTGACAATATTGAGCGGGATAATAGCTTGCTGAAAGAACGCAGCGAATTATTGCAGCAGCTCAATACGCTTGCTGAATCACTGCAAACCTCTGCGGCTGGTCAGCGCGAAGCCGCTGAAAATATCCTTAAAAATTCTGCTGAATTACTCGATAACATCGGCAGTCGCTTTACCGAAAAAGTAAGCGACGAGACTGGGAAATTAGCTGAAATCATTAACCACTTTGAAGGTAGTAGCGCTGAATTGGCCAGCTTGGGTGAAGCCTTTGGCACCGCAGTGGCCTTGTTTGGTGAGTCAAATACACGTCTTATTACAACAATGAGTTCGATTGAATCGGCGCTTAATAACAGTACCGCGCGCAGCGACGAGCAAATGGCCTATTACGTTGCCCAGGCTCGCGAAATTATTGACCACAATATGCTGTCGCAGCAGGATATTATCAGTCAGTTGCAGCAGCTTAGCGGCAAGGCGGTCGCGCAGGCGGGTGAGCGCGCGTGAGTATTTCAGAGCTGGATGATGGTCTAGATCAAGAGCCGCCAATTTGGGCGATCTTTGGTGACTTAATGACCGGGCTCGTTGGTGTGTTTGTTTTGTTGCTGGTGTGGACACTAGGCTTTCAGCTGGAGTTGTCGCAAACCTTGGAGCAAGAAATCCAAAAGCGCGAAGTAGCAGAGCAGCGGCGTCAGGCTCTTGAAGCTGCGCTTGCCGATCCCCTAGCAACAGGGCGAGTTACCTTGCGCGACGGTAGAATTGGGATCAGTGGCAGCGTTTTATTTTCCTTGAACTCAGCAGAATTACAGGACGAGGGTCGAGAACTGCTCCATACCCTGCGGGCACCTCTGCAAGTATTTTTAAGCGATAGCGAACAGTTATTGATGGTGAGCGGTTTTACCGATGATCTGCCTATTCAACAGGGTAATCTGCATTTTGCGGATAACTGGGAGTTGTCCGCCCAGCGCGCCTTAACCGTAACGCGCGCCTTAATCGACGAGGGTATGCCACCCAATATGGTTTTTGCTGCAGCCTTTGGCGCGCAGCAGCCGGTGGTAGTAAATAGGGATAGCGCGAGTCGTTCACAAAATCGGCGTGTTGAAATGGCGCCGGTACCGCGTGTTGCCGGCGCGCAAAACGCGCTGAGCCCTAGGCAGTAGAGTCGTAATGAATAGCGCGGCCCTACTTGAACAACTAGCGATGCTGCGGGAGACTGGCGCCGATAGATTCGACCCCGTGCGCTTTCGGTATATTGAGGCGCTAGCGAATCGCGCTCACGGTGCTCGTGAGCCACTTGGCGAGCGACTTACAGAAAAAAGTAGCCTGTCTTTACGGGATTATCTTGTTGCCAGTACCAGCGCCGGTGGCGATGAGCGGGACAGTAGCGCGCCGGGGCCGGTGCATCCCACCATTGCAGCCTTGATCTCATTACGTCGTGATTTGGATCGCAATCAGGTGGGCGCGAATAGTTGCGCAAGTGATTTTGAACGGCAACTGCAGGAACAGGAGGGGGAGTTGCTGCAGGGCGGCTTGTTTACACCAGCGGAAGACGACGTTGATTCAGTTTCGACGCAGCAAGAATCAACCGCGCCGCCATTAAAAGCCAGTCAAACCATGCGGGTGCATCAACAGCGCCGCGCTGCAGAGAAACGCGTTGAGCTCGCTATTGCTGAAGGGCCAGAAAGCCCCGGCCCGCTTAACCCGCAAATGCTAGCAATTAAAGCCTTAACGATTATGCGCGATATTTCGCCGCAATATTTAAATCGTTATGTGAGCTACCTAGACACCTTGTTTTGGGTAGAGCAGCTGGATACCGCTGCCAACAATAAAGCCGATAAGAAAAACAGCCGAGTTGGCGCGCGCGCTAAATCTAAAAAGAAAACTAGCTAGCCTACCGTTCGCTATACGTTCTAGCTTGTCTGAAGCAAGCGTACTAAATAGACACCATGAAAATAGCGCTTGCTTAAATCGCGGATTTTCTTTTACTATCGTCCACAAGGTTTTCAAAAATTTAGTTTGAGATTTAACAAAATGAATTTTAATTGTTCCGCCAAAGCCGTCGTGGCCACGCACAAGTTAATTGTGCGCTGGGCATGTTGGTCTGTGGCTGAACAATGATGTAGTACGCTTAGTAAGCACCATTATTTAAAGGCCGCAGATATTACTGCGGCCTTTCTCGTTTTAGGTCTAGTAAAAATCTACGGCAAGTATGCGGAGATACAGCAATGCTTGTACGTTTCACCTATCTTTTGGTTATCCTTATTTGGGCGACCACGCCGCTGGCCATTAAGCTTGGCGGTGATACGCTTGCGCCAATTGCTGGTTTAACACTGCGTATCGCGCTGGCATTTACGGTTGGTAGCCTTATCTGTACTGTCGGCGGCTATGCTGGTCTGGCTATTCGTCGCCACTGGAAACTCTATGCCGCGGCGTCTATTAGTTTATTTCCGAATATGGCACTGGTGTATATTGCCGCGCAGAGTATTTCCTCGGGTTTAATTGCGTTGTTGTTTGGTTTAACGCCGTTTTTTACAGCGGTATTGGCTAAACCTATTCTGGGTGAAAATTTATTGCAGCCGAAAAAAGTGGTCGGCATTGCCTTAGCGCTAATTGGCTTGCTGTGCATTTTCTTTGATAAGGCCGCGGTGACCAATGACGGTTATATTGGTATTGGCTTAATGCTGCTATCAAACTGCCTGTTCTCGGTCAGCGCGCTGCTGGTCAAAAAGCTTAATGCAGAGATGAGTGTTGAGCCGAGCGAGCAAGCCCTAGGTGCGATGGCTTTTGCATTGCCGGGAATGGTTTTGACCTGGGTGTTTGGGGTTGGGGTTGAGCCGCTGATGTTGAGCCCGCTATCGTTGGGGTCATTGCTGTACTTGTCATTGTTTGGGTCGCTGGTGGGGTTTGTCGCCTATTATTCAATACTCAAACATCTGACCGTTGAAACGGTGTCGCTGATTCCGTTTATTACCCCGATCTTGGCGATGACGATTGGTGTGCTGGTGGTCGGCGAAGTGGTATCACTGGCCATGGTGATGGGGGCTGGTTTGATACTTGTTGCACTGGCAATACATCAAGACTTTTGGCAAAAACCAAAAGTAGTTGTGTAGTTATATATTAGGGGAGACGTGCAAATGAGGAGCTTGGGTAAGCAGTTTAAGGCTACCCAAGCTGGCTTTGTTTAGCCCATGGTTAGTTCGTGCTACCCAAAATTTCCGGACCACCCAGCCATATCTTCTTTTTGTGGGAAGTTCGTGCGAATACTCTCCATTAGACCCAAGATATTCAAAATATGATTGCCGATGACCGGCTTGCCGTTATTGAGTAGTGAGACCGATATATCACGCTGCGGGTCGGCCCAGCACACAATGTTTGAGAAGCCAAGGTGACCAAAAGCGTAAGGGGTATCGCGTCCGTACAGACCAAAAATTCTGCCGCCAAGCATGGCACCAGCGCTATAGCGCATGGGAATGATCAGTGAGCGGTCGTGTTGTGGCCGAGAGGCTTCGGAGGTCAAACGGTACACCGTTAGTGGCGACAATATTTGTTTGCCCTGCCACTCACCTTGCTGAAGTAGCATTTGGAAAAACTGACAGGCCTCGTCGGCAGTGGCATACAAATTTCCTGAGGGAATTGTCGCATCGAGAAAATCATCAGTGTTCGATAATTCGACAACCGTATCGACATCCGCACCAAGAATTGTTTCCAGTTTCTTGCCTACGATCGATACGTTCGGTAAGCCGCTTTTATAGTTTTGTGCTTCGGTGCCGCGCGTAGCTTTGGGCATGCCAAAGGTAAAAGATTTAAAGCCCATGGGTTTGCGTATTACTTTATCTAAGTATTCATTGATACTTAGGCCAGTGCAGACCTTAACCAGCTCAGTAATAATAATACCGCCAGTGATTGCATGGTAAGCAAGGATGCGACCGTCGCTGCACAGTGGCGGCTGTTCGCAGATCAGGCGCAATGACTCTTGATGGTCAAATAGCACGCTTGGTGATGTTCCCGGTGGAACCCCAGGCACGCCGGCGCGGTGAGCTAAAAGCTGGTATACAGAAATATTGGCTTTACCGTTTTGAGCGAATGCGGGAATGTAATAGCTTACCGGGTTTAGCAGATTGAGCAGGCCGTCTTCCGCGAGTTTGTGAATCAAAACGGCACTAACGACCTTAGAAGCGGAGAACAGGCATAGCGGGGTGTCGAGCTGGGCGGCGCGGGGTTCGATGCCATTGAGGCCACGAGCCTGACCAATACTGCGATGAAGGACGGTTTTACCTTGATAACGCAAGCACATACTCACCATGGGGTGCATGCCGCTGTTGTGCAGTGCCTCCGCTTTTGCCCAAATCGCCTCAACATCGATGCCCGCAACGACTTGTTCAGCAGGGTCGATAGTGAGTGGTAGATTAATCTGGGTGGACAGTTGCGGAGCTCTGAAAATGCGCCGAGTTATTGTATTTGCGCAGGGAATGACCGACATAATTCTGCTCTTAGGCTAAATGGTGATTTTTTATACCATGACGGCCGGCTCTACACTAGAACTGAATATGGTCATATTAAGTTTTAGCGCTCGTAGCGCGCAATTTCGCCGAAATAGCTTGGTATATCGGCGCTATACGTCTTGTATAGTTCGCACAGTAAAGTCGCCTGTGGCATGCTAGTTTACGATCTTAGCGAGTATATAGTCATTCACAGTGGGAGCCACAGCACATGTCTGAATCAATAACCTACACCCCGCCAGCAGTATGGAAATGGGATAAACAGGGCGGCGGTAAATTCACCAATATTAATCGGCCTATTTCCGGTGCTACCCACGAAAAAACCTTACCGGTGGGCGAACATGCTTTGCAGCTATACTCCCTTGCTACACCCAATGGAGTAAAGGTAACAGTGATGCTAGAGGAGCTGCTAGAGCTCGGTCTTAGCGATGCGGAATACGATGCCTACTCGATTATTATTACCGAAGGCGAGCAGTTTGCTAGCGGATTTGTCGACATTAACCCGAACTCAAAAATACCGGCGCTGTTAGACCGCAGTTTTAATCCGCCGATTCGAATTTTTGAATCCGGCGCCATCTTATTGTACTTGGCTGAAAAATTTGACGCGTTTTACCCCAAGGAACCAGCTGAACGCGCGGCTTGTCAGTCTTGGCTGATGTGGCATATGGGTAGCGCGCCGTTTCTTGGTGGCGGGTTTGGTCACTTTTACGCCTATGCGCCAGAAAAATACCAATACCCCATTGATCGCTATGCCATGGAAGTGAAGCGGCAATTAGACGTTCTAGACAAGCATTTGGCGAATAATACCTATTTGTGTGGCGACAATTACACCATCGCCGATATGGGCGCGTATCCTTGGTATGGCGCATTGGTGCAGGGTTATTTGTATGACGCGGCAGAGTTTCTTGATGTGACTTCTTATACGCATGTTGTGCGGTGGGCAAGCTTAATTGCTAAGCGCCCAGCGGTGCAGCGTGGCCGCCGGGTTAATCGTCTTTGGGGCGAAGAAGATAAGCAAATGGCGGAGCGTCATAGCGCGGAAGATTTTAAATAATAAACAGGTAATCCAGCAAGTACCTGTTCGCAAGGTGCTTGCTGGGCGTCTCCGCTTCGCTGGCGGCGCAGAAACATCTATAGCGTGCAAACCAACGTAAACAGAATTCGACTAGGCCTAGTAAGCAGTAATGGCGACATAAATTCATGAAAATTATTATATTCAGCGTGGCGATACTTTTTATCGCGGGGTGTGCGGGTATTAAGTTGAAGAGTGATGGCTACCGCTATCTAGAGAATATTGAATACAAAGTAGTTGACGCACAGTCGCTTACGGGTGACCTCTATGTGCCCAATACGTCGGGTATCAAACCTGCGGTTGTCGTGGTGCATGGCGGCGGTTGGACTAGTCGCAGCGGAGATATGGAAGGTGTTAGTAAAAAACTCCTCAGGGCTGGCTTTGTGGTATTTAATATCCGCTATCGTTTGGCGCCGGAACATAGACACCCTGCGCAAGTTGAAGATGTGTCTGCGGCCTTGGCTTGGCTGTATGAAAATGCTGATACCTATCAGGTAGATCGACAACATATTTCTGGCTGGGGATATTCAGCTGGCGCGCATCTTATATTGATGGCCGGCTTAAATCGCCAACAACCGCCATTTCTGAGCAGTATTATCGCTGGCGGTACACCCGCGGACCTAAGTGCATGGCCCAATTCGCCCTTGGTCTATAAACTTATTGGCAAGGGGATGAGCGAGGCTGGTGCCGAGTGGCAAAATGCATCACCAGTTAATCACGTTAGTCGGAATTCACCCCCAGTATTTTTGTACCACGGTGAGCTGGATAGCCTGGTTGAGATAGAGCAAATGACGTATATGGAAAAGGCCTTGCGCGCTAAAAATGTGCCTGTAGAAACCTATACTGTTAAGTTTCTCGGACATATCGCCACCTATGTTTTGGCATTTGGGGCGGAGCAGCGGGCGATTCAATTTAGTTTGGAGCACATTGCTGAAAAAGCTGATATCTAGTCACTGCTTATAGCAAACTAGCGAGGTGGGCCGCCGGGGTGTTCGTGCGATTTGCCCGTTTGCTTAACGGGTTTCATTACTTCCTTTGCCCAATCTTTAAATTCATAGAGCAGGCCGCTGCCATTTTTGCCTTTGTTCGCGCCATCGACTGTTTTGTACATGATCATTCGTTTGGCCGGATTCGTGTGATTTGAAATATCGATAACTCTGCGCACCGACCATAATTGACCTGCCGCGCCGTTAGTGTAAAGCCCGCCTATGACAATAGTGAAGTTCGACTGAGTTTCTGTGCGCATTAGCTCATCAGCTTTGTCGATGATGTATTTTATTTGCTCTGGGGCAATATCGACTATCTCATCCAAAGATTCTATCGCTAGCTGAATGTGGCGCACATGAATATTGGCGGTTTCAGGGCTATACATACTGTTATCGTATTTCATTAGGCTCGATGGGTAGCGGCGCCAGTGAAATAAATTGTTAAAAATAAATGCAAAAGTAAAAATTACGCAGCAATTAATTAGCGTCGGGAAAAGTAAAAAATGAAAGCCTAAATCGCGTACCGCGTCGCCGCCGACTACCGCAATAAGTGCAGTGGCGCCGCCAGGCGGGTGAATGCAGCGGCCGACATGCATAATTAGAATGGCGAGGCCGACTGCGCAGCCCGCAGCTATATAAATATTGCTAATGCTTAGCGCACAAATAACCCCGGCACCTGCGGAAAGAACATTGCCGCCAAATAATGGCCAGGGCTGTGACAGAGTGCCGTGGGGTACAGCAAGGAGTAAAACCGCAGAAGCGCCCATGGACGGCAGTAATGTCATGGCCAGCGTATAATTTGTTAGCCAGTCAGTAATAAAAAACACCGCGCTAATGCTTAACACCGCGCCTATGCTTGCGACTATTTTTTCATCCAGAGACGAGCGTGCTTGAATGCCTAGAAATTGGGATACGGCCATTATCTGACTTCCACCGCTAAGCTAACTTCGCCTATTGGCTTTGGTGGGAGTAGATCTGCTAGGGTGCGCTGGCGCATGGTCTCTAAAAACGCATTGCTCGCCTCAAAAAGTAAGCCTTTTAATTGGCAGCTAGTCACGATTCTACATGGAGGGTTGTCGCAATTTACCGGTTTCAGTGTGGTTTCAAAATCTTCGATTACTTGAGCAAGATTGATAGAGGATGGGGGGCTAGCCAAACGGATTCCACCGCCATGGCCGCGTACGGAAGCTAAATACCCAAGTTTAGTCAGTTTTACGACGACTTTGGCGATATGGTTCTGCGAAATATCGTAGAACGCGCATATCACCTTGATATTTGCCAGTTCGCCGTCGGGTAGCTGACCGAGGTAGAGTAAAATTCGAAAGGCAAAATCAGTCTGTTTGGTGAGCTGCATTCTTGGTGTGCCCCTAGAGGGTTTACGGCAATTAAAGGTGCATGTATTATACCGCTTCAAAAGATGCATTAAAAATGCATCTTTGCTTTATCATTAAAAGGAGATGACCTAGTGACCACACTTTATGAGCGAATCGGTGGTGAGCCCGCAGTAGATAAAGCAGTAGAGTTGTTTTATGACAAAGTAATCGCTGACGATCGTATCGCTGGCTATTTCGATAACCTTGATATGGTTGCTCAGGCGAACAAGCAAAAGAAATTTTTAACCATGGTATTTGGCGGGCCTAGTGACTATAGCGGCCTTGATATGCGAAATGCACATATAAACTTAGGTTTAGGTGA
>TARA_R110001599_G_scaffold179411_3_pt1 | contig 12686 bp, 9 predicted proteins | sample TARA_R110001599 | Tara Oceans TARA_R110001599 (sample SAMEA4398360) | marine metagenome | biome: Polar Biome; feature: [MES] marine water layer (ENVO:01000295) within the mesopelagic zone...; material: water (ENVO:00002006), including particulate matter (ENVO:01000060) such as...... | reverse complement strand
TTTGCATTGATAACGCCGCCCTCTTCCACGCCATCATCAAAAGTGGTGATGCGTTCAACCAAGGCTTTAATGCCAAACACTTGCTGATAACGCGCCACAATGCGCCCGTTCTTTTTGTCGAACAAGCTAAACAGTCGCGTCAGTTCCAGTAATCTGTCATGGCGCAACAAAGACACCAAAAGACGATCCTGATCCGTTACCAACAAATCCCCACCCGCGATCAAAGCAAGATAGGTTTCTCGCGTTTTGCTCGGTCGATGATCGAATAAGGCATCTAGTTTGGCTGGCAAAAGCGGCGTGTTCTTCAGGCGTGAAAACGTCACCTCTGTGATCTCTTCTTCTTTCCACTTCGCCCAGAACTTGTCTTTCGTGCCACAGGTGCCGTACAAACCATCATCGCCATTAATCGATAACAACAACTGGCTGTAGGCAAACAAATGCGGAATTTGATCTTGAGCTTGGTTACGAATGCTTTGCGAGACGCCTTCCAGCACCGAGGATTTCCCAGCCTTAGCTTTCCCTTTTTGGCTGGACACTGGACGCTTCGCCTCAATCACCACCCAAGGCAAGCCATTCACAAAACACACAACATCGGGGATACATTTGCCCGTGCCATGGGTGTTTTCGACGGTTAGCTCTTCGGTAAAATGGTATTCATTATTGGCGGGGGTTTGCCAATCGATCATTTGAATGGTTGGGCTGTGCTTTTTACCGTCGATAAACTCCGTCACCGTGATGCCATACGTTAACGCATCGTAGAGTTTTTCATTGGCGGCGTTTAAGCCTTCGTTCATGGCAGGGTTGGCAAGCTGATGGACGATCTTATCAATCGATTCCTCTGACAATGCCCGAAGCTTGCCCAAATAGGAAAAACGCTGCTTGGCTAACACCTCACGAAGAACGTGCGGCAAAATCACCACAGAGGATTTCCCCCGCTGCGCCAAACAAACACTTGGGGGAATAAACTCGTAACCCAAATTGCTTAATAAGGTCAGCGCAGGGATTTTCGAGCTGTGTTCTTCATTGAAGTTAGCCAATGGTGCGTTCATCTAGGCGCCTTGTATCAAAGATTTAATCGCAGAAGGAAAAGACGCAATCTGCCCTGCTTCGTAATCTGAGGTTTCTAACTCAATCAGAGCAACTATTTTTGTAGAATCTTCTGTTTTATCAATATCTTCTCTAACTTCCGCCATACGCTGGCGACGCTGGTTTTGAAGAAAAGGATGGTTTAGATTCAGCAGATTAATCGTATACTTTGCTTTCTCTTGCTCTGCTTCATCGAGATGTGGTGATGGAACAATTGCACCGCTTGCTTCTAGAAATGCAAAGAAATGCTCACAATCTGGATTGGTAGGAGAAATAAAAAGGTGAGCATCGTAAAAGTGCATTTTGGCATGCCCGCCAAAATAATTAAGATGGCTTTCATCATCTGGGTCTTGAGCGATAACAGACAATTCACCCTGTTTGATCGAATGCAAATCATGAGCATCCAAAACAGAGACGACAAGATTCTCATAATCAAAGGTTTCATTTGGAAAACGGCTTTTAGGTTTGATGTGTTCAATATGACAGCCATATTGTGTTGAAGACGCCAAAGAAACAAACGCGCTAATATTAAACTCAGTGTAAGCACAAAGCCCTTTTTGCTCAGATTTCAGCTTGTTACGTACAACTTTCTTTTTACCAAACTCATCCCAGCGCTCCTCGGCCTCTTCTGAAGTGCTTGGTCGACCTCTCGTGTTTTGTCTATCTAAGACATTACTGCCTAATTCCGTTTTAGCAATCACTCTCATTGTGCCAGTAATCCCTTACGTCGAATTTTACGATCTGCTTTTTGTAACTCATGATGATCTTTACCAAGCATTTTCTCTAGTTTGGCTCGCTGCGCTTTAACGTCGTCAGAGTCATGTTGCCCTAAATCAATCATGTTTAAATAGCGCTCGACTTCTACCACCTGCTCGATACGAGGTTTAGGATGAACATGCATCACTTCCGTTAAAATATCATTACTGGCTTCGCCATAAGTTTCACCAAAGATAGGCTGAACGGCGCCTGTTTTACCTAACGCTATGATGGATTCTTTCTTAACCGTTGAGAGCACTTGAGGGCTGTGGGTCGTGACAATAAATTGTATATTCGGAAAGGCTTCTTCCAAATTCTGTAGCACTAATTGTTGCCATTCAGGGTGCAAATGCATGTCTATTTCATCGATTAAAACGGTACCAAATGTACCATTCACTGCATTGTCCTCTAAATGTGGATTCAAACGCACACAGCGATAGGCAATATCCGCCACCAAGCCAACCATATTCCGTACACCATCACTCAACAAAGAAATAGGAATATCGCCCTGCTTAGGATGTGTCGCAATAATTTGCTTTGAACTTGCCCCATAACGTACATTTTTCCAACCAGAAGGTGCAAGCACGGTATTAATCGCATTACCAATAGCACTCAACAGGCGCCCACGAACCGTTTTTCCCTTGCTAAGCGCTTCTTCAAGACCCGCTCGCTCAATCAATGCCATGCGTTGCTCGTAATCGGCAATGCTTTCATTTCGAAGCCAACGAGCAAATGCGTTATAGCTGGACTCTGGGTCCATGCAATCGCGATAACCTTCTAACCGACTTGCTTTACTAAGTGATTCTTCTTTGACAGAGGAAAGCGATTTTTGTTTCCAAAGACGCCCTGTTCCGTAATATGCCAAAATGGGCAAGGCCACTGATTCACCATTTTGCACCGCTTTTTCTAGCTGTTTAGCGATATTCTTTAGTGAGGACACCTGAGTTGTACGACTTTTTTCTGAATTAAGACTACGCGTCCAAGAAAGAGGAAAATCAGAAATAGAAGATGATTCAAAAGCCTCGCAAGCTACAGTGACAGGGAATTGGTATTCCATTTGAATACTTTCCCCTTCGACTGACTTAATCGCAGCAAGATGAATTTCATCTTTATGAACACCACGATCCAGACCTGTACCCAAGGCTGTAAGGTATTGACCATAAGCCACCGAGATTGCGTCCAATACCGAGGTTTTACCAAAGCCGTTTTGCCCGACAATCACGTTCAGACCTTCATTAAAATGACATTCAAACGAGGTAAAACCACGAAAATTCGAAAGCGTTAGCGTCTTTAATTTCATTATCCTTCCTCCGCAAAGAGCGGCTTTTATGTCACCCATTATAGAGTGTCGTTCTTTAGGCAGTCTTTCAGCTAAGGCGCTAAAAGTTTGCTATATAGCGAACAATAAAACGTCAGCACGAAAAGTTTACTATATAGCAAACAAAACAAGAACTTTAGCCCTTCTTCTGATAAGCAGAGAAGTCGATAACATTGTCCTTATGTTTAACGTCTTTTGGCTTAACGTCTTTGTTCTTCTCAGCGCTGGGCTTGGCATTTTTCTGATTCAGTGAGCCTTCGCCCAGGTGCGCAACATCAGCCGGTAAGGATTTGAGCAATTCGGCGAGCGCGGCGTCAGCAGCGTTGTTATCCACGCCGTCTAATACATTGTTTTTTGAGAGAGCCTGAAAGTAATTTCTCGTTTCCAGTAAATTCGGTGTGATGGTTTTTTCTAGGTCACGGGCAAAGGCATTTAGCCATTGCAGTAAAAAGGCTTGAACGGGATAGAAGTAGTCTTTGTGGCCTTTCACTCTACGGGGTATTTCGCCAGTAAAGAGGTTGAATTCAAGGAGGTCTTCTTCCTCTTCGAGCATAAAGTCTTCGTAACAATGACGCTGCACATGCCAAGAAACATCGTTCATGTGAGCTTGCGCGCTGCGGTCGTTGCGTTGATAAAACACCGAATTGTTGCCTAGCTCGTGGCACGCCTCTAACGATTCCGCGACCTCTTTTACATCCATATTATGCGGCGCTGTAATGCCCATAATATTCAGATACAAATGCCCTTCAAAATCGTTTATAAAGCTGGCAACGTCACCTTTTTTCGGTGCCAACATGGTCATGCAATAACGTGTGTTGTAGTCCATCACCAGCAAGTATTTTTGGCGTTTCACCGAGACACAATGCACCAACCAATGCCAGTCGGTATCGTACCCATCAGTCAGCCCTAAACGGTTAGGAAACACCACGCCATCTTTTGCCTGTTCAATGGATTCAGTAATGGTTTTGTGTGGCGGCGTTTCCACACAAGTGCGTTTTTCGCCTTTCACCGTGGTGGTGAACAATTCCACCGCAGCTTTGGTACAGTTAAACACCCACATATTTGTCCTCCGAGGATAATATTAAAGAGACGTTTCGGCTTCTAATACAACACGACGTTTGCCAGTGAGCAACTGCTGCATCAAGGCTTTTTTCTCTTGCTTCAAATGCGCCAGTTTGGATTGTAAGGCGTCAATTTCTTGATCGGCTGCCGTGAGAACCGCCGCGATTTTTTGTTGTTCTGGGAGCTTTGGAATAGAAAAACCAATATCACCAAATTCTTTGGTTGTAAAACTTGCTTGATTTACAGCAGGCTTTGTAATTGATTGTACAGAGTTTTGATATTGTTCAGTTTTAGTCAAGTAATACAAAAAATCAGGTGTAATTACTGATTCTTTAGCCTTAACTCGCAAAATATTAGTTGTATAAATCGCATCAAGGCTATTTGTTTTTCTATATATACAAGTTTTTCCAATCTGACTTAAACTATTAATAAAATTAACTAATATATCGCCATTTTCTAGAATGTAGTTTTCTACTTTGGCACCTTGAGGGTCATTTAAATACCAATATTTTAAATCTGTATTGGTAGTGAACTTTGGCCCCATATTGTTAGAACGAATCACTGCAATACCAACATTTTCAATTTCTAATTTCCGAGATAAGCCACTTCTCATTAAAGAAACGCAATCTCTCAAGATAACCTCCTCCCACTCTTCACTAAACCCAGCAAAGCGTTTTTTGCCTGTGAGTAATTGCTGCATCAAGGCTTTTTTCTGCTGCTGGCTGGCGGCGATGAGCTTTTCTGTGGTGGCAATCGCCTTATCCCACGTAGAAAGAATTTCAGCGATCTTGCGTTGTTCTGGGAGAGGTGGGGTTTTCACAGGAAGCTTAAGTAGTTTCTCTCTCGTTAAATGAGCAATACTCGTTTTGGTAGTAAAATCATCCAACAATTTAGAACCATTGATAAAGTACATAAACGACTGAAAATATTCTGGATCAATATTGCCTTTACTTCTAAGACGGTGAAGTGCTTTTTGATAAAAAATATCGCTCTCGTCTTGATCCCAAATCGCACATCGACCTACTTCACCACCTTCACATAAAATAATATCACCTTTTTGAAGTGCGAATTTTCCTAACTCTCTCTCTGAAAAATACATTGTTTTCAGATTATTAGTTTCGAAGTATCCCCATCTAACATTCGAATTACCAAGATATTTATAATGTGGATTTTTTTCTTTCGCTGCCTGATTAAGCATTTTACCAAGTTGTACATGGAATAAATCATCAACTGTTTGTAGTTTCCAACCTTTAGGAAGCATGATTAACAGCCTCTTTTTCGGTAAAACCCAACTCCTCTAAGAATCCGGCAGTTTTCGCTTCCAGATCGCTTGATTTGGGTCGTAAGACTAGACCTTGCTGACAATTAATCATCTTTTTTATCCTGAGGCTCTTTTGATTCACTATTATCGTGCTCTTTCGCTATTACCAATGTACTTCTCTTTGGCGTTGGCAGATTCTCAGGCATTGTGCCGCCCAGTGATTCAATGGTTTCACGAACCTTTTGACCTACTTCAAAATGTGTTTTATTAGCATAATCTTTTGTCAGCTCATCACCACGATGCGCATGGTCTCGCTTGAGTTTCTCTTCTGCTTGAGTTGCTCTAAATAGGTTTGCCGCTAGTTCAGTACTTCCCATATGGTCTAAAATTTTATGCGGTTTTTTTAAGCCTTTACGTTGGTGAATAGCCTTAGCGTCCAAGCCACCATATAAACCTTTATAACCATGATTTTGAAAAACGGCGAAATCAAGCGTCGTTTCTACACCGGATAAAGCGGCCACTTCCACTAGCTGTTTATTGTGTTTTTTTAATTCATTACGCAAAAACAGTCGTTTTTGATCCTCTTCTAATTCACCAAAATCAGTATCGTCTTGAAGTTCTTGGCGACGGGTCTGAATCGCAAAATATGTCTGCCCTGCGGCGATAATAGGTTTAGAAGGATCTGCATTTTGTACAACAAGGTAACAAGCATAACGAGAAAGCGTAAACGAGGGCATTTCTCGTGTCGCACCTTTTCCCGTTTCGATCATCTCGTTGGCTTCAACGATATGATCGAAAGCCTTATGTCCTGTGCTTTCACACGCAACAACAGCTTTTTCAATGACCTTGGTAAAGTTCCGATAATCACGGTAGCCTAAGGCTTTCCCCAATGCTCTAGCAAACCAGAATTCATTGCCTTCTGAGTCAATTCTCTTAAGCGTTTCAAAGTTTTGAGCTGTCTGTCCACTTTCCATATGTTTACTCCTTATAACCTAATTCCATTAGGGTGTTTTCCATTTGCATTTCTAAATCAGTCAGTTCGGTTTGCAGCGCGAGTCGTTCTTGGCGCACGGCCATCAGGTCGATTTCGTCTTCTTCAACGAAGGTGTCTACATAGCGCGGAATGTTGAGGTTGTAGTCGTTCTCGGCGATCTCTTCTAAAGTCGCAAGGTAAGAATATTTGTCGGTGGTTTCGCGGTCTTTATACACTTGGACGATTTTCTGAATATTCTCGTCGGTGAGGAAGTTTTGATTCTTACCTTGTTTGAACGCTCGGGAGCCATCGATAAACAGCACCTTGTTATCGGTTTTGTGTTTTTTGAAAATCAAGATGGCAGCCGGAATACCGGTGCCAAAGAAGAGTTTTTCCGGCAAGCCGATCACGGTATCGAGCAGGTTTTCTTCGATCAATTTCTGGCGAATTTTGCCTTCGTTGGACGCACGGAATAACACGCCGTGCGGCACCACCACGCCCATGCGGCCGTTTTCTTCGTTTAGCGTTTCGATCATGTGGGAAATAAACGCGTAATCGCCTTTGGTTTTCGGCGGCACACCGCGATGGAAGCGGTTGAATACGTCGTTTTCAGCTAGACCGTGGCCCCATTTTTCCAGAATAAATGGAGGATTGGCGGTTACCACGTCAAAGCGCATCAAGGTTTGATTGCTCTCGTCCCGCGTGTCGATCAAACGCGGATTGCGTATGGTGTCGCCCCACTCGATGCGGTGGTTGTCTTCTCCATGGAGGAACATGTTCATTTTCGCCAACGACCAAGTAGAGCCGATGGATTCTTGACCGAACAAGGCGTAATTCTTAGAGCCGTTGAAGTTCTTTTGGATTTGCTTGCCACACTTCATCAACAACGATGCCGAGCCACAGGCTGGATCACAAATGTTGTCGCCTTCTTGTGGTGCTAACACAATGGACAATAAATCCGAGACTTCCGGCGGCGTGTAAAATTCCCCTGCGGATTTGCCACTGCTGGCGGCAAAATGCTTGATCAGATATTCGTAGGCGTTGCCGATCACATCCAAGGAGCCGACGCGGCTGGGGCGCAGGTTGAGCGTTTCTTTGCCGAAGTCTTCTAATAAATGACGTAGCAGTTCGTTCTTTTGTTTTTCTTCACCGAGTTTGTCGGTATTAAAACTGATGTCTTGGAAGACGTTTTTCAGCTTGGCGCCGTTGGCTTCTTCGATGGCGTGAAGTGCTTTGTCGATGCGTGTGCCATTGCCCGCTTGATGGCGCTGCTCGTACAGATCCCAAAAGGTCGCCCCGTCGGGAATCTGGAACGATTGGCTGGTCATCATGGCTTGCACCATCTCGGGCGCATCGGCGAATTGCTTGGTGAGGTCTTCGAGTTTGTCTTGGCGTACATCGGAAATGTATTTCAAGAACAACATGGTCAGCACAAAGTCTTTGTAGATGGAGGAATCAATGGTGCCGCGAAAAGTATCGCACGCGGCCCAAACGGCGCTGTTGACTTCGTTTTGGTTGATATTGCTCATTTTCATTCCTGAATGGTGTCATGCTTTAAAAGGCCATCGCTTGGCGAAACAAAGAAATACAAAGGTTTCACCACGCTAAATGCTGGGAATTAAGCCTCGGCACCTAGGCTATGTCAACCTTATGAAACCACATTATAGCGAATGTAAAAAAATCGAAAATGCAATAATAAGAATCATTATCATATTGAACAAGCAAGCAAGTTCTGCGATCATCTAACGCAAATGAGATTCATTTTCATTAGATGGAGTTAAGAATGTCGCCTATCAAACTTGAAAAAGCAGTCGAAAAAACAAAAAACAATGAGTACTACCTAAATAGACAGGGTGTCTTTGAGTCAAATGTTCGAAGTTATCCAAGGAAACTTCCTCTCGCTATTGCCAAAGCCAAAGGAGTTTGGGTCACGGATGTTGAAGGTAAGGAATACCTCGATTGTCTTGCTGGAGCGGGAACTCTCGCTCTAGGCCATAACCATAATGATATTTTAGAAGCCTTAAACGCATTCCTTATTTCTGGCATGCCAATGCATACGCTGGATCTTACTACGCCGATTAAAGATCAGTTTAGTGAAGTGTTGTTATCCACCCTGCCAAACAAAGGCAAAGATTATTGCCTACAGTTTTGCAGCCCATCTGGTGCCGATGCCGTAGAAGCGGCACTCAAACTGGCTAAAATTGCGACGAAGCGAAGCACTATTATTAGCTTTACTGGTGGCTATCATGGCATGACACATGGCGCTTTAGCCGTCACCGGTAACAATGGTCCAAAGGAACATCTAACCAATCTGATGCCTGGTGTTCAATTCTTTCCTTTCCCTCATGCTTATCGATGCCCTACCGGCATTGGTGGCGAAAAAGGCGCAGACATACTAGCCAGTCAATTCCAACACTTTATTGAGGATGTTGAACGCGGCACACCACTGCCTGCGGCGATCATTTTAGAAGTCGTTCAAGGCGAAGGCGGCGTTAATCCAGCGCCAATACACTGGCTTCAACACATCAGAAAAGTCACGCAAGAGCATGGCATTTTAATGATAGTCGATGAAGTGCAAAGTGGATTCGGTCGTACTGGTCGAATGTTTGCTTTTGAAGAAGCGGGTATTGAGCCAGACATGATTGTCATGTCAAAAGCCATTGGCGGTGGGCTCCCTTTAGCTATTTTAGGTATCAAAAAACAGTTTGATGCCTGGCGCCCTGGTGCTCATTCAGGCACATTTCGAGGTAATCAATTAGCCATGGCCGCAGGCATCAGCACACTAAATGTGCTCAATAAACCTTATTTTTTTGACTCTGTTATTCAACGTGGTCACTGGCTAACCAACCAATTAAAAGAGCTCCAGTCTCACTACCCTTGCCTAGCACAAATTCGTGGTCGTGGTTTGATGATTGGCATCGAGATTGTTGATGAACGTATGCCTTCTGACTCATCAGGCGCCTATTTAGGTGACGGTGCACTGGCAGCAGAAATACAAAGGCAGTGCTTCCAACAAGGGCTAATCCTCGAACGAGGGGGTCGGAATGGCAATGTGATCCGCCTACTTCCTCCCCTCATCATTACTCAAGACGAATGTATTGAAGTTCTACTTCGTTTTACAGGTGCTCTTGAGCAAGCAATCAAACAAATGCATAAAGCATGATCTGAAAAGGAAAATAGACATGAAACAGCCACAACGCATGATGGCAAAAATTGTCAGCGAACTTGCTATGACACATGCATTACTCAACTGCCTAATAAAAGAATTTGCCCTACCAGAAAAAAGAGTACGCCATAATTGGCCTAAAGAATTAAAAGGTTTGCAGCCCGAAAGTTGTCTTAATGGCATTCGCCTCAAGGCGCTACCAGTCCTTATAGAATTATCACCCAAACGAGAATTGTTTGTTCTAGTCGATAGGTATAGTTCACTAGGTAGCCAACGCTATCTTTCTGATATTTATGTTAAACATGAAGGCTCGCCTTGGGCTATTTTTGAATTCGAGACATTAGCAAAGTTCATCCTAGAAGGTTGTGTCGCCCTAACAGGTTCTTTTAACCTAGAACTATTTGAACAGGTATTATCCAGCCAGAAACTTGTTAGCGATATTCTGGCTCATCAAGAAGGCAATCAACACAGCACCGCCTTTTCAAGCTATATTGCGAGTGAACAGAGCTTGTGGTTTGGTCACCCAAATCATCCAGCTCCAAAAGCACGAATGTGGCCTGACACTATCAACCAACAATCTGTCACACCAGAGTTTCAAGCGTCTACCTTCCTGCATTGTTTTGAAGTGCCTGTCCAAGGGCTACAAACCCAATCAAACGGCGTCAAACAAACGGATATTTTAAACGCCATAGCCCCTCAGAACGCTTTGCAGAGCAGCACTCAAGGCCAAGCCCATAATGAAGACGATCATGTGCTAATTTCTATGCATCCGGTGCAAGCACAGCTCTTCATGCAAGACGACAGAGTAAAAGCGCTGCTAAAGCAAAACATCATTCGCGACAAAGGGCAAACAGGGTTTTATGCCCAGCCGACGGCGTCCATCCGTACTTGGTATATTGACAACAACGACTACTTTATTAAGGGCTCTCTAAACGTTCGTATTACCAATTGCGTCAGAAAAAATGCTTGGTATGAGTTAGAAAGCGCGCTGGCTGTCGACCATTTACTCAAGCAATTAGTCGAGTCTTTCCCAGAGACATTCAAGGACATCATCATTGCCAGAGAACCGGCTACATTAAGCTGGAGTCCTGTGCAGGCCAATGACGAAGATCAACGTTGGTTCAGAGAGCAAACTGGCATCATCCTGCGTGAAAACTTTTGTAAGAAGCAGCCGACTCAAGAATTCCTTCTCGCTGCCACCGCCTTTGCACGAGACGATCATTTGCAACCCATGATCTGGAAGTTATTGGGTGATGATGCGTCCAATGAAGCCCGCTTGGAGTGGCTTTCTCGCTACCAACAAGCGTTGTTACCACCGATTCTTAACCTCTTCTTTGATCACGGCATTGTCACGGAACCGCATTTACAAAATACCGTTTTCACACATGAGAAAGGGATTCCTAAGCATATTCTGCTAAGAGACTTTGAGGGCGTAAAACTAACGGACGATTTAGGCTGTCATTATCTCGACAGCCATTTTGAAGAAAGTATACACCCCACCGTAAAAGCGTCTTTAATTTACTCTCGCGAAAAAGGCTGGAAACGCATTGCCTATTGCCTGTTCGTCAATAATCTGTCGGAAGCTATTTTGGCGTTAAGCTGGGATAGACCTCATCTTGCTGATGCCATGTGGACAGGCGTTGAAGAAACATTAGTGTCTGTTTTACAGTCACTTAGCCAACCGGCACCGGAGTTAAAAGCGTTACTGCAAACAGGTGAAATCGCCTGTAAATGCAACTTAAAAGTACGCTTAGCAGCGCAAGCGGATAAACAAGCCGATTACGTGCAGCTAACAGCACCTTGGTGTCAGGAGGTGACGTATGCATAACCTTCCTGACACAGTGAAAAGCGCTATTTTAGACCTGCGCGCTCACTCGGCTGACCCTATCTCTGCATTCGTTTACGACTTAGAGGGGCTACAAGCACACATTAAGAAAATCATGGTGGCTCTCCCCGAGAAAGTAGAACTGTTTTATGCCATTAAAGCCAATAGCGATACTGAGATTCTCGATACGCTCGCTCCTTGGGTGGATGGTTTTGAAATTTCTTCTGGTGGCGAAATCGAACGCATTGCCAGCTGCCAACAGACGCTGCCTTTTATCTTTTCAGGTCCTGGGAAATTAGATTCCGAGCTAGAAGAGGCGATTCAGAAGCAGGTGGCAGCCATTCATTTGGAAAGCATTAACGAAATTCATCGACTTCAATCGATTGCCAAAAAATTCAATCGTACGCAAGCCGTCTTTTTGCGGATTAACCCGACGCTTCCTGACACCTTGAGTAGCCGCTTAACCATGGCCGGCAGAGCCACGCCATTTGGTATTGATGAAATGGACTTGCAAGAGGCGGTTAATGCCGTAGACGACTCCCCCAACCTGCTATTACAGGGGTTTCATGTGCATGCTATGTCTCACCAAAAGTCACTGAGCAAACATGAAATGCTCATCGATTTTTACCTCGATCGCTGGCCTCACTGGAAAGCCCTGTCCAATAAGCCAGATAACATTACTCATATGAATGTGGGCGGCGGCATTGGCGTTAACTATACGCAAGAAGCACAATTTGATTGGTCGGCGTTCTGCCACTATTTAGATCTCACCCTAAAGAGCGCCCCCGACGCGCCTATTCTTCGCTTTGAGCCCGGCCGTTTTATTAGCGCCTTCTGCGGGTACTACGCCATGGAAGTTCTCGATAAGAAGACCAGCCACGGTGAATCTTTTGTCATCTGCCGTGGTGGAACCCATCAGTTCAGGCTGCCTGTGGCACAAAGCCATGATCATCCGGTGATCCATCTTCCGTTGCACAATAATAAATCCGAAGACAATAGACCCGAAGACAAGCACCGCTGGACACTCGTAGGACAGCTGTGTACCCCAAAAGACATACTCAGTCGTTCCTGCGAGCTTAACCACTGCGAAGTGGGCGATATATTGGTGCTGCCACTGGCAGGCGCTTATGGCTATAACATTTCTCATGTGGCGTTTTTGTGTCATCCGACACCCTTAATAACCTATCTCCCCGTTCAAACGCCCCTAGAGCATGGAAGTATGGCTCGAACAAAACACGA
>TARA_R110001599_G_scaffold1478_4_pt1 | contig 12715 bp, 13 predicted proteins | sample TARA_R110001599 | Tara Oceans TARA_R110001599 (sample SAMEA4398360) | marine metagenome | biome: Polar Biome; feature: [MES] marine water layer (ENVO:01000295) within the mesopelagic zone...; material: water (ENVO:00002006), including particulate matter (ENVO:01000060) such as...... | reverse complement strand
CCGCATTCTCCGGGTGGAGAATGCGGTCGCGGCACTGCTTGCGCGAGCGCTGTAGGCGCGCCTAGAACCGGTACTGGATTTCAGCCCCGTACATGCGTGGCGGCGCCACCGCAAAACCACCGGTACCGGAGGATTCCACCAGGGCGATACCCCCGTTGATGTAGTCCTCGTCGGTGAGGTTGGTGCCGTAGAGCGAAGCGCTCCAGCGTTCATCAATTGAAGTCCAGCCGAGCCGGGCACTGAGTTCGAACTGTTCATCCTCAAACCAGAGGCCGGTGGTACAGCTCAGCGCATCGAAACAGAACTCCATATCGAACTTCCAGCTGGCCTGGATGCGCGGCAGAAAGGTGCCCCAGGCGGTATCCAGTGCGTACTGCGCTGACAGCAGGTAGCTCTGCTCGGGCAGGCGTGGCAGGTTTTCACTGGAACGGTCGTTGGGGCAGGAATCGACCTGTATCAGGCTGAGGTCGGCGCGCACGCAGTTCGCGGCCGGTGGCTGTGCAGTGTCAGCAATGGTGATCTGCGTGTCCATGAACTCCTTGATTTCACCATCCGTGAAGGTCGCGTTAAAGCCGATAATCAACCTGTCGGTCGCCAACCAGGTGGTTTCCAGTTCAAACCCCTTGATAGTCGAATCTGCCGCGTTGATGGTGGCAGGTGACGGCGAGTTCACCTCCGGGTTGATGACCAGCGTGGTCAACTGGCGGTTGGTGTAGTCGCTATAAAATAGCGCGCCGTTGAGCCGCAACCGGCGATCGAGCAGGTCCAGTTTGAAACCCAGCTCGATATTCTGCACTTCCTCCGGCTCGAAAGGCTCGAGCTCGCCGGTGGGCGACTCGGACAGCCCCCCGGACAGGAAGCCCTCGCTGTAGGTGAGATACAGGCTGCCCTGATCCAGCCACTCACTCTCCCCGATCAGATACTGAATGCTGGCCATGGGGGTGACATCGCTGTTGGAGATCTTGCGCTGGCGCACGTCACTCTCATCGAGAATGAAAGCCGGGTTGTACTCGAACCCGGGGCGCTGCACCACGAAAAGACCGCCTCCCACCGGGATTGCCGCGCCGCCGTTGGCATCCAGCGTACTGGTGTCTATCGCGTAGTCCTGTACCCGCAGGTCGCGGCTTTCATCGGTGTAGCGCAGCCCGAGCGTGGTGCGCCACTGCGGCGTGAACTCCCACTCCACCTGCGCATAAGCAGCGACGGCATCGTTCTTCGCGGTCAGGCTGCTGGGTGAAATATTGAGAAAGAACAGGTTAGCGATCGCCGGATCGAACGGACCCAGGAAACTGATGCTCTGCCGCCCGCCGCTCTCTTCCTGATACCAGAACAGCCCGGTGACATACTGCATGCGATCATCGAAGGCACTGCCGATGAGCTGGAACTCCTGGCTGTACTGGTCGCTTTCTCCGGCACCACCCTGCGGGTGTACCGTATTGGTGCGGTGCAGAAACGGTATACCCGTATGATCGAGCTCATCATTCTGTGACGCTTCGGTGAAGCGATAGGCACTGATGCTCTTGAGAGAAAGGTCCGGATTGATGGCCCACTCCGCCACCAGGGACGCCCCGCGGTTCTCGGCCTTGTAGTCACCGCCGAGGTCGGAGATCACAGTGCGCGGATCGCCGCCACCCGCCTGCGCTGCGTCCTCACAGAAATCAGCCAACGTGCGGCCCGTGGCGGGACCAATCGCGATGGCGTTGAACAGGGCCGCCTGCCAGCCGTTGGCACCTTCAACGTTGACGCATTTCTGCGGGCGCATTTTCTGATCCGTGTCGGCCCAGTTCAGGTTCAGGTCGAGCACCAGGTCTTCCGTGGCTGTCCAGCGGGTCTGCCAGATCAGGCTCTGACGATCCTCATCCATGTAATCTTCGCCGTCGAAGAGATTTTCAATCTGGCCATCGCGCTTGCGGGTCACGCCTGAAAGGCGGGTCCAGACTGAATCGGTCAGCGGTACGTTGAGCACAAACTCCGTATCCAGGCGGTCGTAATTACCCACCCGCAGGCCCACCGAACCTTCAAACTCCTCCACCGGCTTATTGGTGGTAAACACCAGCGCGCCACCGGTGGTGTTTTTGCCAAACAGGGTGCCCTGGGGGCCGCGCAGCACCTGCACGGACTGTATGTCGTTCAGGTCCAGCAGCGCGCCATCCGGTCGGCCGAGGTAAACATCGTCGATATAAATCCCCACGCCGGAGTCGATGTTCTCCCCCGTGTTGCGCTGGCCGACACCGCGAATGTACACGCTCGCCAGCGGTGCCGAGCCGTTGGCTTCGACCACGTCGATATTGGGCGCCAGCGTGTTGAGGTCGGCAAGGTTGCGTACGCCTGCCTCACGCAGGGCCGTGGCATCCAGCGCGGTCACCGCCAGCGGCGTTTCCTGCAGGCTCTCGGCGCGCTTGCGCGCTGTCACAACCACCTCCTCAAGCACCATGCCCTGGGCGAGCACGGAGTTGGGAACAGCCGCCGAGCAGGCGGCCGCCACGGCCAGTGACAGAACAGACACCCGAGACGTTTTCTGCTTCACCATCAACATCTATTGCACCTCACTATTATGATTATCATTATCGCGCGATCGCTCATACTAACAGCGATTAGTCTGGATTAAAGCAAGCTTTGCGTCGCGCCGACAAGGCGACAAAATACCGCGATCGGGGCAGTGTGGCAGGCCTGGGGCACCGCCCCTCACGTTTCAGGTTTCGCGCCCGGCGTGCACGCCAACCGGACAGCTTACCCCCGTACCACCCAGGCCACAGTAGCCACCCGGGTTCTTCGCCAGGTACTGCTGGTGGTACTCTTCGGCGTAATAAAACGGGGGCGCCGGCGATATCTCGGTGGTGATCGCACCGTAGCCGGACTGCTCCAGTGCCCGCTGGAAGTCATCCCTGCTCGCCAGCGCCTGTGCCTGCTGCTCGTTGCCGTAGGTGTAAATGGCGGAGCGATATTGTGTGCCCCGGTCATTGCCCTGCCGCATTCCCTGCGTGGGGTCGTGGCCCTCCCAGAAGCGCTGCAGGAGCTCGGCATAGCTGACCTGCGCGGGATCAAACACCACCAGCACAACCTCGGTGTGCCCGGTACCACCGCTGCACACTTCCTGATACGCGGGGTTGGGCGTATGGCCGCCGGCATAGCCCGCTGCAGTGGTGTACACACCGGGCAATTGCCAGAACAAGCGTTCTACGCCCCAGAAGCAGCCCATGCCGAATACAGCCTGCTGCAACGGCGCAGGGAAAGGCCCTTGTAGCGGGTGGCCGTTGACGAAGTGCGCAGCGGGCACAGGCATGGCTTCGCTGCGGCCCGGCAAGGCAGACCCGGCATCGGGCAATGCGTGTTTCTTGCGAATATCAAACAGACTCATGCGGTTCACCTCTACCTGACAGAAAGCCCAGTGTACTGCCCTTCCCGTTTCTGGTGTAGCGGGTGTAAGCTGCCCGAACGGCATTCCCGCAGCGCTGCCACTGTACTGTCACACTTTTGCCCTAACGTGCAGGCAGAAGCACCCCGGCGCAGTGAACCAAAGTGTAGACGCCGGGTCTGACTGGGAAGAACAAGGACTGCAAAATGAATACACACAACGAAACATTCAACCCGGGGGCACTGTGTAGCCGCAAACTGTGGCGACTTGTCGCTGGGCAGGAACAACAGCCGCAACTGGACGAGGGCAGCCTGCGCAGCGCCGTTGCGGAACTGGCCGAACGGCGCACTTATCTCACTGAGCTGGAACGCCTGGGCAAGCTCGACCCGCGGTACTGACGCAGCCTCCGCCATGGCGAAACCTCCTGCGCAAAACTCCAGTTCACAAGACATCCAGGCTTTTCTCGGCACCGCCAGGGCCGTGGCGGTGTTTGCGCAACGGCAGCCACGGCTTGTCTTCGCCATCGACGCCACCGCCAGCCGCGAGCCCACCTGGGCCATGGCGCGCGACCGACAGGCCGCCATGTTCCACAGTGCCAGCAAGCTTGCTGCGATCAGTATCCAGCTGTGCTTTTACCGTGGTTTCCAGGAATTCAAGGCGAGCCCCTGGCTGACTGACAGCGACGCGCTGGCGCAACAAATGGCGCGTGTGCGCTGCCAGGGCGGTCACACGCAAATCAGACGCCTGCTGCGTCACGCCCTCACCGTACATCAGGAAAACCCCATACGCGGCCTGGTATTTATTGGCGATGCGCTGGAAGAGCCGGCAGATGATGTCTGCCAGCTCGCGGGACAGTGCGGCCTGCGCAAGCTCCCGCTGTTTCTGTTCCAGGAAGGTCGCGACCCCGCTGTGCAGAAAACCTTTCAGTCCATGGCGCGCGTCAGTGGCGGGGCCTGGGCGCGTTTCGATCAGCACAGTGCGAACACCCTGGCAGATCTGCTTGGCGCCGTGGCCTGCTATGCCTCGGGTGGCCGCGAAGCGCTGGAGAATCACCCCGGCCAAGGTGCTAGACTGCTGCTTCAACAGTTGAAACCCTGAGGGCCTACGTGCCGAGACTTCTGCTCCTGCTGGCCATTGCCGCAGTCCTTTACATCCTCTATGTCCGCGCGCGATCGCTGCCACCCCACAAGCGCAAGGCACAGTACATCAAGCTCGGGCTGGCGGCAGTCGCTATTGTCGTTTTATTTCTTACGCTAACCGGGCGCATGCATTGGGTCGGCGCTGCGCTCACCGGCCTGCTGGTGGCCGGCAGGCAGCTACTGCCCCTGCTGATACGGCTGTTCCCGATGCTCTCTTCACTGCGCAACTCATCGGCAAGCGCGGGGCAGGGCCGACAATCCACTGTAGACAGCGCCGTGCTGCGTATGCATCTGGACCATGACAGCGGCAAGCTCAGTGGCGAGGTGCTGACCGGCCCGTTCAAGGACTGGCGACTCGATGAACTGGATCGCACCCAACTGGAAACCCTACTGCAGTATTGCCGGCAGGAAGACAGTGATTCTGTACAACTTCTGGACAGCTACCTGCAGCAGCGCTTCCCGGGCGAGACTGATTTTGGTCAGCAGAGCTCCAAGCCGCCGCCCCACAGCCAGAGCGGACTCAGCCGTAGCGAAGCGCTGGCTATTCTCGGCCTCGGCGATGAGGCCACGGATGATGATATTGTTGCGGCGCACCGCAGCCTGATGCAAAAACTGCATCCAGACCGCGGCGGCAACCACTACCTTGCCGCCAAGGTGAACGAAGCCAAAGACTTCCTGCTGGGGTAAAACAGACGGCGCAATGCAGGCTGGTGTACATCGTGACGACTCTTTACACTGCGCGCCGCACACGGTTAAGAGGAGCCCGAGAGCCATGAGTGAGGTATTTGTCGTCCGCAATCAGCTTGGCCACTACTGGGGCAAAAGCAAAAGCTGGGTAGACGGTCGCGACGCCCGTCAGGTGGCGCGCCTGAAGCATCACGATGAAGGCGTCAACCTGCTGTTCGAGCTCAGCAGCAAGGATGTGGCACTGCGCGGGGAAGTCGTGGCGGCGCAAACCGATGAGCGCGGCGAACCGGTCATAGAAGCCAGCCATCACCCGCTGTCGGACGCGGAGCAGGATTTACTCACAGAGACGGAACAGAATCCATCAGCTACCGGTCAAATCGGGGCTGAAACAACCACCACGAGGTGAAACAACGACCATGAGAATCCTGCTCTTCCTTGCCACAAACATCGCGGTACTGGTACTGGTCAGCATTATTTTCAATCTGCTGGGCCTTGAGGGCATTCTTGCCGCGAACGGCGTTGACCTGAACCTGGGTCCGCTGCTGATCTTCTGCGCCCTGTTCGGGTTCGGCGGCTCACTTATTTCGCTGTTTCTCTCCAAGTGGCTGGCCAAGCGGGGCACCGGAACCCACATCATCGAACAGCCACGCAATCGAGACGAGCAGTGGCTGCTCGATACCGTGCGGGAGCTCGCCGAAGAGGCCGGCATCGGCATGCCCGAAGTGGGGGTTTTCCCCTCGGAGGCAGCCAATGCCTTTGCCACCGGCTGGAACCGCAACGCGGCACTGGTCGCGGTTTCCAGCGGCATGCTGGAGCGCTTCCAGCCCGCTGAGGTGCGCGCTGTCATGGCACACGAAATCGGCCACGTAGCCAACGGCGATATGGTGACACTCACCCTGATCCAGGGCGTGGTCAACACCTTCGTCATGTTTCTGGCGCGCATTATCGGCCACACCGTGGACCGCGTCATTTTCAAGACGGAGCGCGGTTACGGCATTGGCTATTACGTGGTCACGATCGTTGCGGAACTGGTGTTGGGCTTCCTCGCCAGCATGATCGTGTTCTGGTTCTCGCGCTGGCGCGAATACCGTGCGGATGCCGCCGGCGCAAGGCTGGCCGGTGGCGGCGCGATGGTGGCAGCCCTGCAGCGCCTGCGTGCCGAGCAGGGCCTGCCCCAGGACCTGCCGGGCGAGCTGACCGCCTTTGGCATCAGCGAGCAGATGAAGGAGGGTTTCTCCGCCCTCTTCCGTTCACATCCGCCGCTGGAGGATCGTATCAGGGCCCTGCAGCAGGGCTGAACCAGTACGCGCTCATCGGCACCACGTCGATCCTGTCGAAGTCGATGAAGCGCGCACAACTTTCCATCATGGCATTCTGGTTTGCCTCCAGCGTCGCGTCGTCCTGCGCGGCGTAGAATCTGTGCGCGGATGTCATGGCGTCGGCGGGGAAGTCTTCCTCGACGATCGCGTCCAGCGTCGGGCCACCCTCATCGAGGGCACAGACCACCAGATTCTGACGGTACCCGAAGGTAGACTGGGTATCGATGGCCACCTGCCAGTGGCTGCCTTTCCAGATATTGAGCCACTCAGGCACCGTCAACCGGGGAGGACGCTGCAGCAGGGCAACCTGGCAGAAGCCGGTCACCCGCGCGTCAGCGCCCGGCGGATGCGTGTCGTTGACAATCGGCTCGGCCTCGGCCACCAGCCACGCGTGGCTGCGGGCAACCAGCTCGGGTACCAGTGCCGCTGGTTGCGGCCTGCGCCAGGCATCGTCGAGCCAGACTGAAAGCAGCGCGTCCGGCAAGGGGCCGCCACTGGCGAGGCGTTTGTCCGCTGCAGGCGCCACAGCGGAATCCACTACTGCCAGACGCAATCCACGCACAGACTCCAAACGCTGCAATGCCGGCACCAGGTCTGCCAGCAGTCCCGCACGAAACGCATCTTCTCCCACTGCGGCCACACGCCACAGGCAATACTGTACTTTCTCCATGAAACCTCCTAGGACAAGCCAACCGGTGGCGTAATGGTGGAGCAATTGTCGATCAACATCTCGGTACCGTTGACGAACCAGGACTCATCCGCAGCGAGATAGAGCACCATCTGGGCGATATCCTCGGGGTTGCACATGTCAGCATCCTTCAGCGACGCCAGCTCCTCCTCGGAGGCGGAATCCTTGCCGGTGGCCGCCTTGATCACCATGGGCGTGCGCACCCCATCGGGGTGAATCGAGTTGCAGCGAATACCGTTACCCCGCTCCTTGCAGTACATGGCAATGGATTTGGTGATGGAGCGCACCGCACCCTTGCTGGCGCTGTAAGCTGCGGCAAAAGAAATGCCCTGAATGGCCGCCACCGACGACATGTTGACGATGGAACCGCCACCGCTTTGCTCCATGGCGGGAATGGCGTGTTTGCAGCCGAGAAAAACACCCTCACTGTTGACCGACTGCACCTTGCGGAACATGGCCAGATCGGTGTCCACAATCGAGGCGATGGTCAGCATACCGGCGTTGTTAACCAGAATGTCCAGGCGCCCGAACACCTTCAGGGTATCGGCAATAACCTGACGCCAGTTGTCCTCGTCTGACACATCCAGGCGCATGAATCGGGCTTGCTCGCCGATGCTGTCGGCAACGGCCTGACCGTCAGCTTCATTCAGATCGGCGACAACCACCGACGCGCCTTCCGCGGCCAGCAAAATGGCATCCGCCTTGCCCATGCCACTGGCGGCACCCGTGACAATGGCGACTTTTCCGGCGACTCGTCCCATACTGCTGCTCCTTCGCCCCTTGTGGGCCTGCTAAAACTGTGAGCGCTGGAGTTAAGCAAATGCCCCTGCGAAGCTCAATGCGCCGCGTGAAAAACAGGGATGCATGGCTGCTCTGTTGAACCGATTGCGGGCCTCGCACAACACCGCTCGTAATAGTATTCTCATCCCCCACCACGACTCGCCTGGAGCTCACCATGACCGCCTCTCAACGCTCTCCCCGCCTGCCCGCCTGGCTGCTCATATTCACGGCACTGCTTCTGCTGGCATTGCCCGTGGCGGTACTGGTCGTGCGCGCCGGCCTGTGGCAGCAGGGACTGCTGCTGTACGCGCTGGCCTGTTTACTGGCGACCGTGTCGGCCCTGATACTGGCGCTACTGTGCGTACTGCCGCGCTACCGGTCGCAACGCAAGCAACTGCTGCTCGGCATCGCCTGCGCACTGCCCGGCACCCTGCTGTTCCTCTCCCTGGCGGCAGGGCGCGGCGACTACCCCGCCATTCACGACATCACCACGGACTTGAGTGACCCGCCGACCTTCTCTCACGCTGCCACACTGCGTGGGCCGGAGAGCAATTCGCTGGACATCAAACCCGACAGCCTGGGCGCACAACAGGAAGCCTACCCGGACCTGCAATCCCTGCGCAGCGAGCGCAGTGCGCGCAACGCCTACCGTCACGCCCTTGCCATCGCAGAACAGCTGGGCTGGGAGGTCGTCTGGCAGGACCCTGATGCCTGGCGTTTCGAAGCGGTCGACACCACCGCCATCATGGGTTTCAAGGACGATGTTGCGGTACGCATTCGCTCTACTGCCGAGGGCAGCGTTGTCGACCTGCGTTCCGTTTCCCGCGTCGGGGTGGGTGATATCGGCGCCAATGCACAGCGCATTCGCGCCTTCCAGACAGCTTTCACCGAGGATAAAGGGGGACAGCTGTGAAACAGTGGTGGGCCGCGTTGGCGCTGGCACTGCTGTGGCCCGCAGCCCTTGCGGCGAATGTGGACTACCTGAGTTTCGCCACCGAGGACGAAGCCAACAGCACGGAAATTTTCAGCAAGGCGAGTCCGGCGGTCGTGTTCGTGACCAACAAGGCGCTGCGACGCGACCTGTTTTCGCTTAACGTACACGAGATACCGCGTGGTTCGGGAACGGGTTTCGTCTGGGATCCAAGCGGCCTGATCGTGACCAATTTTCACGTCATCACCGGGGCTCACCGCCTGACCGTCACCCTGCAGGACCGCAGTGAGTTCGATGCCGAGGTCATCGGTGTGGCGCCGGAGAAGGATCTCGCGGTGCTGCGTATCCAGAACCCGCCGGCGGGCCTGATCACGCTTCCGCTGGGCGACTCATCGGAACTCAGTGTCGGGCGTAAAGTGCTCGCGATCGGCAACCCCTTCGGTCTGGATACCACCCTCACCACTGGTGTCGTCAGTGCGCTGGGGCGCGAGATCCGTGCCCCGGGCAACCGCACCATCCGCGGCGTGATTCAAACGGATGCCGCCATCAACCCGGGCAACTCGGGAGGCCCTCTCCTGAACTCCCTGGGTCAACTGGTCGGCGTGAATACGGCAATCTACAGTCCCAGCGGCGCCAGCGCGGGCATCGGCTTTGCCATTCCCGTGAATACGGTCAGGGAGGTCGTGCCACAGCTGATCAGCTACGGTCGCATCCAGCGGCCCAGCCTGGGCCTGGAGCTTGCGAGCGACCGCTGGATACGCCGCTACCGCATCGAGGGGCTGCCAGTTGTGCGCGTATTCCCCGGCTTGCCGGCGGATCGTGCGGGCATACGCGGCGCCTACCGCAATGCCCGTGGCGAAATCCTCCTGGGTGACATCATCACCGCCGTCGATGGCAAAGCCGTGCGCAGCAACGACGACTACCTGAGCCTGATCGAGCAGCACACACCTGGCGACACGATCACCATTTCGCTGCGCCGAGGCGACGAGCAGCGCGATGTCAGCGTCGAGTTGAGTGATTCAGACTAAACGCAGCAACGCCCCCGGGGAAGGGGCGGGCTGCGCACAGTGACGTATCAGGACAACATACCACCGTCGACCCGGATGTCTTCACCGGTGATATGTACCGCATCTTCAGAGGCGAGCATGGCAATGACACCGGCCATCACCTCCGCATCCTTGGCTCCGGACAGGGAGGTGATGCGTGCAATCAGCTCGAAGTCCATGTTGGGTGGCCACTCAATCCCGGTGGTCATGCCGCTGTTGATATCCCCTGGACACACGCAGTTGGCACGCACACCGCGCTTGGCGAATTCCACCGCAATACTGCGCGTCATCGCCAGAACGCCACCCTTGCTGGCAGAATAAGCCGCTCCGCACGGCAAACCCGTGAGAGCCGCTGTAGAGGCAGCGTTGACAATACTGCCCTTCGTTTCCATCAGATGTGGCAGCACTTCCCGACACAATAGCAGCGTACCGGTAAGGTTCACCGCAATGACTCGCTGGAAGGCCTCAACAGCGATCGCGTCTGTGTCGTCGAAACGCAGAATGCCCGCCATGTTGACCAACGCGTAGAGGCTTCCGTAATGCGCGACACAGGCCGCCACGGTGTCCTTGACCTGAGTTTCATCGGCCACATCGCAACAGCGTGACGTGGCCTCACCCCCGGCCGCAGAGATGCTCTCCACGGTTTCATCCAGCCCCGGCTGGCTGATATCCACGCAGTATACGCTGCCCCCCTCGGCGGCGATACGCACCGCGGCGGCACGCCCAATTCCACTGCCGGCACCCGTGACCATGACCACCCTGTTACTAAAACGCTGCATCGTCTGTCCTCGTTATCGATAATCAGCCGGCGAGCATGTACCAGAGGTGGCAGAAGCGTCAATTCGCGCGGTACGCAGCACTGAACTCAGCCGCCGAGATTGCACATCCGAACAGGGTTTGCTGCTCTATACCAGCTCCGTATCTAGACCTCCCTTGCGCGGTCAATCGTTGCTTATGGCCGCCCGGTCATTACCCTTGGCACACTCGAAGCGCGAGCCCTGCGGGTAAAGCGCGCACGACCGTCATACAGGAGATACAGCGTGGAAGACCTGGACCAGTTTAGAGAAGAGACGCGGCAGTGGCTGGAAGCCAATTGTCCGGCCTCACAGCGGCTGCCCAATACGCCCGAAGAACAGTACTGGGGCGGCCGCCGCGGCAGCTTTGCCAGCGAAGATGCCAGGGTCTGGTTTGAGCGCATGCGCGACCGCGGCTGGACTGCGCCGGAATGGCCAGAGGCCTATGGCGGCGGCGGCCTGACCCCGCAGCAGGGGCGGGTGTTGAAGGAAGAGATGAAGCGCATCAAGGCGCGCACGCCCCTCTACAGCCTTGGGCTGTGGATGCTCGGCCCGGCACTGCTCGAATACGGTAGCGAAGAGCAGAAGCAGCAACACCTGCGCGCTATCGTCAACGGCGAATTCCGCTGGTGCCAGGGCTACTCTGAACCGGCTGCCGGCTCTGACCTCGCCAGCCTGCAAACCCGCGCCGAAGACCAGGGCGACCACTTCCTGGTCAATGGCAGCAAGATCTGGACGACTGGCGCAGACCGCTCGGACTGGATTTTCTGCCTCGTGCGGACCAATCCCCATGTAAAAAAACAGGAAGGCATCAGCTTCCTCTTGATCGACATGGCAAGCCCCGGCGTCAGCACGACACCCATTGAACTGATCAGCGGCGAGTCGGAGTTCTGCCAGACGTTCTTCGACAATGTGCGCGTGCCCAAGAGCAACCTGGTCGGCGAACTGAATCACGGCTGGTCGGTCGCCAAAGCGCTGCTGGTGCACGAGCGCAAACTGATGGCGGAAATTGGCGGCGACTCCCCACGCCAGGAAATCGCGCCCGTCGAGGCCGCGCGGCGCTACCTCGAATTCAGCGCCGGGCGCATCGCCGACAACCAACTGCGCAGCGACCTCGCCGACTACGAAATGCGTATGCACGCCATCGGCCTGACCCACATGCGCAGCTTTGAAGAGCGCGCTGCGGGCATCAAGGGCAGTGTCGGCCTGGCGATGAAGTACCTCGGCACCGAAGCCGTGAAAGACAAAAACGAGCTGCTGCTGGCAATCATGGGAACGCGCGCCCTGGGCTGGGAAGCGCCCGGATTCACCACGGAAGAGCTCGACACAACGCGGCTCTGGGCCATGTCCAAGGCCATGACCATTGCCGGCGGCACCAGTGAGGTGCAGTTGAATGTCATCGCCAACCACGTCCTGCAACTGCCGCAGGCACCGAAAGCCGCGACCGAGTCCTGAGGAGCACAGCATGGCACTGGTATTGAATGAAGAGCAGCGTTTGCTGGCCGAGACCGCGCGCGAGTTTCTGCAAAAGCAGGCACCGGTGAGCGCACTGCGCGCGCTGCGTGACAGCCGCGACCCGCTGGGTTACGACGCCACGCTATGGCAGCAAATGGCCGAGCTGGGCTGGGCCAGCGTGATCCTGCCGGAGGACTTTGGCGGCCTCGACTTCGGCTTCAGTGGCCTCGGGGTAGTGCTGCAGGAGAGCGGCCGCACACTGACGGCGAGCCCGCTGTTCGCCACCGCGGTTGTGGGCGCATCGGCCCTGTTGCTCGGCGGCAGCACGGACCAGAAAGCCGAGTATCTGCCCCAGGTCGCAGTGGGTGAGCTCACGTTGGCCCTCGCGCTGGAGGAATCAGCGCATCATCGACCCCAGCATATAGATACGCGCTTGGAAACGGTGGGCGATGGCTTTGCGCTCAGCGGAGAAAAGGTATTTGTGCTCGACGGCCACTCGGCAGATACCCTGCTGGTGGTGG
>TARA_R110001599_G_scaffold66122_7_pt1 | contig 12722 bp, 19 predicted proteins | sample TARA_R110001599 | Tara Oceans TARA_R110001599 (sample SAMEA4398360) | marine metagenome | biome: Polar Biome; feature: [MES] marine water layer (ENVO:01000295) within the mesopelagic zone...; material: water (ENVO:00002006), including particulate matter (ENVO:01000060) such as...... | reverse complement strand
AGGAGATTGCATGTTCTTTCTAACCGTCTCAGGTAGCTGTTTATTTATCATTGCAATATATTGTAACATAGTAGAAGCGGGAGAGGAAGAAGCTTTTGCTCTTGCTTTTTTCTTCCTAGCTACACTTACACTTTTTCGTTTCATAGCGTTTTTTGCTATAACGGTATTACTGACTATGCTTTTCGCTACCTGAGTACTGCTATCATCGGCTTTGGTATTCTTAGAGGTTACATTTACATTTTTTAACTTACTAAAAGGCTTTAGCACGGCTCTTCGCGTTTTTTTAATCTTAGACTCTTTAAAAGAATCAGATCCTCCTAAGTTTTCTAGTATACCTCCGTTGCTGAGAATTTCTAAGCCTTTTAGTAATGCCTGTCGAAGCTTTTTCTTTCTTGCGCCAGAAATACCTCCTTCCTTGGAGTTAGCCCTCTGGGAACCAAGAAATACCTCCATAACTCCTGTACTACCATTTCGTATTATGTCTAACTCTACTCCCATGCCTTTGAAAAAGGCTGCAGCTGAGGCTTTTGTAATGGTTTCTTCGTCTAGTAATGCATTGTCAATCGCGTCTTTTATTTGCGATTCTACAATACCTTTTAAATAGTTATGCTCTAACTGCCACAGGGACGAAGCCTCTAGACTTTCATTTTCCTTTCCTAGTACTTCTTTTATTGCATCAGATATACCTTTTGCCGTAGTTTGATATTTTTTTTTGTAAGTTCTTCCTATCTGATCAAAGCGTGACTGTCCTGTCGCAGAAAAAGCTGCCTCCAGCCTAGAAGGAGTAAACTTTATTATAGTTATACTATCAGGCTCTTTTTTTCTTAAAGAAACAACAGCTCTTCCTGTTTCTCTTATTAGTGTTTTAACATGTCTATCACATTTTTTAAGTATTAATAGTAAAGTTTGTTTAGATAAACCAGGAAAATTCTTTTCTAGTCTGTCTTTAATACCTTTGCGTATAGCTCTTCTAGTTAGCGTAAAGGTATGCATCCGTTTATCTGCTGTCATTCTTCGATAGTCGTCGCTACCTCTTTGTAGCTCGTTATGGAGTTTAGTCAGAAAGCTTTTTTGCTCTGCTATACTCACTAGTAGCTCTTGTACAAATCTAGAACTCGTTTTATGTGGTCTGGGAACCCTACATTATCGCGTTGACTAGAGGAGGAGTTATTCTGTAAGCTAGAACCTGACATAGTTTGACGAGCTTTATGCTCATCTTTAAAGTAGTACCTTATTAGGTCTATCACAGCAAGTTTTAAATCTTCAGGACAAGTGCTCCATCCTGCAGTGTATACTACTTCTACAGCACCTGGACCTCTTGGAAAGCTTTTATACCCAGTAGCGCCGTTAGACCTAAATATGCTATCTGTTACACTATCTAAGTAATAGTCTGTATTAGCAGCTAAAGTAGTGTAAGCGACTCCTATACTACTACGTTCTTTTACAGATACAATAGCGTTAACAGGGCTTTCGGATAGTTGTACAGAAGTTAAAGAATAGTCTATGCTAAACAGCTCTGTTTTATTAGAGGAGTAGTGGTCTAGTATAGTGTTGTTACAGTAAGTTTTTACTAATTGACTCACGGACGCGATTAAAAGATTAAGACGAGCGTCTTCCTTAGTACTTTCGATCTTCTCGGAAGTCTTATATTCGTCTAAAGTTATTAAATTTGCCATAAATTGTAAGCCTATTAGTAAAAACTTGAGGGGGCGAACCCCCAAGTTTTATTACTCTTCTACAGTTAAGATGCAGCGTATTCGATACGAACTGAAGGAGCGTCACCAGCAGCGCCGGCAAACAATTCAGTAAAGCCGAGAGACTGTGATGCAACAATAGCAGTGCGCTGATTAGCTGTTTCATAATCAGTTTCGATAGAAACACCAGTAAGACGCGGTACAACATAGTTATGTACGTTAACTGCAATAGCAGCCGTCTTGTTAGCAGCAATAGAGAACTGATCACAGATTACAACAGGAGAGCCGTAGACTGATCCCATAGAACCTTGTACTTTAGCAGCAAGATCAGAACCAACTTCACTAACATCAGAGAAACCAGCGTCATTGATCAAGTTGTAGTACTCACCAACACTAACGATGTATGCAACGTCAGCAGGATTAATACCATACTTGCCCATCTCACCACGAGCAGACATCAACATAGCAGCTGTAAGAGGTACGGAACCGTTAACAGCAACGTCAGTTACACTAGTAGAATCAGCAGCTAAGAAAGAGCCTGCGCCGTCAGTACCAGCACCGCCACAAAGACCAACAATACTAGCGTTACCGATAGTAAATGCACCGTCAATTGCACGAGCGTGAGCACGGGCTAGAGCGGATAGGATCATTGGAAGGATTGTAACTACTACTTGCTCATCAGCATCGTTACCGATGTAAGTACCAGAGATCAAACGCTTAGCAAGAGCAGTAACTTCACGAAGTTCAAACTCGTTTGCAGCTACTTGAGTGCGGTTTTCTAAGATACCGTTACCGATACCACCAGCAGAGAATGTAGCAACGTTAGTATCATCCATCAAAGGAAGAACAGTTGCACCAGAATTGACCTGCATTTCACGGAACAAACCAGCAACTTTCTGCTGTAGTCGTACTTCTTCTTCAAAAGTAGTAGCAACGATAGTATCAATTGATCCTGCATTAGTATCAAACTGAACGCCTACTTTCTGAAATAGGGCTTGACCGAACTGAGTTCCTTCCATGCCTTTCTTGGTGATCTTACCAAGAACGTCAGCCATAAGAAAATCTTTACCAAACTTAGTAAGATCATTAGTGCCACGGTCTGAGAAAGACTTCTTGCTGTTTTGCATAGCTTTCAACTCTTCAGATTTCTCTGAAAGATCTGATTCATGCTGCTTAAGAATTTCAGCAATATCTGCATCTTTAGCAGACATTTTCTCTTCCATGTCTTGTAGCAATTTTTCAACGCCAGACTGAATACCAGTCTTAATTGTTACGTCTTGTGCTGCGATAATTGCAGCTTCTTGGTCAGCTTTTACTTTGTCAGCTGCTTTTTGCTCGGCTTGCTTCATTGCGATTTTAGCAGCTGTATCTTCAGCTACTTTCTTTGCAAAAGCTTCCAAGTCGATGTTTTGATTGTCCATTTTGATCTCCTGATCTACGGAATCTAGTTCCGCGCTTTTCGGTGTGTTATCACTAGCTACATTAGAAGCATTAGCTTCGTCCTTAGCCAGAGACTGACCCGCTAGATCTACACGATTAGTGAAAGTTTTTTTGAATTCTTCATACTCATCATCTGAGTCAAAAGACTTCGCGAGCGAAAAAGTAGCTGACTGATTGCAGGGAACGGAAACAACCGATACCTCAAATAACTCAGCGTCCTTAATCATTAGTCCGTCGGTTTCCTTTATGTAATCAGCATCCTTGACTCGAAAACCTACGGAAAAGGCTCCAAGAACACCGTCTTTAACAAGCTCAGCAACGTTGCCAGGGGCAGACTTACTGATTTTACATTCTAGCTCTAGGCCATTGGGACCAGCTTTCATCCCAGTAGCACGACCAATAGGTCTAGAATAGTCGTGATTAAACAAAATAATTGGGTTCTTCTCAAAGTTCTTCAAACCGCCTTTTTGCCAAGCTTCTGCCGATATTGTATCGCCTGCGCGATCAAAGTCTGCAGTACTTGCCATACCACGAATCATCACAGAACCGTCATCGGCCTGCTCAGACTTGAACGTGGATGTAAGATTAAAAATCTTATCCATTTTTCTTCTCCACTTCAACTTTAGCAGGTTTAGCGGCTACAGGCTTTTTAGCAGGTATAGGCTCAACAGGTGCTTTAGTTTCTACAACTTTTGCTGTAGATTTTACTTCGGGCTTATCTAGACTTTTAACAATGGAACCAAACCGTGGGCTTGACTTCAATGCGCTAATAGCACCTCTATAACCTCCGAAAATATTATTAAGAGTAGCACCTAAAATAGGCTGTCTTGGGCCTAATAAGTTATACTCACTTTCTGATAAAATTTTACCTTCTTGACTAAAGAAGTTTGTTAAACTCTTGAGAGCTTTGTTGCTTTTTACTTTATTCGTCATTTGATTCTTCCTCTGTAGGCCTGCCACCCTCGCTGGGGTCAACTGCGGAACCTGCTATATTTGCTGGAACTCTAATATCACTAGTGCCATCTATCTCTGGGAATCCCATTCTTTCTCTGGCTTCTGCGGGGGAGATAATGCCCCCATTTACTAGTGAAGTGTAATAGGCGGAAGTGTCTCTAAGCTCTGGCTGTAAAGCCGGTATGTCTGTAATGTTTTCAACACACTCGAAACCATAGAATCGAGTCATTGCAAAATTGATTTTTCTAACTATAGGAAGTATAGTCTCCAAATAGTAAAGTCGTAAATTTGGACGAATGTTAGCGTTATTACCAGAATCTAAAAGGATTGGAGGTATTCCAAGCGCCTTTAAAATAATCTTTTCGTTCTCTAGAATTGCACTTTGAAAGTCCAGATCTTTAAAACTTACGTTTGAAATAGCATCTACTTCAATACCTCCATCTAAGATAAGAGGTCTTCTTCCGCCAGCATCTGGGCTATATCGTTGTTGCCATGCTAGGATCATACGTTCTTTAATCTTATCGGAAAGAGTATTTGGTGACTTAAGTACTAAGCCAGGAACTGCTCCGTTTTTAAAGAAGTTATCCTGAAACTTGCGCATAGAAGAAATAAGGTTCATAGTTCGTGCTGCAGGACTTAGCCTAGGCACACCACGATAGATAGAATGAAAGGAGTTCTCTTTGACATGTATAATCTCTTCGGTACTAAAGGTAACGTCATTTAGTGTGTAGTGAGAAACATAAGTCTCTGAGTCTGCATGCACTATAACCTTGTCTGCTGGAAGGTGGTACATGTGAGCGCCGTCGTAGTAAATGAAAATGTTTCCGTCAATGAGGTAATCTGTAATTAAGTTTCTACGGAAAGTATTAATGTCTTGATAAGGGTTTGGCTCTCTGTTTAGAAGTGTCTCTACTTTGCTTCGCTTAATACCAGTAACTACACCTTTTGTGTTTGATCTAGGCTTAACTGTAGTAGGAATCTCCGCACAGTCGTCTACAATCATGTTTACACCTCGATTAACTATTTCTAGTTCTTCGTAAGCGCGGGTAAAACTAAGCGTATGCTCTCGGGAAGCTTCCTGCTTGTTAGCATCAAGCATTTGAGCAGGATTTCTCTTTTCCTCTGTTATACCAAATAGGTTACTATACCAAGCCATGTTTTTCTCTTTGAATCTCGACCCAGCGCATTTGTTTCTTTGCAGTACCTAGCGCAGGATCTTTACCATAAATTGAGTGTAAAAGCAGATGATGAGTATGACATATCGTAACAGTATGTTCGTACAGCTCAGCCTTGTGCTCTTCTATAAAGTCTTCTCTCAAAGCCTGTATATACTCTGGATTGTGTTTATTTTTAGTAAGCCATTGATTTAGCAACGGAGTTAAGCTGTAGAAGTGGTGAAAATCTAACTGCTCTGTCTCGTCACAAATCTCACAAGCCGAACCTTTATCATACTTAGACTTTGCCTTGTCTCTTACATACTTTACTACGTCACGTTTTAACTTAGGCATTTTGGTTCCGCTTCTTGATTTTTCATTGCAAGAATTATATCTACTTTAGGTTACGTTGTCAATAACTATTTTTCATTAGGTATCGCTAGAAGGATACGGTTGCAGTTATAAATGAATACAACGCGTACCGAATTGCATCTGCCATGTGCGAAGCCATGTTATGCTTAGGCTTCTCTCTTACAAGATTAGGGTTTGGATCCCACTGATAAGAGTCTAGGCAAGTTAAGGATTCCTTACACTGCTGATCTACTATTAATTTATTATTGTCTATAATACCTGCAACATGTCCGATGCCGTCTAATACGGACTTCTTTGCATTGATAGTAGAGATATCATAATTTTGAGCAAAGTCAAATCTAGTTTGCTGGGCAGCTGAGTCAATGTATATAAAGTCGATGTTCCATCGGTCTATCAGCTTTTGTATCTCTACTGCATGTTGTTCCGTAGTTCTTTCATTGTCTAAGTATTCCTCTACTAAATAAAACTTATCTACATCCCAATCATAAGCAATTACACAAAGTGCAGTAGGGTCTTTAAAACCTACGTCCAACCCCGCAAAGACGTCCATTTTACTAGTGTCGAACTGAGACAGATCTTGTACATCAGTTTCAAAGTTAAACGCCCATATCTGCCCTTCATAAGTGTTAAAGTCAGCTTCGTACTCTTGTTTAAACTCTGCCTCTGACATAGACTTGCGCGCCTCTGTTATATCAGACTCTGACATGCGCGGGTTATCTTTATATGTTGCCCTAATTGAGCACCATTCACTGAATTGATCTGAGTAACCTCTATAAAAGAACTCAGAGAACCAGTTATTGCGACCCCGTGGCGTGGAAATAAATAATGCTTTTGAGTTTGGCTTGTCTAGAGTAGGACGAAGTGCTACGTTGAAAGCATCTTTACCATCTGCTAAAGCTGCTTCATCAAATATAATAAGATCGTAAGACCTACCTACACAAGAGTCAACCTGATTTATAGAACCCATCCGGATAGTAGACCCATTAGAGATTTCAATGACCTTATCTTTAGCGTTGTCCTTAGTCACTTCTAAATCAAAGTGTTTAATTAGATTTCTTTGAAGGTCAAAAGAAATCTGAGACAAGGCGTAGTTGGGGGACATAATCAAGATATTAGAGCCAGGTACTAAAGATACTAGCTGTCCAATAATGTTGGCAATATAAGTCTTACCCTGCCTTCGTGATACAGCAGCGCAAACAAACCTATACTTAGGATTGTTGATGGCATTAATAATTGCCATCTGTGAGGGCAGAGCCTCGATTCCCAGCAAATCCAAATATGGAGGTACTGGGAGTTTTAGGAACCTTGTATCAGATTGTAAATCATAAATTTGATCAGATAGTACATCTCTTCTACTTACTTCAATTGCCATAGTTTTCTCTTATTATTCAGTATTAAATAGTGTCCATGCGCCATAGATTAAGCCTAGATAGGCAGCCCAGTTAACTAGGCCTCCTAACAGTATAATACTTAAGCAAATCCCTATCAACATAGCACCGTCTAGTGAGGTTCTTTCTTTCATTAATTTTTTAAGATACTTCATTATGAGTTCCTCTTTTCTTGTGGCCGTTCCAAGCTACAAAGCCTGCTAGCCGTAGAGTCCAGAATGCAAGGTAGTTTAATACTTTGAAACCGTTTACTTCAATACAGATATCTCTAAAGATTGTGTCCATATACTTCTGATCCTGGGGACCAATAGTTGTACCATCTTTCTTTTTAAGAGTAGCATACTTGTATCCATAGTCATGAACTAAACCACCCATTAGTAGTACTCCAACGGGAGAAAGGAAGGTTGCTAAAAACTTAGGCACTGATGCGCCGTCAAACTCAAAACCAGCTGGAATAACGTATTCTTCGCCTTCTAAAGTAAAGTTAAAGTCTTCACATATCTGCCACTTACGAGTAGTTAAAAGCCACATTAGTATGCCACCCCAGAAACCTTTGCTAGCAGTTGCTATAGGTACTGGCTGCATCTTTGGCATGTCCGTATACTGAAAGTCCACTCTTGGAGTTTTTTCTTTCTTATCTAGTAGGTTTACTGAGAACCCTATAACAACTAAGGTGCCAAAGATCGTCCACTGCCAAAAAGTTACTGCTATTTCAAATACCATTTCCATATTCTTATTTTTTCCCGAAAGCTTCTTTGCCATAAAAAGCAGCTACAATAGCGGCTACAGCGACGAAGTACGTAGGTGCCATGTCACCTAAAGTTTTTGATGCGTTCTCTAGTCCTATTAATTCTGAAACTACTACCGCGAAGGGGTAAAGTAGCATACCTGCCAAAGCAAACCAAGCCATGTTTCTTTGTGCATCACGCATTGCGTCTGCATCTTCTAGCTCTTTTCTTTTTGCTTCCAAGTACATGGCGTGTTCTTCTGAAGACACTTTGCCATCACCATTAGTATCTGCTGGATGTGTAGTCTCTACCATTTGACTTTATCCGCCCAATATGCTGCAGACATTTTGCCTTTAGCGATATTCTTAGCGTGACGAGCTTTAAAAGATCTACGCTTTGCCTTCATTGCTGCAGACTCTCCAGCTTTTGGCTTTCCTGCTGTACTAGCTCCCTGCTGTCCAAATCTAATTGTTTTAGTTTTAGTGCCAACTTTAGCCACAACTATGTGAGACTTCTTCTTGTGGCCTGGAGTACGCTTAGGCTTATTATATCCAGATACTCCGGCTCTTTTTAACTTACTATTCTTCTTCGTAGTCTTCTTCGGCATCAAGTGTCTCCTCTGGTAAAGCAGCAGGCACTTCGCCTAGTACTTCTGTGAGTCCGAAGAACTCTTTGGCTTCCTGCTCTGTATTAAACTTAAGCATTTTGCCGTTTGCAGTTCTACCACACCACTTTCCTCTCTTTTCGTAAATTTCAATCATTTCTTAGCCCTTCTACGCTTAGCTCCTGCGGCTCGTTGCCCGCGTTTTGGTAGTTTTCTTTTTGGCTTTTTCTTGTAGCCTTTCATCCTGCTGGTGCTCCTATATTGATCAGCGTAGCTATTACGCCTGCTAGGAATAGTATGATGGTGCCTCCCATGGACAGCATACGGCTATCCATTCTTTTAAGAGTATCCTCAATACCGTCGAGACGTACAAAAGTAGTCTTCCAGCGTTCTTCACACATAACTTCATGCATGCTAAACTCTAGCTCTATATTATCTACTTTGGAGGAAGTTTCCAGAAACCGTTGTGTAGTGTCTGGGCCCCAAGGTACTGATTCATTATATTCCGTTGCCATTTAATAGTTTTTCCATTAGCTTACCATAATTACCTTGACCGAAAGGAACAGCTTCGTTAATCTGCACATTCGTTTGGTTTTTTATGTTTCCGCCCTCTGCCTTGGCAAGATCGGCCTGAGCCTTTATCTCATCAATACGCATTTTATGTGCCATCTGTAACAGGTCAGCTAAGTCTTTACTAGAGTATACGCCAGATTCCTGGGCCTCTTCTAGTTTAGACGCTATCATTTCATCTAGCAAGGAACCAATATTGTTCTTGTTCCTATAACCCATGTCTAAGTATACAGTGTCTATATACTTTTTAACCTCTCGTTTATTTAAGAGGTCTATTACTTCTCGTTCTCCAACGTTCAAGTGATCGCAAACCCCCTTTATATTTCCAAATTGTAAATAAGAGTTTGCGACTTCCCAGCCTTCAGGAGATATTGTAGTTAATTCTTTTGCCATAGTAGGGAGTATACTCAATTATATATCGGTTGTCAAGAGTTATTTTTGTCAGGTCTAGTCTGCGAGCGGGTTATCAAGAGCACGCTGCAGTTTATCTGAAATACGCTTTTCAAGCTCATCCATGTCTCTAGTAATTTTAGTCTGTAGTTCCGAGATTCGAGTATCGTTAGAATCCCGTAGTCTGTTAGCTTTAGTATCGTAATCGTTTTGAAGTGCATCACGTTTGTTTTCAAACCTTTCTTCTGCGTTTTGAATAGTTGTACGAATACGGTCTTCAGCTTCTCGTACGTCATCCTCTACACGATCTGCCTGCTTTTCTATAGAGAGGATGTCCTCTCTTAGGCCTCCTTTAATATCGCGAGTGTACTCTATTGCATCGTCTAGTTTGCTTTCTATTAGTTTGTTGCGTTCTTCTATCTTATTTACGTCTATATTGGCTACGACTTCTGCCATATCTGTGTAATCTTTATAAAATTCAAAACCTGCCCAGGCAGAGCCTCCTAAAGTAGAGAGTGCAGTAAGTGCTACAAACATCTTACCGCCTTTGAATGTCATTCCCCCAATTTCAAATTCTGCCATAGTTAGTCTTCCTCAAACGCCAAACGCTTTAAGTTCTCTACTTCTTGCGTTAATTTCTGGACTTCTAAACGTTTCTTAGTAAGCTCTAGTTGGTATAGAGTATTACAGTTTAACCTTTCTTTTGGAGCACCTATAGGTATTGTTATCTTTGCGTAAACACCTACATCTTTTGTATCTTCAAGCGGCTGAGACCCCGCAGGGTTTATTGCTTGAGTAAAGGGTTGGTTTCCACCTTGGTTTATTATACCTACAACGCCAAACTCTACATTAGTACCAGAGCCTATAGCCATACTACAATCTAACGTACCTGCCCTGAACTTATCCGTTAGATAAGTTTGTGAAGAGTTAGGGATAGCTAAATTCAAGGAACTAGAGTCTCCCCAAGCAGGGAGACTTATCAGCCACAATAAGACTACTAAATATTTCACTGTACTCCAACTAGTTTTGAACAAATTTTTGAAGATACGTGACTAGCTTGTTTACTCCCCATTGTAAGCTTAGAACGAGAGCATATGTACAAGGCTTTGTCTACATCTTCAACCTTCAAGTATACTTCTATTTTTTTAGTTTCTAAATATTCTATTCTCGACAAACGGTCTGAGCTAGCAAAAGGTAGCTTCTTCCACGCTTTGTCGTAGACATTTATCTGATAGTAGCTGATCTCTTCTCTGCTGTTGAACAAAGTCATAGTAACTACTAGTATACCTGGAATAAAAGATCTCTTCCAAGCAGGGTATGTAGGTGTAAATTGGTGGCCCCAAACAGAGCCACTTAAAGCAATCAGTACCGCGAGGGTTAAAGCGCGATACACTCTGCTAGTACCGTAGCGTTATAGTTGCCTGCAGGTAAAGACTTATTAAAGCCATATTTAGCTGTAGACTGCGACGCAAACCAAGTTGAACCCGCTAATGTTAGATTAAACTCTGTAACATTATTAAATACAACCTTGTTAGTGTCATACGCTGACATTCCGGCTACGGATACTTCACTCACACTAGTTGAGCCTGTCCAGTTTACTACGTCACTCAATGTAGGGCTGGAAGAGAAGGAAGTAGGAGTTGATATTCTAGCTTTATAGTTATCTCCGCTTACGACATCATATCGCATGATGGGTAAAACACCACCTTCTGATGCGAGAGTGCTAAGCTTAGTATTTGTAGGGTTACCATAGACGCCTGTTGTTTCTGTAACAATTGTACATTTAGACTGTACAAGGCCGTTAATGGGTACATTTTCAGCATGTGCTGGTAGAGCTAGTAAAGTAGCTCCGAATGCAAGTAGGGTTTTATTAATCATTATTTAGTCCTTTAGTTCAAGGCTGTGAGATGAGGTTAGCATATTGAGACTTAACCATTTTCTCGTGTAATAACTGTTGAGCGAAGTTTGAACGCCTCGCATTAACATTGTCTGCTAGCTGTTCATCAGCGTAGCTAACACTTTCATCATACCGTCCACCAGGAATGCTTGTATAGTACACTTCAATCCGTGTATTCATCGCTAGTAGTAACTGCGCTTGAGCAAGAGCTTGAGTTGCTAGTAGAGTAGTGTTCACACCTCCTAATAGTACCTCAAGTCGTTCTTTTTCCTTTTCTTCCTCTTTTTTGAGTTCCTTCTCCTCTTCGTCTTCTAACGAAGCTTTCCTTTCTAGTTCCTTTCTGATAAACTCATCTTGTAAAGGATCGTTTATCACTATTACAGGTAGATCAGGTATAGGAGCTTCATAACCTGGACATGTTGGATCGACTTGAGGATCAAAGCATACATCGTAGTTATACCTATAAACAACTGACGCATCTGTTACATCTCCTACTCCAGTCCAAGATATAGACCCAGGACCAAAAGATGACCCTAGTAAGGCTGGCACAGCTACTACTTTTGTAATGCTGTTGCCAGGAATACCAGACCAGTCATCTACACTCGAAAATATTAAACCAGATCCGTTAGTGTTTTCGTTTGCTACCGTTACTACCATATCTGAAGATACTTCTTTTACAGTAGTATACTGGTAGTTTACACCATTGACTACTAAACCTGCGAACGAAGGAAGTATCTCAGTCATTACCCAGTTATAACCATTCGCTGCAGCATTCGAGCTTTGAGAGAACGTTATTTCAGAGTAAGAGTAGGAGGAGTAAGCTAGCAACACCGCCGAGACCAAGTGCAGTCTTTTTATCATTAGTCATATCCTTTTTTGCCAGGTCAATCTCAACAGGTTTCTTATCACCGTTGGTTATCCAAGCTGCTTTTGCGTCCGCTCCGATCATACCATCGAAAGGGCAAGGCGTTCCTGCCATCATCATAGCGTCAAAGACTCTTTGATCTTGGCACATTACTGATACGGCCGCTACCTTCATACCCATGTCAAATAAAGTTTTTGCGTTTTTCAGCTTTTCACAGTTCATATCTCTAACAGTACTTCCTGCTGAGATACCGAGTATTTGAGTTTGTACTGCTCCAGCTATACCGACTGTACATAGATCTGAATTAGATATATTCATAGTAGGTGTTATAGCAGAAGGAGGAGGTGACCTCAAGGTAGTTGTGCTACGGCTGTCCGTATCAACAGTACTCTCTGTTATAATGGGTTCAATTTCGGCTAGTACTACCGAGGAAGCTAGTAAGAGCAGTAAGAACGATAAATTCTTCATAGTAAGCTCCTTTTTCTTTTAATGTCGCTAGTATACTCTGAAAAGATACTTTTGTCAAGAATTATTTTTAACTTCCCCTTTAAAAAAATTTTGGAAGGTTGGTGCTTGGGGCGTGTGGTTTTTGGAAGTCTTTTTTTGATTTTTTGCTCTTCCTTTGCGGTTTTTTGCACTTGTTTGCGGTTGTTTGCGGTTGTTTCC
>TARA_R110001599_G_scaffold2482_2_pt1 | contig 12735 bp, 15 predicted proteins | sample TARA_R110001599 | Tara Oceans TARA_R110001599 (sample SAMEA4398360) | marine metagenome | biome: Polar Biome; feature: [MES] marine water layer (ENVO:01000295) within the mesopelagic zone...; material: water (ENVO:00002006), including particulate matter (ENVO:01000060) such as...... | reverse complement strand
GATAAGCTGCTCCAGAGTCGAGCCGTTAGAAGGGAAGTACGTCAGTAGATTCTCTGACCACTTCTGCAGGTTCTTACCAGTCCCATGGGCTTTCATCGACATCGCGCAGTGGTGTGCGGGTTTGTCTGGAATCTCGCTACCTGCTTTGTAGGTAGTAAGTCCTCTGCGTTCGAACGCTTCCAGCAACGCCTTGTGGTGACACCATACGATTGTAGGCGGTTTGTTTCTGTCCGATAAGATACCCATACACCTGTCCACAAGGTATTCGCTTATCCACACTGTGTTGACCGGGGGCTGTGGTCGATGGCGAACTGAATCCCATTCATTCCAGGCATCTATGAGAGCTTGGTCTTTGCACCCTTCTGATTGCGCCCACCGAGCTACGAGAAGAGGACTGTCCTTACCTTCAAGAGAACGCTTCAAGACCCTTCGAACTTGGCGGTGCCACTCGGCGCGAGTGTCGAGCCACTGCCAATCGACTTTACCGTTGGGCCATTCCCACTCGTAGTAGAACCCTGCGAGTATCTGCTGACGATACCTCTCCATGGCCAGGGCATCTTCGATTTCCTCACCGCTCGGGGTAGTCCAAGTGCTCTCTAAATTGCGAAGCGAGGTTCTGATGATGTTCGGTACAATATAATCCGACTCTACATTTCTTAGGTAAAGTGAGCAAGACGCAGAGGAGTCTGTAGTAGCAATCACACCAGGGGCCGTTTTAAAACGCTGGTAGAAAGCTCGTCGGGCAGTGCCTCCGTACTGAGAAATCATAGGTTGAAAGCACTGATGAGCGTAGTCATCTGGCTCCCCGTTGACGTCTACGCAAGAAGCCCAAAGCTCCAACTCCCAGTATTGAAGCGGGATGGGCGAGTGTCCTCGCAACGCCAGTTCTACCAGATGGGCGTAGTCTTTGAGGCTCTTAGATGTAAACGTACCGCTCAGTCCTACGAACTTAGCGTTGGGGTGGTTTTTAAAATAACGAATGACACGCTTGGTTCTAGCAGCAGTTCGATGTCGTAGGTAGTGGCACTCATCGGCAATGATGACATCGGGTCTTACTGACTCTAAGAGTGCCGTCCCTGCCGCGACCGAAAGCTTACCGTAACTAAGAACTTGAAGGTTGTTTGGTATCTTGCAGAGGCTTTGAAACTTTTGTATTTCTTTTTCGGTCTGAGCTACAAGCGCCGGAGGTACAAGGAGCAAAGGTCGGTCAGCGTTAAGGGCCGTACCTGCTAAGGCGCTGATTAAGAACTTACCGTGTCCAACGCCGATGGGTGCAACCAACCCTCCCATCTTTTCTATCTCTGCCAAGGCTTGGCTTTGAATAGACCTGAGGTGGAATGTCTCACCGGGTTTGCTATACTTATCGGTCAAGTCAATGCTTTCTTCTCTACGGACAGGCAACGAAAGAACGCGCTGCATTCCGGGGGCAACCCGTGGTGCTTGGGGTCGAGCAGCGCGAAGACGTTCAATAGTACTTGACACGATTCCCCCACTTCTTGACCCACTCGACGGCATCGAGTCTGTCTTGCTCGTGTTTACCTGCAAACTCTTGTCGGGCTACATGAGCACGAGCTTCCTTAATGCACTGCCTAAGCTCCGCGTTGGTCAGCGGCTTGCTATTGCGAAGACGTTCAAGAGTGCTCATCTTTCTCCCGATGTACAAAATATCTGTACTTGTACAATAAACATAGACACAGCTGTGGCACAGGCGAAAAGACCCGCTCCTCAAAAAGGGAAAGAGGAGCGGGCAAAGGTACTGGGCTATCTCGTACCCTTAATCACAACATCGGCTGACTGGATGAGTACCGTCTTGCACGAAGCCCAATAGGGGTTGTCGCTTGAGATCACGACTTTACCTTTTGGGCACTGGACTCGGAGAAGCCCAGCGACGTGATTCTTACCCTCTCCATACTGCATGAGCAGCGGAGAGGCAACGCCGTTGTTCTCTGCAACCTTTTTAATCATCGGTTCGATGACGTCTTCAAAGGGCTGAGCCTCGTCGATGCCTTTCATTGGAAGGCAATCAATGTAGAGAGTGAGGGTCTCAGCAGGCTCTGCTGCAGGCGCTTTTGTTTTCTTAAGGGAAACCGGAGCAGGTGTTTTGGGCTTCTCCCCTTTCACTTCTACTTTAACCTCTGGCTCCGGCTCGGGCGCTACTTTAGGCTCCTCTACCACCACCAGTCGGGGGATAGAAGCGTTGCGGTATACCTTACCGTCTTCGCCGAAACGAAGTGTGCCTTCGGACAATATGCAGGTTTTCTCAACGTAGTAGGGTCGGACACGTTTTAGGTCCAAAGCTCTCCCTACGAGGGGGCGGGATGCAACAGAGCCGATGACGTTGACGTCGCGGTCTCTCATGTGGCGAAGAAGTTCGTTAGCCGCTTCCGAGTACTGTTCGTCTGTGAACTTATCCTTGGAGGGAATAGGAGATGTAAAGGTTATCTCCGTGGAGTTTGCCGCTTCCTCTGGAGTAGGGGTCTCGCGGGGAGCCGCGTCTGGGGACAGAACGGCTGCACCGTTGGGGGCAGGGGGCAACGTCTTTTCGACGTTGTTTGTACGCTTCTTGTTTAACAGCTCTTGTAGTCTATTCATGTCGTCTTCCTTCTTCCTGTTTTCCGATTTCAGGTTCTGTATTCCTGCGAATGGTTTTGCTCTGGTCCCAAGTGCAGCGCAGGTATCTGCATAAGGACATCCCCCAAAAGCTCCGCAAGCAGAGAGGTTGGGAGTCACCCCCTCTACGTCATCTATTCTGGATACCTCTTTCATCGTAGAGGCAAGGTCTACGAGCTTCGACCACTCAGTTTGTACGTGGTCTCGGCTAAGCTCTACAGACACAAAGCGGCTTTCAGGCGCGCCTCGGGTCTTTAGTTGAATATGAGCAACGACTACCCCATTAGCATCGGGATGCTGCTCCAAAGCGTATTGGCCGTAGGCAATCATCTGCGGGTCTGTAGTAAGTTGCTGCTCAGTTTTGGCCCAGTCCCATGAGGACGTGGTCTTATAATCAAGTACTACAGGACGGTTTGTATCCATCGTATCGTAGAGGTCTATGAAGCCAATAAGGGGAGGGTCGATGCTCTCCATCCGAAGCTCAAGCTCTACGTTTAAGTCTGTAGATTCTGGGATGTGTTCTATGGCGGTGAGGGCTATACGACCTTGCTTGGTGTCTCCCTCTATCTCTACACCGTTGCTGACGTACTCTTCTAAAAGCTCGTGGACAGCAGAGCCCAGCAGCATAGCTGCCGAGGGCTCGGGCCGAGGAGTGTCCGTACACTTCTCGATGTACCACTTTCGTTGGCACAAGGAGAAGGTCTTGAACTGCGAGGCACTAACGTGACTAATCTTCTGGGTACTCATGTGAGTACTTTAATCCTGTTCCCGAATAGGTGCAAGCTCTATTACCTGATTTAATGTGCGAATGTGCTCGCGTGCAGCGTTTAGGTCTTTGTATTCGCAGTCGTCAGGGAGCCTGGTGCCTGGCTTAATCCACTGGCTGACTCGCTCATTATCTGCTCTGCGCCGTTTAAGAGGGGCCGCTCCGAGGTGTCGAAGAAGACGGGACACTCGCATAGAGGATACTGTCGCTCCTGCTAATCCCTTCTGATACACATCAGTCAGAGTAAAGACGTCGTAACCGGGGCGCTCTAACCATCGGGCCAGAACGCCCAGGACGGGGTCCTCTTCGGTAAACCGCTCCTCCGCTATCCGCTTCTGCTCTGCCTCCATATCGCGGCTAAGGTGCCATACCTCACCTGCTTTGTAGGCTTCGCGGGCTTCTGCCCAGATTTGGTCTCTATTCTGTTTTAACCAATCAAGGTCTGCGTACTCTTGCATTTTCACTGGCCAGAAGCGTCGGCTCCCTGTGGGGTCTGTGAGAGGCGTCTCGTCGTTGCTTGTAGCAACAATGCAGGTATGGCGCGGGTAGTTCTCTGCCTTACGTGCGAAGGGCTTTCTAATAGAGTCTACCTGCGAGGTGATAAAGGCTTTTACCTTCTCAGCATCGGAGCGTCGGAACGAGGTTAGCTCAGCAATCTCGTATATCCAAGCACGAGCCAGAACAAGGTAAGCGTCCTTAGAGTTAAGCTGCAGCTCGGTATCCCCGAACCACTCATCGCCAGCTAAAGTACGTAGCAAGGTTGACTTGCCGAGACCCTGCTCGCCGATGAGCAGGAGCACGGTATCCACCTTACAACCAGGGGAATACGCTCGGGCACATGCAGAGATGAGGAACTTACGAGCTACCGACCTGTAGTAACTGGATGACTCGCAGTCGAACGCTTTCTCCATCCAAGTATCTACCCGGTTAGTCCCGTCCCATTCGATGGAGTCCAACCAATCGGTCAGGGCGTTCTTCCTATTACGATGGGTGACGACAGTAACCGCATCGAACATACGGTCCTTACCGGGTTCGAACCCGTAGTGCTGGCTAATCCAGATACGAATCTCTGCGACGTGGGCATCGAGGAGTTGGTCGTCGTCAATCATATCGGCATGGGTACGTTCGTTGTACCAAAGGCGGTCGGACCACCGAGAGTCAAGCGTTAGAATCGTTACGGTATTCTCAAGGTTATTACGGAAGCCGCCTTGTCTTGTAGTTGTCAACGCAGCTACGACTTGAGGCTCCTGCATAGGAGGTATCCACTCATTGTCCCAGTAGGTCAGTCCGTCACTGGCAGAGGTACATACTAAATAGGGCTGACCTGCATCGTTCCTTGTAAGAAACGCAGAGTCCGTAGACGTTCCTTCATGGAAGGGGCATTGCAGTCTTATGTGTCTGCCTTCTTCTCCAAGCTCTTGGTCACACAAATCCCGCAGTGTGCTGTACCCTGCAGTGCGCCAGTAATCTACAAGAGGAACCTCAGAGAAGTTACGACGGTTAGCAGGAAGGGCAGTAGAGATTCCAGCAAAAGGGCTGTTGTTATTAGGAGTGTTCCTGCTGCTTGGAACATCAGGTACGTTTACAGGCACACTGTATATAGTCTCTACAGCCTCTATTAAGGTTACTTCTACAGGCTCACTGCCCTTATTGTTCGTAGTCCCAAGAGGTCTGAGTATCCGAGTGCCTGCATCCTTGGCCGAAGCGTCAGCAAGTTCGAAACCAACGAGTTGGTTGATACGATGAATAAGCCATCGATTGGCTTTTCTCATACGAGCAATGTCGCTGCCGCCACACTCTGTCCATAGGTATACATGGAATCCGTATCCAGACATGACGATAGAGCTTGGAGTAATCCCTAAGGTAGACAGGACTGATACGATTACTTCTAAATGATTCTCCAGTAAATCTTCTACGTCTCCTCTGTCCAACCCGTACATCATCTGTTTAATTTCACGAGTAGTAGCGTCGGGTAACATTTCCTGTTTTACATAGTCAGCCAAGTCAAAGTCAAAGCAGAGTACGGGACAGGATACTAACTCCTCTAACGTGTGTCTGGCAGAGCCTATTGAGAATAGGCCCGTAGTCATATACTCTTCTCCGTTTATAACTCTACGGGCATATTCAGTTCCCTCTGTGGGAGGAGGGAGATGGAAGTGGGTCATCAGTGACTTCCTTGTTCAAAAGTGCAGGGGGGAACATAACAGCACCAGCCGGAATCGGGGCGGTTCGGCAACGATATCATTACCGGGATGTCTTTGCAAATAAGATCTAAGAAAAGATTTTTCTATTGACACTGCCATATAAACCCTCAGGTGATTTAGATATATTTAGACGTCAACTGCCACTAATAAGTATCTAAAATACATTAGGGTTCTATATGACATGTCAATACTTTATCGCTATATGGGGGTTTTCGCTGTTTTGTCCACGCACTCTAATAAAGTGGGTGGCCAGGAAAAGCCAGGTTTAAGCCCGACAACGGAGGAGCTGTCCAGGCACTCTACTTTTTCCACTAAAGTTGGGGTGGCCAGCAAAAGCGAGGTTCTAAGCCCAATATCCCTACCCTGTCCACCCTGTCCATTCACTTTTTATATAACTTTGATATATAGTATACTCTATTAGTAATAGGCAGCCCCCAGTAATACTATTAGGCATCACGTCTACACCATTTGGGCCGAAAAGTGGGTGGACAGGGTGGCCACCCCCGCCATAACGCAGGTTCTAACTGGTGTCTCCTGGCCACCCACCCTTTTTCAAGTGCCTGGCCACCCCGCTCCCCACTTCGGGCATAGACGGCTTCCTTCCTGCCTTTTCCCCTGTCCACCCACTCAAAAAAAGTGCCTGGACAGTACTTTCTTGCTCTCTTACCCCATATATGGTACACTTCTCCTACGGAGGACATCATGAACACACGGCTCATCGTCGTGGCGCCGACTCAGGCCGAAGCACGTCTCGTCGCCAGCACCTTATACCCCACCCTTTCCGGTGCCCCGCCGCACATACGCGCTGGCGCCACCCTTCTCTCTTGGGCTCAATACGAAGGAATCACCACCTGTCCCGCGTGCAGTTCCAAAGTAGGTGCCGAGCATATCCGCAAGTGCGCCTCTCATTACGCGAGCATCGCCGACGATCGCCCAGTCGATTCCTCCACCGGGCCTTACTCCACCGACTGGTACACATTACAAACGCGAATGCGCGATTACGAGAACTCATCCGAGCGCCGGGTCATCCTCCTCGCCCATCCCGAAGCCCTCCCTCATTCGCCCCCTTCTCCGTGGTTGGCGGTTGGCAGGCTCGACCTCTCCGAACAACACCTCCCGCCGGACCCCGAACCGGAACCGGACCCCGAACCGGAAGAGGACGAGCGCATGACCTTCGAAGTCCTTCGCGATTTGGGCTTTAGCGACGAGCAGATCCTAAAGATGCGCCACATGACAGCCGTTCAAATAGCGGAGGAACATCTTCATTCCTCCACAGTCACCCTCACACCCGACGGTGATTTCCGCTACCGTCGCGGGGGTTCAGTCATCAAACTACACGGACCCCGCTAATGCGCTGCCCTCTTTGCGACTCTCGCACCAAGGTCACCGTCACCCGTTCCGTCACCAACGCCAAGGGCTACGCGATAGCTCGGGAGGTATCCGAAGAGGTAACCCCGTTCACATCGGACTGGGTCGCTCGCCTTCGGGTATGTCCCTCACCGGATTGCGCCTGGACCGCCACCACCGCCGAGCTTTACCTCGACGATCTAAAACGCGGTTGGGTCCGCAAGGACTCGCACATACGCAAACTACTCCGGGGTAGGAAGAAGTGAAACTAAGCACAGCCTTGTCCGACAACCTCCCACCGGAGTCCATCGTACCCGCCGAAGTCCTGTCCACCCTACGCACACCGAAGGGCTACCGGCTATCTTCGACCGGAATACTGAGAGTAACCCCGCGCACCCGCACTGCCCGTGGCTACACCACCCGGCTAACCTCGGCTCCCATGCTCATCGTTCGCCGGGTCACGGACATTTTAACCGGGGAAGCCTCGCGCCAGGTCGTATGGTACGGCCCCGACGGTTGGACTTCGCGCATCGTAGCTCGCGACGACCTCCTACGTCCGGCGGGCTTAATGTCCCTGGTCAAGTACGATGCTCCGATTACGAGTCTAAACTCCAAACGTCTGGTCACCTATTTCGCCGCCATGGAAGCCAAGAACATGGAGGCTCTTCCTTCCCTGGACTGCGCCTCCCGGATGGGCTGGTTACCAGACGGCTCCTTCCTCCTACCGGATTTACACTTTGCACCGGACGATCGCCCGCGCGACATCCTGCTCACCCCGAAAGGTAACCGCGCAAAGCTCGCGACCGCCTGGACCCCCCGAGGCTCCTGGCCCGCCTGGTTATCTACCGTCGAGAAGGTGTTGGACTATCCGTACATGATGATTGCTCTGTACGCTTCGGCGGCGGCACCCATCCTGAAGATACTCCGCCTACCGGGCTTCATCGTAGATTTCAGCGGCGAGACTACCGGAGGCAAGACCACCGCACTTCGGCTCGCCGCCTCGGTCTGGGGCAAGCCGACCGACGATTACCCCACTACCCTGTACTCATGGGACGTATCCATTCCGTGGGTAGAATCCGCCGCCGGATTCCTTCACAGTCTGCCGCTAATCCTCGACGACACGAAGAGGGCTCGACAGAAGAAAGTAATCAGCGACGTCATTTACGCTTTCTGCCAGGGCCAGGGTCGAGGCCGAGCCACGGGTGACGTACCCACTTGGCACTCGGTCCTCATTAGCTCGGGCGAGGGTGCAGCTCCGAGCTACAGCAACGATGCGGGGACCAGGGCTCGGGTACTTAATCTGTCAGGTAAGCCGTTAGGTGGCCATCCCCAGGAAGGCGCGAAGTTAAGCGAGGACATACAGTACGCTCTTAGTTCCAACTACGGTCACCTGGGCCGACGGGTAATCGAGTACCTCGTATCTAACCGAGAGAACCACGAGCAGCTTAGGAAGCTATTTGAACTTGCTCGGGAGGAGTACGCTTCGATAGCGCAATCCGCAGTCGGGCGTAGACACTCGGCGCACCTGGCTTGTTTGGAGGTGGCTGCTTCTATCGTGCATCAGTTGGGAATCCCTCGACCAGAGCGAGACCCCTTCGCCGATTTGGTCAAGGCAGCAGCCGACGCGGGCAACGACGCCGACCTTCCCCTGGCCGCTTTATACGAGGTCGTGTCGTGGACGCTTACGAATCAGGACCACTTTTGGGGTCGCCATGACCCAGCGTGCGTGAGCAAGTATCTCCCACCGAAGGCACCACCCACGGGTTGGGCTGGAGCTTGGTCACCTAAAGACAACTGGACTTTCATCGGTTACACACGCAGCCGATTAACTGAGCTGCTCGACTCCTTCGGGCATCATGCCGACGAAGTGATAACCGCGTGGAACAATCGTGGATGGTTCGACAACGCGGGTCGAAAGCAGACGAGCCGGGTCAAGAGAGTGGGCGACCACAACCTTCGCTGCCTGTGTTTAACAAGAGAAATGGTAGAGCTTATTGCAAATGAGATGCAATAGTTGGACCCACTAACCCACCCCACCCGGTAACACATTTGAACCCGATGCGGTGACCACCGGGCGGAAGACTGACTGGGCTGAACGATGCAAGCCACCCCAGCAGCCCAGTCTACGCATGTGTGTTGCGCGACAGTGTGAGTTGGAGTGGCTTGCCCATGGTAACGTATTTTCTACGTCACTGGTAATATCCGAGATACAGTGTGGTCTCCGACCTAACCAGGGATTTGTAAATCTCGACTGGGGCATCGTTCTTTTTGACCAGCCACCGTGGGGATCTCTTCCAGTGCGCTCTACGATGGCAGAACGCTTTTCGGTTGGTGTCCTGGGGTACTGGGTCGCAGACTTCAAAGACTGGTTTGTTCTTCAGTATCTCTTTTGCCATCGCGATTCTCTCGGGAAACGGAGCATCGCTGACCATGTCGTGGATTACAATCTTACCGGGCTCTTTGTGCCTGTAGTGTGCTCCCATCAAGATTGTTCCTACGAACATTTTGTGGCTCGTGTTTAGGTCTGCTGTACGAAAGCTCCTGTGCTCGTTTACTTTGTATTTGGTTCCCCAGTTCATCCAGACGTTGCCTCTTCCCACGAGACACATGGGGTTGGCGAAGTTGTGCGGCAACCAGGGCTGGAGCGACCAGCCCTCCTTGGGAACCCACGGTGTGTCTGACTCCCAGATACCTGGCCAGGGCGTATACCCTGGTGACGTGAAGTTAATCCACACGGGGCACCGGGATGTTGATCGTTTGATCTGTGGTGTGGAGCAACCTGGCATCTTCCAGCAGCAGTCTTACGTAGTCGGATCTGGTCCGTCTGTCTGCGATAGACGCTTCATCCAACCAGTCCATCAAAGGCTCGTCGATTCGCAACGTCAGAAGTAGTTGCTTGGGTTTATTCTTAGGTCGATTGCTATTCTTGTTCTTACTCATGTTTTCTCCTTGTTGGTTAAAAGAAACCTCCTGCCCAGCATTAGTCGGTCGAGGTTGTACCGATGGTTCTCTGCTCTGGGTCAAGCTGCGCCTCGGACATCCCCATGCCCCAGGATTTGAACCTCCCTACGGAGGACCACCTCTCTTCGGTCCGGTGCATGGACATCCTGGGTCCGAGCACCCGCACGTATCGAGGTCGTACTCTTCCTCTTCTCCCAAATCTTCGGCGTCACTGTGGCAGTAGGCGCAAGTAAAGTATTTGGCCTCAACCCTGCGTAGACTCTCGGCTACGTCACGGTCTTCGTCCACGGTTACGTTGATACTGAAGTACCGAGTCTCGTCTCCGACGCGAGACGCGCAGTCTTCGTTGCTACACGACAACATCACGCACCCCCTACAGGGTTCAAGTCTTCTGCGAGTTGGTCCATGATTGACGTTGTGCGTTCGTAGTCGTCATCTTCTCTTTTAACGAGAGCCATTTCGTGTACTTCTACATCCGGGTATCCCGCGAACGTCTCTACGAGTTCTCCTGCGTCCCACGTTCTGGGGTCTCCTTCGGTATCGTCCGTGACGATAATCCCGCTAATGTTTACCTGATATACCTTTTGCATCGTTCCTTTTCCTTCGTCCTAAGTTCTATTTACAGTGTATTATGTTCTATTGCTCTGTGCAACATCTATCTAACAAATCTTCTTACACGTCCCATTGCTTCAGGTGCTCGATTACTTCGTCCAACGTGACGCGCATACCGTGTGCGCTGTTAAGTTTGCGGTTGAGTCCCGACAGGTCATCAATCCACATCATCACCCGCCGGGATTCCGGCTCGACGATGGGCTCCTTGGGCTCGGACAGGATTTCCTCTACCCGATTCAGGACTTGACTGAGCACCTCCAGCTTACCTTCCAAGCTATTTGCTCGTCTCTCTTCCTCGGACCCGTCCTCTGATTCCAGAAGCTCCAATCTAATCTGGTCTTCTATTTGCGCGAACGCATCCCACATAGCGTCAATCATCACTCACCTCCCTTGACTTGTCCGCGACAAGCCTTCTTGTTCTTCTGCTTCTTCTTGTCGGGCATCGCGCCCGCCTTCCGATTGTGTGCGTGAACCGCAAGCCAGTTTCGTTTTTTAAGCTTAGCCATTGTTGACTCCCTTACCTGGGGTTGATTCCCTCGGCACAAACAAAGAGTATCACAGTGGAAGACTATGTCAATGCTTGTAGTACACTTTTTTAAAAAAACTTTTAGCGCGTCTGATTATTAAGGGGAAACCTTGTCTTTCCAGTATCGTATCAAAAAGTATACGCCTCGTATTTTCAGCGGATCGCACTGTTCGACTTAGGGTATCAAGAAGTATACGCCCTTTGATTTCTACTGAGATTTGCCCGCGCAAATGTCGTACACTGTAAAATCAATCTACTGCTCTACTGGCTAAAAACACTTTACTGCTATAAGATTAGTAGAATAACTTGACACACGTAACACAATCGCTTACACTCTATTAGTAGGAAACTAAATGAGCGAAGAACTTGCGCCAGGAACACAGATATTAAGCGCGGTTCCCTCGGCTCCTGTTGGATTAGCAGAGCAAGAGGTAATCGAAATGCTAATAGAGCAGACTCGGTTTTCGGAGGAGCCTGAACAAAAGAAAACAGCGATTAAACTATTAGAGTCCGGCCACACTTTAGTGTCCGCAGCCCAGAAAATGGGGGTCCGCGCATCTACTTTGTTCCGTTGGGCAAAGGAACCCGACGTCTCTTCCGCACTATCATCCGGTCGCGAGTACAGACGGCAGATATTAGGAGGCAGATTAGAACTTGCGGCAGACCAGGCGCTCACATCTCTGGTCGATGTAGCCACCGACCCGGACATTTCGCCCCGCGACCGGGTCAAAGCGTCCGAAATCCTCCTCGACCGGTGCGGAATCACCCCGGAAACCGCCAAAACAACCGGACAAACTGCACAATCGGTTACAATAGACGTCGATTTTGACGAAAGATTGGCCCGAATCGTGGCAAGCGGGTCATCAAACGGGTTAGAATAGCCAAACCTCCCACGAATCGCCGGATTTAACCATGCACGCCAAACCTCCCGCCGGAATTGCACTCCTCATCGGGTCACCGGAGCTTGAGCACCCGGATTTCAACGGCCCCGGCTTCCTCGCGGCTAAAAAGCAGCTACTTCTCACGCCGGATGAGCTGCCGGAACCACCGGAGTCACCGGAGCTATCACCGAACGGTGATATGGAGGCGATCCACGCCGAATTGTTGGAAATTGCCGACCAACTCGACGAGGCATCCGAAAAACACTCGGGTCAAGCTACCCGAATACGTGAAATCTGCGATAAAATGTATGCCGCAGAAGAAAAAGCCTCCCCGAATAACGGAGAGGCTCAGGAGCTTTACTAAAACGCCCTCGGGCCTTTTAGTCCATATCAAGGACGGAGTAGCGACCGTCTAAGCCTCGGTCAATAACCCAGCTGGTTGTTCTGATACCCTTGGCCTCCGCGCGTTCGATGAACGCAACGGCCTCGGCCTCGGTATAAAAAACTTCAATAGTATTCCACATTTTTTGTTCTCCTTAGTGCATGATGAAGCCGATAACCTCGACTCTCTCGTGTGCTGTTGCATCGCATAGCCCGCAAGTATTGCAGTCTTTGCGTAGTTCTGGACGTTGAGCAGGGCAGACTACCACTCGCCTACCATCTGGCGTTTTAATCTCTTCGCCGTTGTACTCGGGTAGATGTGCGAACTTCTTAAGCTTCACACCTTTAAGCTTAAAGGGTAGCGTAGCAGCAGCACGCCAGCCCGCATCTACCGCACGGTCCGCATCTACCAGGCTATCCACCGACGCCATGACCAGGCCCTTAAGA
>TARA_R110001599_G_scaffold78266_3_pt1 | contig 12745 bp, 6 predicted proteins | sample TARA_R110001599 | Tara Oceans TARA_R110001599 (sample SAMEA4398360) | marine metagenome | biome: Polar Biome; feature: [MES] marine water layer (ENVO:01000295) within the mesopelagic zone...; material: water (ENVO:00002006), including particulate matter (ENVO:01000060) such as...... | reverse complement strand
GGGTGGTACTTAGCGGCCCAGTCAACAAAGCTCATAGTCGGAGCATTGTCATTTAGAAACTTAGATTTTTGCGCATTTCTTGTAGGCTTGGTGTGTCTTGCGCTCATCATCTCATCAAGGATGGCGTTGACACTGTCAGGAACTTTTGCTCTGTCCCACGTGTGCCTTTTACGAAAAGATTTCATTGCGCGATTAAACTTGTCGCGCTCTTGCCGCAGCTGGTTTTTGTATATCTTATCTGCGCCTTTCCCCCTTTTAACCATTCCGTCTTTGATTTGCTCTAAAGCATCAGGGCGAAGTTTTTTGGAGCGCATGTGTTTGTCTAAGGCTCTTATTGTTTCAGCCACAGCCCTATGAGCGTAAGCTGTAAGCGGCGTGTCCCCTGCTTTGCTTAGTGTTGCAATCTTTGCCTTGCCAAACTTTCCATACCTAAGAACACTTAAAAGCCTTGGGTCTAGCGGGACATACGAGTTGTACATGTTTACGGTGTTGACAAGCGATTTGAAGATCTGACTCCCCCGCTCATTTTTTGGCAACCGTTGAGCTATGCCCTGAAGAAGCTCAAACGTAAGCTCTTGTGGGCGTATTTGCATGACCGCATCTACAAAATTATTAGGCACTTCAACGTCATTGTTCCGCAGCAGCCTAGTAACTTCGTCGTCCACATGGTCGTAAGCCTGCTTAACATCTGACCTTCTAGTTCTTCGCGGCGCTGCTTTTTTGTCGACACGCTTTTCAAATATCTGATAAAGAGAAAGGTTTTCTTCTACGTCTAAAGCAGCACCTTTGCCTCCCTTGCTCACAGGCTGCACAAACACTGGGTCCGCCGGGCCAAACAAGCCGAGGTCTGGATCGGCTACCGACTTCACCGTTACCGGGTCTTTCCTTGCCCGAAAGGTTCCAGAGAAAGCGTCGTACAAATCGCCCATGTCCATTACTGGAGTAGGCTTTTTTGGTGGCACATAATCTTCGGCATCAGGAAACAACCTTCGACTAGGGCCGCCGCCAAAGTCGATCTCCGCTTTGTCTTGCGGACCAACCTCAACACGTGGCCTGTCACCGGGAACCCTTTCTTGTTGCAACCTTATGAGGTGTTGACCAAGGCTTTCACCAGGGATTGGTGCCCCTTGTTCCTTATCGACAAAGCCTGGTTCTACTATCTTTCCTTCAACCCTTACAGGGGCAATGCCCTGGGAGTCTAGCGTTACGCCTAGGTTTTTCATGACAGCTTGCCTGTCTTCTTCGTCAAACAAACCGATGATTTCGTCAAACTTAACACGCCATTCGGTTAATTGGCTTTCCTTCCATGTAGACTGGGGCCCTTGCTTTTCAATCCAATCAAAATATTCTTGCGCCATAGGCTCAATGCGCCGCCTTCTAGCGATGTCTTCTGCTCTTGTAGTAATGGGCTGGTTAAAGATATCACGCAGGAGGTTGCTGGCACGCGGCACAAGCTGGGCTGTGCGGTCTACGACAAAGCTCTTTAAAAAGGCCCCAGGTGCAAGCACTGGCATCTTTGCCGCATCGTAAGCGTTAATTATTGTAGCGTATCTTTCCGCGCCTACCGCATCCTGCATTGCAGCGTCAAAGCGATCTAACTGCTGCGCAACCTTAAGCCTTATGCCGCGAGGAACAGCTACAGCGCCAGCCTTAATAGCCCGAAGAGCCGGCAGTATTTGCATAAATGTCGAAACAGGTCTGTTGCGAAGAGATCGAAGAAAACCATCAAAGCTATCCATAGCACCATAAGCTGCAAACACTGTGTGTACAGCGTCACCATAAAACTTTGTTACCTGCTCTGTTCGTAGCTTTCTGTACGCAGGCAAGTCTCCTGACTTGTAGGCTTGGTCTACCTCTGGGCTGTCTCCAGCACCAAAAAATTGTCCGCCCAGCAGAAGTGTCCCGTAGATGTTTTCTCCAATGTCGTACAGGGTGTCTCTAAAAATCGCAACACTCTCTCCAAGAATGCTTGCGTCATCCGGTGTTCTCTTTTCAATCTCTTTGAAGTCTTGCTCGACTAACTTTTGAGCTTTTGCGTAGGCCTCTTCACCCCTGCTAAAGTCGTCTAAACCTGTCCTGCCAGGAAACTTTGCAAGCTTTATTTTTCCTTGGCGCACTGCTTTCTGGAGTTCTTTTGGAACCTCGCGGCCAGACCTTTTGTAAGTGTCTTCCATTTGCTTTAAGAAAAAACCTAGTTGCTTCATGTCCATCTCGCCAGCGCGAGAGCTTTTGCCTCCTGTCCAGTTTTCAATTGTCTCAAGAGCGCCGTAAACTAAACCGTTCCTAATGCCTGTGACCTGGGTGTCAACAGTTACGGCGGCTCCAAGGGTCCAGTAAAGCCAGGGGTGGTCTTTCTTTATACCTTTCCACGTTTGGCTGCGGGCTCCTTCTTTAAGCTCTGCATCCCTTGCTGCTTCACGAACTCTTTTTGCAACCTCTAAAGACTTACGCCACTCATCAGTGTTTTCCCTTTTGTCTTTAGACCTAAGGATTTCTAAGGCTGCCGAGCTTGCTTTAGGCCCAGCGATAAGCTTTGTGTATACGGGAACGATGTCTTTGACTGGGGCGTATCCGCCAGCTTTTTCAACCCTTGTTTGTTCAGCAAAAACGTAAGCAGGAATCTTAAGGGTCTCTAGCTCAGATTCAATTTCGTCATCTGTGTAGTTCCACCCTGTTTCAGGATTCGTTTTTCTTTTAAGCATTCGAGCGTAGTCGTTTCTGTACGACTTGATTTCCTCCTGCTTTTCTTGCTCGAGCTTATCATCTAGGTATGACTGCTGGTTCTGCTCTTGCCCGCGAGGGATTGCCTTGTACCTAGACAAAGACTTTAGGTCTACGCCGAGGCTCCTGGCTTCCTCTTGCATAGTGTCGTCGTACTTCAAAGACAGCTCGTCGATCATCTTTACAGGGTCAACGCCAGCAGGGGTAACAGTCGCCCCTTTATCTAGATCTCCAGGTTTAGGAAGGTTCTTTATAAGAACGTTGGGGGAATCAAACGCAGCTTCTGCATATTCTCCGTACACGGTCTTGAAAGCATTAGCCACTTCACCTGGAGAGTATCCTTCGCTGGCCATCTCTTTCTTGGCTTGATCTACCGTGAGGTCTGCTTTGCGCCTAGAGACGCCGACAAAGCTGTCCGTAATGTCTGGGTCCTCAAGCTGTGGGTCGTAAGGCTTGTCCATTTAAAGGTCCGAGTCCGCGTCGATGTCTTTATTGCGGCGTCCCTTTTTCCTTAAACTTTTTGCAGCGTCCTTAGCTCTTTCTTTATTCTTTGCTTTTTCCTTTTTTGAAGAGCTGCCTTGTAATTTTAAAAACTGCTCTCGGAGATTGTTCCATTTTGTGTTGGTATCGTTCAGCTTCTTTGTCATTTTAAGCCTGTCCTGAATTTCCTTTGTCCTTACAGCTTCAGCCCCTTCAGGATCCAGGCCTATAATTCCTTCTAATGCCTTCCGTTCCGCTAGTTCTTCTTTTGTTGGCGGATCGATTGTAATTCCTGAAGGGGAAAAGTTTAGCCGGTCTCCATAAATTTCTCTTGCCGCCCCATTAATTGCTGCATATTCAGCTCTTGCAGCCTTTATCTTCCCCGGAAGGGCGTCTGCTATTTCTTGTTTAGCTAGAAATGCTTTATTGGCTGCGTCGGTACGCTTGCCTAAGCTTTTGTAATATGAGTTCAGCAATGATTTTTGCGCTTTGTTTAATTTGATTTGACCAGTTTGAACTAGCTGTTGAAACCTTTCACTTCCTGCCGAAAGTCTTTCAATTTTGTTGCCGATCTTGCCCTGCCAAACCTGAACGAGCTCGCCTTGAATAAAAGCCGGAAGAAACTTTCCTCTGTTTCTTCCTTTTCTAAACCCACCATTCAATTTTCGAGATATTGCTTGAGATTCTAAGAATAATTTTTGAGCCCTTCGAACCTCGGTGGTTTTTTTCTGTTTATTAAGCAACGCTTGGCTTTCTCTCAAGGCTTTGGTGGCAACGTTAAGCTCTGCCTGTGAAAGGTCTGATGCCTCTTCTCTGGTTTGCACTCTTTCAAATTGCTTACGCTGCTCATCGATGGTTCTAGTCTGACGCTTAAAAGACTCGCCTTGCTTGTACCTCTCTCTTTCCATTGCCTCTCTCTGGGCAATAATGTTGGCCCTTTCCTTCGCTGAAGCAAAGCCACCGTAACGACCAAAGTCTTTTGTAAACCTCTTGTCTGCCTCTTGGAGGTACTCTCCACTGATAAGGGAGGTTATGCTTTTGGGAGTAGCCTCGTTTCTGTACCTTTCTGCCAAGGCTGAGACCTGTGCAGAAGACAGCCTGCTTGGATCGGACAGAGATGTAATTGCACGCACTTGCGTAAAAGGCATGTCCTGCACCTGCTGCACATACCCTTGCTCAAACGACCTCATGGCCCGCTCTCCACCGGGCTGCCTAGCAACAACCTTAACGGCATCTTCAGCAGATTTAACCTGCGTCTCAAAGCTTTCCTTGGCTTCATCTAGTTGCTGCTCTTGTTCTTGAGCGAGCTCCGTTCCAGCTCTTGGGAATCGAGCCATTTGTTTTTCTAGGGCAGCTTCCTGATTTTTTGCATCTTGCATACCCCGCTGTGCGGGCTCTAACTGAGGAGCAATCTCTTCTAATTTCTCCTTTTCTTTTAAGTCTCGAAGAACGAGTAACTCATTGGGTATGCTTGCAATTTTACCTCGGTTGTAAAGATCAATCGCATCGTGATAGCTCTGCCTACGGGGAAGAATGTTGCTCGCCTCAAGGCGATCTATTTCGCTTTCAATCTGGCCGCGAATTTGACCCATTCTAGACTGCTGCACACTCTCTGCTCTAGACCCCGCCCTGTCTTGGAGCACGTCCTTAAATTGGTCAAAGGCGGGGGCTTTGCGCTGCACTGGGTCAGGCAGAGCGGGACGTTCAGCAACACTGTTCTCGACCTCTTCAATGTCTAGCAACAACTCCTTGCCCGTGTAGTTTGGGTCTTCGTACAGCTTGCGGACTTGCGCGTCTGTAAGGTTTGTCCAAACATCTTCAGGCAAATTTTCAGCTTTTTTCTGCAAAGTTAAGAAAGCATCTTGGTAACCTCGGTCCCCCGGCCTTAATCCAATGCTTCTCATGTATTCCGTAGTAACTACGTTTTGCCTTGTAGCGTCTAAAACGTTTTTAGGGGTCTCAATATCTTTAAAGCGGTCAATTGTTACCTCTTCTTCCTGCACTGGGTTGCCAAGCATTTTGCTGGCTACTTTAGACCTGTTGTCTGATTGAGAAGACGCAATGTCTTGCTGAACCTTTTCAGTGCCACCCTTAAACAAAGACCCAACGGCTGACGTTACGCCCGTAACAGCATCGTAAAGCAAAGGCGTAAGAATCTTGTCTGCAACCGGGAGAATTTTTTCCCCAGCTTGCAGCATCTTCATGTAGTCAGCCTGAGGCTTGTCGTACGATATAGCTTTGGGGGCATAAGTTCCGCGAAATATGCCACCACCTGGAAGTCGTCTTGCCATTTTGTCCCCCTAAAAGATATCCCAACCAGAAGCTTCTTTCTTTTCAATGGTCGTTTGTTCGTCAATGTAAGCTGAAATTTCTGGATCGATGTTGCCTGCGTCGTCTGTATAAAAGCTTTTAAGAGCCTGCATTTCTCTTTCAAGGTCGTCGTTATCAATACCCGTAAGCCAGTTGCGCAGATCTTTCTTAATGTTTTCGATGCGCTGCTTTACGTCAGATTTAAGCGCAGCTTTAGACCCAACACCTTGCTCTGCCATGTAGGTCGCCGTCTCTACGCCAGCAGCCTTGGCATCAGCCGCAGACTGGGCTGCTTGTCCGGTGGCTTGAAGCGATGCTTGCGTGGCAGCAGGCGTGACCGTCTTGGCCATCTGGCCCATAGCCCCCAGCCCTCCAGCAAGTCCGCCTCCAGTGAGTCCCATCATGCTAGTTGCAAGCTGTTGTCGCAACTCTGCTGGTACTCGCTTGGCCTGAGCAGCTTGCGCTTCGGCTCCTTTGGCTAAAGCTCCCTCTACACCTGAGGCGTCTCTTGCAGCTTTTCTTCGAAGGTATTCTTGTCGCTCTGTTGGGCCAAGCTGCTCTATTTCTGAGATGGAAAGTTCCGTGAACTCAGACAAGCCTTGAGGTTTCGGCTTTTCAGATAGGTCTTTATAATGCTGAAGTTCCGCAGCTTGCTGATCTTTCATGAACTTGTTAGATGCTTCATTAGCCATAGCGTTAGCCCCCTTGCACGTTTCCGTGAAAGCCTTTTGTCAGGTATTTTTTTCCAATGATGTAAAGCCAGTACCCGCCGTACCCAGCGTATAGGTCTGTCTTGCTTGCGTCTTGAATGTTGCCCGCAGTATTAAAGAGTCTCATTCGAACTTCAATGAATTGCTCTCTTCCGCCAGTTGCCGGGGTTGCTAAAGATCCTGAAGCGTTGACCGCCTGCGTTCGTGCGGCTGTTGGGTCCCAGCTTTTTCCTATAAAAATAGGATGACCGTTTGTGTAGTACCCTTTTCCAAGAGCGCCGCTGCCGAGATACATAAGCGGCACGTGCAATAAGTCATGAGTGTAGTTTGTTGCTGTGCCAGTAACGGAATCTTGCGGCTGTATAAAGTCGATGTTGCCAAACTGTGGCGCAGAGCCGGATGCAGGGTTAGTGTTGACGTAAGCGAGGTTAATGTACGCGCCATGGTCGGCCATAAGCCCACTGCCAACACCAACACCGAGCTCGACACCGAGCGTTGCAAACTTTCCAAACGCGTTTACGTCTCCAACCGGGTAAGTTTTTCCAGCGGATGTAGCTAAAGTTGCTGGCAACATAAAACTGCGTGCAAGAATGATGTGATGAACGACCATTGGCTCTCGTATGGGTATAACCCGCCTATCAGCTATAGACTGGTACGCGCTTCCGCCACCTGATGGCGTAATGTTGGCGTATGCTCCGTTAGAGTTGGCCGTTTTGACGTCATACACCTGGTTGGCTGCGTTGTTGAACAGAGGAACGGTCAGCACTTCGTAACAGGCGTCCCCATAAAGCTCTTGAGTTGCCGCAGTTTCGCTACGATCGTTGAATCCTCCGCTAAATTTGTCTTTGAACGCTTGATCTATGAGCTGAACGTTGGTATTAACGCCGGTTGTCCCGTCTGCTGCAATAACTGCGTTAGCAACTGGGGATATTGTAGTAATCGGGTTTCCTGTTACGGCCCGACTTCTAATTGTGTTTGTAGTTCCGCTGTCTTTTGTTGGATAGTTGCGAATATTGTTAGAACTAGCGCTGTATATGTCGCGTCGGCCTACATCGCTTTTCATCTTTAAGCTAAACTGCACAGAATAGAGCGCGTGAGACCTGTCAGGTGACAAATCAAACGGGCTTTGTGCAAAGTCAGCAGATTTTCCTACCGTTGTAAGGTTTGGAACAGTAATGGCAAGCATGTACGTCGTAAACGGTCGCATGACGTGGTTGATGTCTGGTATCACAAGCGGGTTTAGCTTGTTTACCTTGGAGACAAACGCTGATCCGTCTACCGGCAGGGTAAAAATTGTCTTTTGAGGATGCCTAAGCGTTGGGTCTGTGTCAGACGAGGTCCCCGCAGTAAAATACCATTGGCTTTTTTCAGACAAAGAAAGCTCTAGGCTGTAAGCATCTGCTTCTTCAAAGTCTAAACACCCTTCGCTGCTGCCAGCAGGTTTGGCAGACGTGCTAAAGTGGTAATCAGTGCGCGTTGCGGCTGCACTGCCTTGGTCAAAGCTAAACGAAAACTCATCTAAAATTATTTTGGGAACTGTTTTGTCTACTTCAAAACGAGGGGGGTCGCCAACAGCTCCCGTGGTGCTCCAATAGTCTTGAGTTGGTGGTAGCGTAAAGGGAATGACGTATTTATTAAACCCTGCAACGTGGCCGGTAGAGCTTTGTTTAACAGAGAGAAACCTTGAGTCAATAACGGGAATGTGGAAATTTACCCTAAAAATTCCCATTGCAGAATTTGGCGTTTGATCTGGCGTAATGTTTGCTGCGTTGATTTCATTGGCAGCGCTACTAAGAACGCCATGAACGTGTTCTTGTTTTAACTTTGTGCCACGTGTCAGCTTAGGGCGCGTAATTTTAGTCATTCAACCCTCTCTAGCGCGTGCATAGTTAGGCTCATTGGGTTCCAGAAAGACATGTGAGTTGTCTGCACGCCGTTCGTCTCATTGTATTGCATGCTGCCAGGAATTATCACAGAAAGCCTTACCCTTGAGTTTGCAGGCACCGGGATGTTTACCTCATCAATCGAGGCGATGCCATCCATCCTTCCGTACGGCATTGTTTGCCCAGATTTCACAGAAGGCATCATGTCGGTAAACCCAGAATCGAAAACCTCTGCGCCGTGATAGTTAAAAGACAAGCCGTCAAAAGGATACTCAGTCCGCAAGTATTCTTGAGAATCAAGCTGCTTGTCTTCTGTGCTGTTTGGATCTGCAACATCAAGCAAAAGCGTGCCATGATTTTTGTCTAAGTCGTTGACGTGCTGGTAAGGTCTATTTGTTCCCAAGATTGAGTCTGCGCCGTCAGCCCTGACAATCATTGACACCTGAGTAATTATTGCAGGCTTAGTAAAATAGAAAGAAGTAGACCAGCCCCTTCTCCACTCCCACCGATTAGTAGACGCGCTAATGTAAGGCGTCAAAAGTGCAAGGTCGTAAGAGTCAGGAATTACCGCACCGCCACTTTTGTTTTCATACCCTTTAAACCTGTAGAGATTCTGAACACTTGTGGGCGCTGTTGTAAGGCTATTGCTTGAGTCAAAAGTTAATTGACCCTCAGGTGTCGACGTTGGGTTTTTTACCGCTAGCCACGGATAGTGGTGCTTGAACTCATACATGTCCTCTTTGTCGTCAGCGGTGTATGGAAACGTTCTCCCCTTAGGCTGCCATCCAGCATGAAAAACCGTTTGCGTCCATGCAGTGTCGATGTCTCCGTGCTCTAAAGCGTTTACACGCTGCTCTACGTCGTCCATGCATGCATCTATTCGCGACCCATCAACAGTAGTCGTTGAGGCAAACTGATGCTTTGTGATCTTTCTAGGCTCTTTTGTGTACGCCACAACGCCTCCCTAAGTGTTGATGTTGCCCTGGCCTGCGCTTGTAACTGTCGAGTAAGCCAGGCCTGTAGTGCTTATGCATCCTGAAAGTTGCACCTTTGCGGCAGCGCCTTGGTTAGACACAATGACGCCGCCTAAGTTGGGGTATTTTCCTCCGCGAAAAACGCACCCTATAAGCACAACTAAGGCACCCGACTCAACGGCTACCCATACCGGCGACTTAGCCTGGTCTGTTCTTTCAAACATGCAGGACCTAAAAATTACAGCATTGTTAACCGGCGTCGTTTTTGCCTTAACTGAAACCAGCGGGTTGGAATCACCTCGAAAATGAACGCCCTGCACAATTGAATTATCAGACACAATTAGCTGCCTGTCGCAAATAACGCCAGCGCCTACCGTGTTTAAATGCGTCCATTCTGCGTCTAGTTCTGGAAAGCCATGTATTCCTGGGGTCGCATTCACGTAATCTGCATCGCCGCCATCTAACTGCACAAGATTGCCAGGGACGGTAAGCCGTAGCTTGTTTACAATATCGACAGTGTCCGTGCGGACAAGCTGGTTCGACACGTCTCTTTTCGTCCCGCCAACATCGAAGATTTCTTTTTGAAGGAAGTAAGACACTACTTGCCCGTCCTTCGTCTTGAGCCAGAAACCCTTACTGTAGCTTTGGCGTCTTCAATCCTTACGGCTTGTGCCCTGTTCTGTATGTGCCCAAACATCATGTAGCTAAACGTTGAGCCCTTAACGCTGTCGCTTGTCGAAATAACGCTGACTGCCTGGTCGTCTATTAGATAGTTTCCAGCAGTAGTAGCTGTGCTCGAGCCGTAGGTTACGCCAGCTTGGTCAAACACTTTGTCAACCATTGCCCCAGAATTCCTGACACGAGTTCGTATAGAGTTTTTCTTGGCAATCTTGTCCAGAGACTCAGCGTTTACATTTGATACTCCGTCGTAATCGACGACCTGCGACACCCACCCCTTTTCATCGCACCCTAGTAAGGTGTTAAACATTCCAAAAAGGAAGTTAGGGACAAGGTTCGAATTGGCATCACCGGGGCCGCGAGAAGACATTCTAACAAAAAGCCCTCGAGCCTTTAGCATTGACTGCCCGTTCATGTTTACTTGTTTCGTTTTGTACGCCCAGTCTACAGGCATTGTTACGTTGTTTGAGTTTCGAGATTGAGTCGTACCAATAAAGTATTCTTTCCACACCCAAGGGTCTAGCGCCTGAGTGCCCGCTGCTGACGTGTTAGACGCCGAGGTTATGCTCTCTATCATTTGGCTTAGAGAAGCCGTCTGAGAGGCGACTTTAAGGCGCATAGGGATGTACAGCATGACTGCCGGGACCAAGGGTGACAAGTAGATGTACCTGGTAGAGGGATCTTCTGTCCGATCAAACTTAATGTCTATTACGCCAGAGCCTGCATTGAGTACTTTGGCAGTAGCGTTTCCTCCGCCTGGATTGTAACCAGGCTTTGTAACTATTCGAGCTGACGGTACAAAGAAATCAATATCGCTGTTGTTTGCGTACATCACAGGTTCCCACGCATTGTGGTCGTACTTAACCGTAGCCTGCCATTTGTTTAGCTTTGTTTTGGCTGGGTCGGACACAAGCATAGAGATAGGAACCCAGTATATAATGTCTTCTGGGCGAATCTTAGTGTAGGTTGTTCCGCTTATAGTCCAGCTTCCATCAGGAAATGCATATCCTGTTGGAGCTCTCTCTGGCGTTTCTGCTTTGCAATGAAACGCTGCGGCTCGTCCTGAACTTGGCGTGTACGTGTAGTAGCCTGTCGGCTTGCGCATGTCTTCGCCGTCACAAACGCTTCGGTCTAACGCACCACCCCTTCCGTATTCAAGCAGGTAATAGCTTGTTGCTACAAGGTCCTGATCAACGTTGCCACCAGCAGCCGTCTTAGCAGAGTCGTCTAGCGTTTGCTCATCAAGAGAACCAACCATTACCATCTTGTCTTCAGACGTTACTATCCAAGTGTCAGTTATTGTCTGAGTTGCAATGACAGTGTTGGCTGTGTTTGTGGCCTGAGTTTCCGTCGTCCACAAAGACCACTTGCCACCAGTAAAGCAAAAGATTGCCTCCGAGTCTGGGTAAACTGCAAAGAGGGCTTCTAGTTCTGGATTGTAACAAAGGTGCGCGTTCTTTCTTGAAACAACAAACTGCGTTTGAGGCTGCTTGTTTGCCGTGTTGGAAAACCCTGGCGATGTTGTGGTGGTGTAATAGCTTGTCAGCGGAGAAGAAAAGTAACCGTTAAAAAAGCTGTCGATGTCCACACTGATCTTGCTTACAACCAGGTTCCCAGTGGTTGAGTAGACGCCGTTCTGGTCAGACCAAATAAGGTTGCCCTGTGCAATGGTTATAGCGTTAGGACCAAAGCACCCAACATGCTCATCAACCTTTGACACCTGCCCGCCGCCGTAAAGGGCTCCTCCTGAAGATCGAAACATAAACGTTTCATCCTCTGCGAATACCATAAGGTGGCCGTAGTGAGGCTCTATAGCAGTAATCGGCGTCCTGCTTGGGACCTTGACCTGGTTAATGCCTACGAAATAACCTGGTTGATTTGGGTCGGAAAAATAAAGCGTTCTGTCGGCAGCGACGACCAACCGGTTGTCTATAACTGCAACGTCGACAGGGTCTCCTGGGAACGTTGCTTTGTTTAAGTATGCATATGCAGACTCATACGCTGGGTTTGGGGTTGGCACTAGCGGCCTAATAAAGGAGCGTTCAGCGTACGGCAAACTTGCGTAGCTAGTAATGTCGTAATGAAGAAACCTTCGCTCGGTCTTCCCGATAATGACTGGCCTGTAGATAAATATGCCAACAGTTGGGCTTCCGAAATACACGGAGTCTTGCCACTCATGAAAAAAGAAAGCGTCGTCTGAGAGGCCTGACTTGAAGGCAGTCCGGTCGCTAGACATATTAGTGGCGTATTGACCTTTCCAGTATGGAGGGGGAGATCCGCTATAGTTGGTTGTTATGGTCGAGCCCCACATGTTTTGAGAAGTAGCGCCTTCAGACCCAAAGCCAACAGCTTCAGCGGTGTGATTGTAAAGCGGCTCTTCCCAATGGTCGCCAGTTGTTATGTCATCAATCTCAACAACGATAACGTCGTCCGTGTACGAGTTAGTCATTGATGCGTTAGTGACTGCGTTACCCGTCCTCACCAGGGCAGAGAATATCGACAAGCACTGCGTGTGTCCGAAATCCGTCTTCAACATGTACGACCCGAGGTGTCTCCTTATCCCCATCCCCTGGGCAGAGGCTGCCCCTACTCCGGTCGGCAGTCCAAACGTTGTCGTACGTTGGGACAGTTGCCCAAAGCCTTCTCTCGCCTCCCATGCGTTCCTCCGGTAAAGCATGTTAAGAGCAAACGAACCCTTAGACGGGCTGTCTTGCTTGATGCCATCGTCAAGTACGTTGATCTCTGTAGACGGTACAGCCATTAGTTATCCATGTAAGACGATAATGTTTCCGATATGTACTGTGGCCCAGAGAAAACTCTGCGGGCAAGATACTCGGCAAGCGAATATTCCCGCGCATTAAGTTGAGCCATTAGCGGTGCGTTCTGAGCATTGTCTCTAATAGCGTATTGCGCGTAAGCATACAGCGCAATCATGTCATGAAACATTACGAGGTCATCAACATGCGTCGTTGCTAAAACGTTAGACCAC
>TARA_R110001599_G_scaffold69414_1_pt1 | contig 12751 bp, 18 predicted proteins | sample TARA_R110001599 | Tara Oceans TARA_R110001599 (sample SAMEA4398360) | marine metagenome | biome: Polar Biome; feature: [MES] marine water layer (ENVO:01000295) within the mesopelagic zone...; material: water (ENVO:00002006), including particulate matter (ENVO:01000060) such as...... | reverse complement strand
AGCTTTAAAGTTCTGTTACACCGAATCGAAAAAGAACTGGAGGCGTCTTCATTCTCTGCATAGATTTTAAGCCGCGCTCAATAACAAGGCAGGGCTACGGTCGCTGAACTCCACCCGCCGCGGCCTGCGGCGTTATACGGTGGTCGTAGTAGGTCTGATTTCGACCCGTCGCAGCCGCTCGATCATCTAGCCGCGACTGCAGGCTCCTCCCAAGAGCGGCTGTCGTTAACCCTCTTGAAAGCAGACGTTCACGCGTCGTGCCATAAAAGTGCATTCTCAAGACCCCTGTTTCGGTCTGGTACTGATAGGCGAATATGTCAGGCACACTTCCTAGTTTTGGCAAATCTGCGGCGTACCCTTCAGCGAACCGGGCAAACTCCTGTCGTTTATCGTTGTCCTCTAGGTTTGCCAGACTCAACGTGAACTCGTCCACAATATAGATTGTGCCGTCAAAGACACGACCGTTGTGATAGAAGTACAAGCCTCGAGCGATTGCATCCCACGACGCTCTGAGTCGCCGCATATCTGGCTGTACCGCTATTGTGTTTTGTAGCTGACCTTCTCCGTTCTCGTCTACGAATACCTGTTCATGCCCGTCGAGCAGATCATCGAGGAGTGCAGGTCGACGCTCGATGGCGCGCATCACGGCGGTAGCAAACTGGTTTCTGCCGTGTTCGTTGGCAGTAATTGTCAGTACCATCGTGTATTTGAGGTACTCATCGTCATTTGACTTCGCAGCATTGTGTTCGTCACACGCCGGCACGGTAATCAGAGTCTCGCGATAGTTCCGACCGTCAGGCGAGTCTGCTGCTTTCGGAAACAGCGTTCTCGGAGGTACATGCTCTTTACTAGTGGCCTCACCACCACAGTAGTAACAGACGTCAGGGAGTTGCTTGTGCATCTTGTGTAGACCGTCAGATGTAGGCTTCAGGAAATCGGTGCCGGTTGATCTTAGCGCAGTTCTTTAGTTCACCGCTGTCTATCGACAAGGCGCATAATCTGGGAAGTGACTCCGACTGCGCATGTGCCCCGGGCACCTGCCTCTGGCCGATAATCACCTAACCGGAAAGGTGGCGGCCTTGAGAAGGCCGCCAATCTGAAAGTGATTGCCCACAGCTATATTTCAGTCTGTTCTGCCAGTTCCAGAGCGTCGTCTACTTCGATACCAAGGTATCTGACTGTGCTTTCAAGCTTCGTATGGCCGAGAAGCAATTGAATTGCTCTCAGATTTTTGGTTCGCTTATAAATCAAGGTTGCTTTGGTTCTACGCAGTGAGTGAGTAGCGTAATCCTCAGGTTGCAAGCCAATTTGTGCAACCCATGACTTTACGATCCGCGCATACTGCCTGGTACTGAGACGCGCGCAATGGTGGATGCGACTTGGAAACAGATAGTCTTCTGAAGTCAGCTTTCTCGATTCGATCCAGGTTGTTAAAGATTCCCGCGTCTGCTGAGTGATTTCGAACTTTACCGGTTGTAACGTTTTCTGTTGAATTACCATCGCCCGTTTCAGGATGTTGGCACCTTGCGCGACGTCTCTTAGCTTCAGCTTCACGAGGTCGCAACTTCTCAGTTTGCTATCGATGGCCAGGTTGAGCAAGGCGAGGTCGCGATGGTGGCTGGCGATTTCGAGCCTGACGCGAAGTGCCCAGATTTCTCTGAGTTTAAGTGATGGCTTTTGGCCGACCACTCTGCCTTTGTTCCAGGTGCTCTTTTGGTGTACGCATTCACTGACGTTTCTCATCCTATTACCCTCCAAAGAGGTGGGCTATAAGTATGGTTCTTGTTTCATCATTGGTCGCCCTCTGTGCTGGTCACTAATCGACGCGACTGCCTCGTCCTTGAGCGCGGAAGTGTTAACCATGGTTGACATGTCTGGGGCTGTGAACTAGAGTGGGCATATGTATGAAGTTTACAAGACTGATGAGTTCGCCCGTTGGTTCAAGAAGCTGCGGGACCGCCAGGCGAAGTCGCGAATTCTGGCCCGAATCGATCGACTGGAGCAGGGTCATTTTGGCGATGTGGAGTCGGTTGGCGATGGGGTTAGTGAGCTACGCGTTTTCTACGGGCCGGGATATAGAATCTACTTCACTAGGCGCTCTTCAGTTGTCGTCATACTTTTATCTGGGGGTGATAAGAGCTCCCAGAGTAAAGACATCGCGAAGGCTAAAGAGTTGGCGCAGCAATTGGAGGTCTAGAAATGTCCGTAAAGATTAGTCGTTGGGATTCAGCTGAATATTTACACGCTGAAGAAGATATTCAGGCATACCTGGAAGCTGTCCTCGAAGAGGGGGGAGATGATCCTGCCTATATTGTTCATGCTCTTGGCGTTATCGCCCGTGCCAAGAATATGAGTCAGCTTGCTAGAGAAGCCGGTATTTCCAGAGAAGGGCTGTATAAGGCACTTTCTGAGGAAGGCAACCCCACATTTGCTACTGTGGCTAAAATTGCCAAGGCGCTGGGACTACGAATCAAGTTTCAAACAGCAGCGTAATGTCCGCTCTTGGCCGAATTTAGACATCGCGAAGGTGGTGCCGGTAACGTATAACAAACGCAAGCACTCGGAACAATTGTCCGCTTTGCTCCAGATTGCCCGGTGTTGCGAGCGTTAGGCACATAGTCAGGAGAGCCCGTGAACTTAAACCAAGTCACCGTACCCGTGCGGGATATGGACGAAGCGATGCTGTTCTATAGGAAACTGGGGTTCACGCAAATCGTCTATACACCTCACTATGCTCGCTTCGAATGTCCAGATGGCGGCGCGACCTTTTCGCTGACACTAGACCCCAGTGATTATACGAACGGCGCTGTAATTTACTTTGAACATCGCAATCTAGACGAGTGGGTTGTAGCACTAAAGGAAAAAGGTATACGTTTTGATCAAGATCCTGCTGATCAAAAGTATCTCTGGCGAGAAGCGGTGCTCAAAGATCCCTCAGGCAACAAAATCAAGTTGTACTGGGCGGGTGAAAACCGGGTCAATCCACCCTGGCGGGTCGAGATTAATGACTAGCCAAACAGTGTTTTTCCCAAGTGCCGAACTCTGGTGCCAGTCGCTACCTGGCAGACCGCTGACACCTCGGTTGCCATTGCGCGTCCGTGCTGTGTAACGAACATAGGCAGATTTACGTGTGTTTTTGAGTACCCAAGAGCTTGTAGAGGGTTTGCCTTCCATCCTGCAGTCACCACGGCTGGAAGGGACGGTAGAACTGATCGTAAGAAGACCCGAGGTCGGTGGAAGAGAGGAAGTGTCTGAAGGCGAGCTGAGCCTAGAGCTGGGCTTGATGGGCGATAACTGGTCTGCGAGGGGTTACAAGAAAACAGCCGATGGGTCAGCCCACCCCGACATGCAGATCAATCTGATGAATGCCAGAGTCATCTCGCTCATTGCTCGGTCCAGGTCGCGGTGGAAGTTGGCCGGTGACCAGTTTTATGTAGATCTGGATCTCAGCAAGGAGAATCTACCACCGGGCACAAAGTTGAAAATTGGGGACGCCGTTCTCGAGATAACCGCCGAGCCACATCTCGGTTGCAAAAAGTTCATTGAGCGTTTCGGCAGGGACGCCGCGTTGTTTGTGAACTCTGAACGGGGGAAACAGCTGAATTTACGGGGAGTCAATGCCAAAGTGATAAAGGCTGGGAGCGTCGGTGTTGGCGACGTGATTGGCAAGTTGGCAGCAGAATAAGCAATTCTGCTGCCGCAAAAACGCACGTAGCCTCAATTGCACCACCATTACATGGAACCCAAATAAATGAGAAATGGCTTGAGATTTGGGCGTGCTTTCTTGCTCGCGTTTAGCGCACTATCCACCAGTGCATGTGATCAACTGTTCACTGACCCGCCTTTTGACTCAGACGGCAAGCTTACCAGCGCCGAGCTGCACTACTTTCTGGGGGGGATGAAAGAAGCGACAAACATCAGTGAGAAGATGGAAGCTTGCATCAAGACGGAAGCTGAACGTCGCGCGGACATCGCTGGCGACCCGGAAACCCTCAAGCCTGAATCGTTGTCGTTGCCAGAGGAAAATTGGGTGCCTTTAGATAAATCGGACAAACGGCTAATTCTGGCCCAGCTTGTCGTGACCGAGGCCAGCGTGTTCTGCACTACAGGACGAGAAATGTGAGCGTGTAGAAACAGGAAAAACCGGGAGGAACGTCAAGCATGGAGAAAGTTGCCACTGGTTTGCTGGTGCTTGCAGGCATCATCCATCTCTTGGCCGTCTCTGGCGTCCAGGGTGTTGAGCGCCTTGCTTCCTTAACGTTATGTATTTAGGAGAGTAATTGCGTGGCAATAATTGTTGCGGGAAAATTAACGTTAAAGCCTGGCACGCGGGATGAGTTTATCCAGAAAGCCCGTGAAGCTATCTCGCAGGCAAGAGAGCTCGATGCTTGCGAAGATTTTTCTGTGTCGGCAGATCCTATTGATGCTAACAGGGTGAATGTTTTCGAGAAGTGGAATGCACGTCGCCCGTTGGATGAGTTCAAAAGCTCAGGGCCCGATAATGATTCATTTTCGCTGGTAGAGGCGTTTGATGTACATGAATATGAGATCAATACCTAAAAATTCAATCAATTTCGCGTTCTCAGGGTCGGACGCAGTCAAGCTGCGTCGGTTTTTGCTGCTTTAGGCGGCACAGGAGACTACATCGTGCGCATCGACGTCCGTCAGGATGACCTCTCGTCTGCGGAGGTTCACGAGCTGATCACCGAGCATCTTTCCGGCATGCGCAGCAATTCCCCGCCGGGCCACGTGAATGCACTCGCCATCAAAGACCTTCAATCGCCGGGCGTCACCTTCTGGACGGCGTGGGTAAGTGGAACTCTAGCCGGGTGCGGAGCATTGAAAGAACTGGACCCGCTCACCGGCGAAGTCAAATCGATGCGTACACGCTCGGTGCTTCAGCGTAGCGGTGTCGGGCAAGCCATCCTCGACGAGATCGTTCGCACGGCTCGCCAGCGAGGCTATTCACGTATTTTTCTTGAAACGGGCACTGGCCCGGCCTTCGAACCCGCCCATGGGCTCTATTTGCGCAATGGCTTCGAGTGGGCGGGCTCGTTCGGAGAATACACCGCCACAGAGTTCAATGTGTTCATGGCCAGGGTTCTCGTCTAAACGGGATGCAGCCTGACCACCGGTTCCAGCCGCGGCCTTGTAACGCGAGGTCGAGGCGCAATCCGGACGCCAGACGTTCAATCAATCTTGCTCGGAGTAAAGTCACTTGATTACGCTGTTCGGAAACCTCGAATCCGGGAATGTGCATAAGGTTCAACTCATTCTCAAGTTTTGTGAGAAAGAGTTCACTCGCGTAGATGTCAGCCAAGTTCGCAGCGAAACGAGTCAACCCGGCTTTTTGAGCATTAATCCTATCGGGAAGATTCCCGCCATTATTACTGAGAGCGGCGATGTCTTATCGGAGTCGAATGCCATCCTGTACTATTTCGGTAGCGACACATCACTCTGGCCTGCAGGCCGTCGTAATCAGGCCGAAGTGCTTCGCTGGATGTTCTTCGAGCAATACAGCCACGAACCAACGTTGTCCGTTATACGATATCTAAAGAATTTCACCGAACATCCTGACCAGCATTCGGAGCAAATAAGGCTATTAACGCCCAAGGCAGAACGGGCACTTGATACGCTTGAGAATCGGTTAGGTAAGAGTGCCTGGGTCGCGGCTTCCACATGTACGATTGCGGACTATGCGCTGTACCCCTATACAAAATTAGCCAATGAAGCTGGCTTTGATTTACGCGGATATCCAGCAATTGAAAGTTGGCTGGAACATTTGGAGAGCCAGCCACGCTTTATTGCACTGAATGAAGAAGGTGCCGTTTATGTGGCAACCTTCGAAGAATATTTTGATAAACCTGTCTGACGCCTAATGTTTTGATAGTGTGGTGATTCGGCGCTGCAGCGCTATCGGCATGTGGCGCAAACAGACAGATGAGGGGTACAGCTATGGACTTTACCAGTAAACGAACTGTTCAAATTACATCCGGTTTGCTGTTGGCGCTGGTGGCTACACAGGTGCTTTATACTCTGCTCCACGTGGCTGAGGTTAGCGTTCCACGGCAACTGTTATGGGGGATGGAATGTCTTCTTTTCACCCTGCTCGCAGCCTTTGCCGGAGCCGCGATGGTGCAGGCGAAGCATTATCACGTGGGTTGGTCTGCCATTGTCTTCAGCGCAGTGCTCAACGTAGTGCAAGTGAGCATTGGCCTCACCCTCTTCGGACCATTTCGTGAGGCTGCGGGTCAGCTTGAGGCACTTGGCCCGTTGGCCGGCGCAATTGTGGCGTTGTCCTTCGTGATTTATTACGCTGCAAAACTCCTACTGGGTTTTGCAGCACTCGTTTTTGGCATCGCAAAGATGACCGGTGGGGCTAAAGCCCTGGGAGGGCTGACTGCGCTGGTGGGTGTTGTCGCCATGATCGCGAATGCGATCTTGATTGTGTTTGGTCGTGAGGCTTTTTTACCCTCCGCTGCTGCTGGAGGCTCGGGCGTGCTCGCAACCTTGCTTCTGGCATTTTGTTTGATGCGTTTTGAGCGCGAAGGCTAGGCAGCTTCCGGGCTTGATATGAAAGCAGCATTTCCACCCAGAAAACATCATGCACCCAGCGGTATTTCGGATCGATTTGCCCTCGGTTTCACCAGGTTTCTTCGTTTTTTCGCAGACATGTTCTTTGCGAAGCGTTACGGGCACCGCGCGGTCGTATTGGAAACGATAGCGGGAGTGCCAGGCATGGTGGCAGGAACCCTCAGGCATTTGCGCGCCCTGCGCAGGATGGAGAGCGATAACGGATGGATTCAGACGCTTTTGAATGAGGCGGAAAACGAGAGGATGCACCTGATGACGTGCGTTGAAATAGCGAAACCATCGCGGTTCGAACGCTTTCTCATCCTGATGGCTCAGGGAATCTTCTATAATTTCTACTTCATCGTCTATCTGTGCTCTCCGCGAACTGCCCACCGTATTGTCGGATACTTCGAGGAAGAAGCAGTTTTCAGCTATACGGAGTACCTCGCTGATATCGACAGTGGCCTTTGCGAAAACGTCGCAGCGCCGGAAATCGCCATTGAATACTGGGATTTGCGGCCTGATGCTCGCTTGCGAGAAGTGGTTCTGGCGGTACGAGATGATGAAGCGCATCATCGAGACGTCAATCATCACTTCTCTGATGACCTGTCGCGAGGCGTTCTACACAATTGCTGAAGCGAGGGATGCGGCCATGAGAGCAAGTTGTTTGTGTGGTGGTGTCAAGTTCGAAATTGAAGGTGAGTTCGTGTACGCGGGTTACTGCCACTGCAATGAGTGCCAGAAATTTTCCGGCTCAGCGAACTCGGTGTTCGGCGGGTTGAAAAAAGAGCAACTAACCGTAGTGCAGGGTAGGGAGTTGATGAGCTACTACGTCAAGTACCCCGGCTCTCACGTTGCCTTTTGCAGCCGCTGTGGCTCCTGTTTGTTGAACGAGAAAGTCGACTGGGATACCACGAACATTCGATTGGGGCTGCTGGACGATGCGACGGCGAAGGAACCGGATTTTCATGTGTATGTCGGGTCCAAAGCGCCCTGGCATCATTGGCAGGATGATCTGCCCAAGTTTGATGAGCTGCCGGACGGGTAGTGCAGTGGCGTTCCTGGTCGGAGTGAGGTGTTTTTATGCACAGGGTCGTGATCTTCGGCAATTCGGGCTCGGGCAAGTCAACCCTCGCCATGGCGCGGTCTGCCAGTTTGGGGTGCCCGTTGCTGGACCTCGATACCATCGCCTGGGAGGCCGGCGCCGAGACACCGACACGGCGTTCTCTGGAAGCGAGTCGCAGGGATATTCATGATTTTGTCCATTCGGGGGAGATTTGGGTGATTGAAGGCTGCTACGCGGACCTGCTGGAACTGGCCTTACCTCACGCCACTGAAATTGTGTTTCTCAACCCGGGTACGGAAACCTGCATAGAGAATGCGAGGCAACGCCCCTGGGAGCCCCACAAATACGCCTCGCCTGCGGCGCAGGATGCCAATCTGGCGATGCTCATCGCGTGGATCAGGGACTACGAACAGCGGGTGGATGAATTCTCATACACGGCGCATCGAAGTCTCTTCGACGCCTTTCAGGGCCGGAAACGGGAGTTGCAATCCAACGAGAGGGAGGATCCTGTGTGGTAATCGCCAGGTTCCCAACGAAAGGTATCGCAATTTCCCAGGCGGGGGGGGGCTCCTCAAGTAGCCATCGCTCTCCAGCCAGCGTTCTAGTGCACTTCTGTCAGCGCCTGCAGCAGCGTTGCCACCACCCGGCTGGGTGGCGGCGACTGGCGCAGTATGGCGCTGAACTGGCAGATGTACTGGAAGCGGTCGGTGGCCAGCGCGCGCATGCGCCGTGCACGCACGAAGCTCTCGGCATAGTGCTGCGGGAGGTAGCCCAGGTATCTGCCTGAGAGTATCAGGTGGGCCACGGCTTCCTGGTCCCAGGCGGTGGCGTCGCGCTGTTGACCTCGCTGGCGCGTCACCTCCATATTGGGCGAGTGATAGCCAATCCCCACGTATTTGCTGGTTAGGATGTCGCTGTCTATGAGCCCTTTTCCGGCGCGCCCGAACAGCGGATGGCCTGCTCCGCAGTACAGGTACATTTGTTCATTGAATAGGGTGTGGTAGCTGAGGCTGCTTGAGGGGCGATGGTCAGGGATGATACCCAGATGAAAGCGGCCCTCAATGACGCCTCGCTCAATGGCATTGATCGGCTCTACGTGCACTTGCAGGTGCACACCCGGGGCCCGCTCGTCGAACAGGGCGAATGCGCGGTCGATGTGGCAGGCGGGGTTGGACGCGGTCTTGTCGAAAATGGCGACAGCGAGTGAGCCGGTCAGGCGCTGGTTAATGTCATTAACGTCGTGCTGGTAGTCTTCGAGCGCCGCCACCACTTTCTGTGCAGCCTGGTAGAACTGGGCTCCTTCGTCTGTCAGGGCGAAACCGCCGCGTCCGCGGCGACAAAGCGTAAACCCCAACCGTGCCTCCAGGTCCTTGACATGTCGCGAGATGGTAGAGCGGTTGATGTTCAGTTCCAGTTCCGCGGCCGCGAAGCCGCCGCAGGCGACCACGGCGCGAAATACCCGCAGCAGGCGCAGGTCGTTGTCGGTGACGGTGCCCAGCAGGGCCTTGCGTGACACGGTTAAGCCCCTCGTTTGCCAGCAGTCGATAAAGTTTCATGATAGTGAATCTCAGGGGCGATAGATAATGATTTATGCACCTGTCTCCAAGGCCTAGAATACGAGCAAATCACTTCGGGACTTTCACCATGACCGCCACACCCGCCCACCACAAACTCACTCGCGCGCAGCTGGAGGCGCACTGGATGCCCTACACGGGCAACCGCCAGTTCAAGCGCGATCCGCGCATGATCGTGGCCGCCGACGGTGTGCATTTCATCGACGATAACGGCCGCCGGGTGCTCGATGGCCTGTCTGGCCTGTGGTGCAGCGGCGCAGGGCACAACCGCCCGGAAATTGCCGAGGCGGTTCAGCGGCAGTTACTCACGCTGGATTACGCGCCTGCCTTCCAGTACGGGCACCCGAAAGCGTTTGAACTGGCCAACCGGGTGAAGTCCCTCACTCCGCAGGGGCTGGATTATGTGTTCTTTACCAACTCCGGCTCGGAAGCCGCCGACACCGCGCTGAAGATGGCCCGTGCTTACTGGCGTCTGAAAGGGCAGCCCGCCAAAACACGCCTGATCGGGAGGGCGAAGGGCTATCACGGGGTCAACTTTGGTGGCATTTCTGTGGGGGGCATCGGCCCCAACCGCAAGCTGTTTGGGCCTGCGGTCGAGGCAGACCACCTGGCTCACACGCTGTCGCCGGGCACGGCGTTCAGCCGCGGTATGCCAAGCCAGGGCGCGGAACTGGCGAATGAGCTGCTGGAGCTGATTGCCCTGCACGATGCCAGCAATATCGCGGCCGTGATCGTTGAACCAATGGCCGGTTCTGCCGGCGTGATCCCGCCACCGGTGGGCTACCTGCAGCGGCTGCGGGAACTGTGCAGTGCACACGATATCCTGCTGATTTTCGACGAGGTGATTACCGGTTTCGGCCGCTGCGGCGCAATGACCGGTGCCGATGCCTTTGGTGTGGTCCCCGACATCATGAACGTGGCCAAGCAGCTCACCAACGGCGCCATTCCCATGGGAGCGGTGATTGCGAAAGGTGATATCTACGATACCTTCATGGCCCAGGGCGGGCCGGACTACATGCTCGAGTTCCCCCACGGTTACACCTACTCGGGCCACCCGGTCGCCTGCGCCGCCGCGCTGGCTGCGCTGGATATCCTGGAGCAGGAGCAGCTGCCGCAGCGTGTGGCGCGCATGGCGCCTTATTTCGAGGCCGCCCTGCACCAGCTGCAGGGCGCTCCCCATGTGGTGGATATTCGCAACTACGGTTTTGCCGGCGCGCTGCAGCTGTCGCATTACCCCGGTGAACCGGCGCGGCGTCCTTTCGAGGTCGCCATGCGCATGTGGGAAAAAGGGTTTTATGTGCGCTACGGGGCCGACACGGTGCAATTGGGTCTGCCCTTTGTGATTGAAGAGGCCCAGATCGACAGTTTGCTGGACGCGCTGGGCGACACTCTGCGCGAGTTGGCCTAGCGCGACCGCGCATTTGCCTGCCGTGCCGGACCTCAACCTGTGGCAACTCACCCTGACCGCCGCGGCAGTCAGCCTGCCCACCTTCGGCTGGGTGATGCTGGGCCTGGTACTGCGCCTGCTGGGCTGGCTGCAACCGCGCCATGTGCAGGCCATCTCGAAGTTCGCCTTCAATGCGGCGCTGCCCTTGCTGCTGTTCATCAGCGCCGCCGGCGTGGATTTTGCCGCCATGGGCGGTGCCACTTACCTGCTCGCGGGGGTGCTGGCAACGGTGCTCACTCTCTGCCTCAGCTGGATCTATGCCCGCTGGCGGGGCTTTGCGCCGGCAACGCTGGGCGTGTTTGTGCAGGCGGGCTTTCGTTCCAACCTGGCGATACTCGGCTTCGCGCTCTGTCATGCAGCCTACGGCGAGCAGGGCCTGAGCCTTGCGGCATTGCCGGTCGCGGTGATGACGGCGCTCTACAATGCACTGGCGGTTTGGGTGCTGCAGGTCACACACGGAGGCAGCCGCTCTCTTGGCGGGCTGCTGGTTGGACTGGTGCGCAACCCGCTGCTGCTGGGCATTGGCGCAGGCATGTTATATGCCGTATGCGGCATACCCCTGCCGGGTTTTACACCCGTTGTCAGTCAGCTGTTGTCGCAGGGCTTCTTGCCGCTGGTGCTGGTGAGCATCGGCGCGGTCATGCGCCTTTCCCTGCTGCGCAGTGCCGGCTCGGTGACGTGGGAAGCGGCGGGTTGGCGACTGCTCGTGGGCCCTGCCATTGGGGTCGTGCTGGCGGTCTCACTGGGCGTTGCGCCCATGCAACTGGGGGTGCTGTTCCTGTTGCTGAGCTCGCCGGTCGCCGCAGCAAGCTTTGTGATGGTCGTGGCGGCACGAGGAGATGGCACGCTGGCGTCCAACATGATTGTGCTGACCACCTTGCTGTCGATCGTGTCTGTTACCGCGGGCTTTGCCCTGCTGGTGATCTCCGGGCTGGCGGCTGTTCCGGTCTGACCCGCGGTGGCGGTGGGGGTATACTGGGGTTTTGGTTTGGGGGAAAGGCTGTGACAAGTGCAACGAGGCCGCTGGAAGGGCTGCGCGTGATAGAACTGGGCCAGTTGCTGGCAGGGCCCTTCGCCTGCACCATTCTCGCCTATTTTGGCGCCGAGGTGATCAAGGTGGAGGCGCCGACGGGCGACCCTATTCGCGGCTGGCGCGTGGTACAGGACGGCACCTCGCTGTGGTACCGCAGCCTGGGCCGCAACAAGAAAAGCGTTACCCTCGACCTGAAAAGCGCGCGTGGCCGGGCGCTGGTGTTGCAGCTGCTCGACAGTGCCGACGTGCTGGTGGAAAACTTCCGTCCCGGTGCCATGGAGGACTGGGGCCTGGGCCCCGACGTGGTCAAGGCGCGTAATCCGCGCCTGGTATATGCGAGAATTTCGGGCTACGGCCAGACGGGCCCCTACGCCAGCAAACCGGGTTATGCATCGGTGACCGAGGCCTTCGGGGGCTTTCGCTATATCAACGGCGAGCCCGGCAAGGCGCCGGTGCGGCCCAATATCAGCCTGGGTGATACCGTTGCGGGGTTGCACGCGGCGTTGGGCATCACGCTGGCGCTGTTGCAGCGTGCGAAGCCGGGTGGAGAAGGGCAGGTCGTCGATGTTGCTCTCTATGAGTCCGTTTTCAACCTGCTGGAAGGAATGATTCCCGAGTACGATGGCGCCGGTGTGGTGCGCGAACCGGCCGGGACGACCGTCACGGGTATCGTGCCCACCAACACCTATCACTGCGACGATGGCAAGTACGTGGTGATCGGCGGCAATGGCGATGCCATTTTCAAGCGTTTGATGACGGTGGCGGGGCGCTCGGATATGGCGGCGGACCCCGAGCTCGCGGACAACGCAGGCCGTGTGCGGCACGAGGCGGAGATCGACAAGGCACTGGGCCTGTGGTGTGGCCAGCACGCCTCGACGCACGTCATCAATGTGTTGGAGGAGGCGCGCGTGCCGGTGGGGCCGATCTACTCGGTAGCCGACATGCTTGCGGACCCGCAATATCAGGCGCGGGGCTTGTTCGAGCAGGTGGAGATAGACGGCAAGCCGTTGAAAATTCCTGCCGTTATGCCCCGCCTGGACGCGACACCCGGGCGCACC
>TARA_R110001599_G_C12274394_1_pt1 | contig 12754 bp, 4 predicted proteins | sample TARA_R110001599 | Tara Oceans TARA_R110001599 (sample SAMEA4398360) | marine metagenome | biome: Polar Biome; feature: [MES] marine water layer (ENVO:01000295) within the mesopelagic zone...; material: water (ENVO:00002006), including particulate matter (ENVO:01000060) such as...... | reverse complement strand
AAAAAAATGAGCAGTAAAATAGAATTATTCGAGGCAGCACAGAAAGTGTATGTGAAAGACATGTTTTCCAATCTAGGGTCAGGCATGAGGCATAATGAGGTGAACAACATAGGAACCTTCTCCATGCCAGATAACCAGTATCACGCACTAAGCGAGGTATATGGGAAACCAATGATAAGCCAGTCAGGATTGAAGAAGTTCGATGAGAGTGCTGAAACATGGAAAGCAAACATACCATTCAACACCTCAAGAGCTATGGTTTTAGGCTCCCTAGTGGACGCAGCAGTGCTTAACCCTGAAGGATTAGGTGATTACCTGTTTCCTGAAGGCAAAGAGGCTGACGGGCGAACCAAAGAAGGTAAAGCCATGAAGATCCAAGCCTACAAGACAGGGAAGGATGTAGTTTCACCGGCAGAAGTGACAGCAATACTGGGGAATATCAAAAAACTATCAGAAGACGAAACCTGCAAAGAAATACTAGCCGGGTCATCAACTCAAATACAGATGATGGACACCAGAAACGACCTTGGAATTAGAGGGATGATAGACATCATACCAAGTAGCACAGGAAGATTTGGTGATGGTATTTGTGACATGAAACGCACAGGTCAGTTTTTGCCTGCACAATGGAGAAAGCATGTGCTAAACATGAAATACCACTGGCAAGCAGCATTCTACCTAGACATGTGGAATGACATCTGCGATCTTCACGGAAACGAAGGAGAGAAGAGATCGAAATGGTATTTCCTACTATGCTCATCAGACGCTCCCTATGGATGCGGAGTGAGTCAATTGTCAGACGAATACATTAAGCGAGGCAGAGAGGGATATATGAATGCTCTAATGAAGTTTAACCAATGTGTGATGACTGGAGAATACAAAAACCCATGGGCAACTGATGGGATACAAATGGTAAAAGCATATGGAGAAGAGTAAAAAGAAAATAATCGAACATTGCTTAAGGGCAGTTGGGAAAACGCTATACATTAGCCCAGTTAAGGTATTAAAGCCGAACAAAGACGGGTTATCAAGTCCAACACTTAAAGCCAAGAAAGTGGCTCTAGCGTTGATGAAAGAAAAAAGCATACCGTATGAAGAAGGAGTAAACATCTTGAATTACTCGAAGAATGGAGCGGCCACAGTGTTAAGATCATTAAAAGCAAGGCCAGAGAACGAAGAAATACTAGGAGAAGCTAGAATGCACTACCAACAATATTAACATGAGAAAAAAACACTACATAGTAACGGAGGAGGGATGGAAAAGAATGAAATATGAAACCATCGAGGAGTTTAAGGATGAAATACCAATGCTAATGGCTATCACTGAATCAGGGTTTGCCGAAGAAGATTGGCTAGCTGTCACAGGAAAAGGGAAAAGACACTTAACAAGAGAGGAATACGAATCCTTTATGAAAGAGATTAGCACATCAAAGAAGAGAAACACTGAACTAATGGGGATTTAATGGATAAATCAACATGTATAAACTGCTCGCACTGGAGAAGGCATGTAAGAGCCTACCCAAATCCCGATCACGTAGAGTTAATGCAACAATACGGTCAATGCACGAGAGTGTTGAGAGATAGCAGTAAACCAACAGAAAACCCCTACACAAATAACTTGCCAAGTGTATCTCACATGGATTATACCTGTGAACATCACCAACCAATACCAACAAAATAACATGGAAAACAACGAACCAAACACACTACCGCACAGCGCGTTAAACACACAAATCGGAGCAGACGCTAATCTAGGCCTGCTATTGCTAACAAATGGATACGACTACTTCAACTTCCCTGGGCTAATTGATGCCTATTTGGATTACAGTGGAGAAGGAGAAAATAAACAAATAACACTAAACGTGCTACACACAGGAGCGCTTCAAGAAAACATAGCCTCGGACTCAATGAGTCACGAGGTTGTGTCACCAAGCGGGATACGCGAAACAGTGTTTGCAACAAACCCGGACTTTGAGAAACACTTTGCAGAACTGATTGAAACAAGCCCATCAAAAGATGAACCGTCACTAGTCAACAGGATGGAAACAATGCTTGAGAAGATGAAACTGCTAACTCCAAGTGAGGCAGTGGCTCAAAAGCAAGCAGAGATGGAAGTGGCTATGCAAATGGCTCAACAGCATGTGAATAACAAAGAGGCTGAATCAGCAATTATCACTCCAGGAGACTCGGAGATCCCCGCATCAGGAGTGAGGAAGTTTGAAAACCCAATAGAGGGAGTGCTGCCAGACACGATAAACGAAGGATTGAAGCAACACCTACGAGAGAAGCAAGGCAGTGACATCATTCAGTCATAATGAGGCAGGAAGAACAATCAATCGCCTTTGCGGAAGACCTGAACAAGCTGATTAACAGGTATGTTGATGAGTTTGATCTAACCTATGAGAGTTACATTGGAGTGCTAACACTAGCAATCCACCAACTCATAAGCCAAACGGGAGAAGAAGGCGAAGAAGGAAAAGAAGAGAAAGAGTTTTAAGCATACACCAACCACAATCAAGCCTCACCCTGCGCATAGCAAGGTGGGGCTTTTCTTTGTGATCTAAAACTTAGCGGGAACAGAGTATGAATTGTTCATTCCCCAACCTCCTAGTCCATCTTTCTTGGCCTTAGCTTCCATCCTGCGAAGCTTTGAGTAGTGAGACCTGTATGAAGCTCCGTCAGGCAGGTTGGCCTTCATCATATCACCGTCAGACACCTTAACTCTAGAGCCTCCTTTCCTTATGGAGTCTACAGGGTAGTTAACACGAACCAATCCTTTAGATACGAGTAGTTCATGGAGAAACACATCTTTACCATCTTGATTCAGGACGATGTAAGCGTATTTACGGCCAGGGCCATAAACATCACCATACTTAGTAACCACCTTGAAGTCATTCTTGGATAGTAGATCACGAGTGTATGCTGCGGCTATCTTGCCTAAAGCCACGGTGTCATCCTTAGATATACCACCAAAGTAAGCTCCTTGCTTCTTCAGTCTATCACCATTATACCTGCTAGATTTGCTCTCAGTGGTGTCCACATGGTGAAGACGGAATTCAACGCTGTTGCCATCCTTCTTTATGTGGAAAGAGTCACCATCGTTGTGTCTATGCGGCATGATCTCAGAACCATCGATTACAGAGAAGTCCTTAGATTGGAGGTTAACTTCAGTGAGCTCATCCCCTTTCTGGTTATCAGGTGGGAGAATAGGCTTGGCTTTAGCTGGGTTGAAGTGCTTCTTCCCTTTAGGCAGCCCTCTACCAGCACCATCGATTAAGGAATTAATGAATGGATTAGATTTTATCTGATCAAGCTCTGCCTGAGCGCCGGGGGAAGGGGTTGAAGTATTGCCATCAAAGCTAGGGGTTTTGTCATCCTTCTTCTTTGGATTGCTTTTGCTTACCTTACCGCTCCGCTTATCTAATTCCTTCTGAGATGTTATGACATCATGCTTCTTGTTCAGGTCTTGCTTAAGCCTTGCTCTCCATTCGCGTTCACCAACAGCTAAGCTCATCAAGTAAGCTGCGTCCTTCCAACCAAAGTTGATTTCCTTTTTGTTCAGCATGTAGGTTTCCGCCACATCAATGTAGTTGTTGATTGCTGTTCCAGCGGCTCCCAGCATATTCACCTTATCCTTGAGGGCATCATTAGTAAACCCATCATGAACTAGCTTCACACCTGTTGTTGATTGAGCTCCCCACTTAGCGAGGTCACTGATAATACCATTAGGGAATGTAAGTGCTGTCCATGGGGCAACAGTGCCAGTAGCTCCCACAGCTTGATTAACTCCAAAGTGAGTCCAGTAGTCTTTTGCTGACTTGGCCTTTCTCTCAGGGTCTAACAAGAACGTGCTGAAGGCATCTAGGGCTCTTTGCTGAGCCTTTTCGTCATCCTCACCGCTTAAGCTCTTAACTACCCCATAAAGGACAGCTAGGCCTGCTGGCTTGGACAACATGAAGTAAGCGTTTTGGAGTATAACCTCAGTGAACATGCCTAAGCCTTCCATGAAGTCAGCCTTGGTGTCTGCTCTACGCATAATACTAAGACCTGCTCTACTACCAGCCACAACAGAAACCATGTGGTTTGAATACGAGCTAGCCATCTTAGAGACTATGTTGAGAGCAGCATTGTCATTGCCTTGGAGGAAGTTGGCTTTAGCTCCACCTTTAGACTGAGCCAAAGAGCTTTCAGCCCTAGCCCTTGCCAAAGCAAACGCACCATGATCGATAGTTGTAGAGGTTTCATTGTGGAGCACTCTCCCTGTTCTATGCTCATACTCAGCACCCATCATAGCTTTAATCATCCAACCATCTGGCTTTCCGATAATGTTGTTCAAAGCCCAACTACCCATACTCTTAGCTACAGAGAAAGGAACGCCGAGACCAGTCATTATCTTCTTAACACCACCATAATCCTTGTAGTCTTTCCACATGCGTTCAACAGCATTAGCGTCACCACCATCAAAGCCGCGCTTGGCTATAGAAGGTTCAAGTTCCATCATCATCTTGTTCAATCGTCTTCTCTCTTCACCGTGAAGAGCTAGGTTCTTCATGAATAAAGCAGACTTCTTAGGGTTGCTCTTAGTCAAGTAAGTGAGAACAGGGCTCACAGTCTGAGTGACAAACTGCCATTTCGATAGCAATCCATGCTGAAGACCAGTTTCCATAGTGGAAAGTATAGCCTTCTCCCAACCACCAGCATGTCTCACTTCAGGATGATCATTATCATATCTTAGCTTTGTGAGGCCAGCAATGAAGTCAGCACTATCCTTAATAGCTCCATCAACAGTGTTGTTCTGAGAGTTCACCCCGATGATTAGAGGAATGCTAGGCTTATCACCAACTTGATTGTCTGAGTCAGGACTACCAAACACATTACCAATCATGCTATAAGTGGCTTTAGTGTTTAGCCCATAAGTCATTGTCTTAATGCTGGATGCAAAAGTGTTATCTCCATTGATGTTCATCGCAGTTTCCTCAAGACCTTGGAATCGAGTTCTAGCGTAAGATCCCTCAGGAAGTCTAGTTAGCACAGAGTCAAAACTACCATCCTTCATCTGCTGATCAGTGTAGGAAGTAATTGGTGTGTAGTTTACAATGTTTCCAATCTCTCTGCCTTGCAAAGCCATAGACATCTTAACTGAAGGCTTAAGCTCTGCAAACACAGACCTGCTTTCAGAGATGAACTTGTTCTGATCAACGCTAAGTGAAGATAAAATATCATTCTCAACCAACTCGAAGAAGGAAGAGGTGACAGTTTCAGCAGAGTATTTGTCAGCGACAGTTCTAGCCTTAGCTATAGCGCTCTTAATGACAGCCATCTGACCCTTAACGGTCTTCTTGTATTGACTAGAAACATCCATATTGGAAGCTTCACCCATCTTGACGAGGGATGACTCATACAGTCCAATGTTTCTCTCAAACTGCTGAGAAGGTGATAATTCACTATCAGGAGAGTAAGCAAGTAGCCCACTAACTATTGTAGCCTCTTGAATCTGAGTCTTGTTCAAAGGCTTAGCTGCTTTCTGTATTCTAGCTACATAAGTGTCTGCCATGTTCTCAGCACCATTAGTTCCTGACTTACCATCAACACCAGCATCGATAACTCTCATCCAATGAAGAGCCATTGCTCTAGCCTTCGATGAAGAAGCATACTTAGTGGCTATCATAGCATCGTGATGAAGCATAGCCACCTTAAGGAGCTTAGCCGCAGCCTTGCCCTTCTTACCGGACTTAGCTATCACATTGTTGAAGTCGTTCTTGATCATAAACGCAACAACCTCATGGTATCTAGCTTGAGTTTCGGAGAGATTACCATCAGCAAAGGCTCTTAAACCCCTGCTAGCTAAGGCAATCATAGATGCATCCATATTAGAAGCAACAGCAACCATAGCTAAGTCATTAACCATAGCTTGAGCTTGGCTAACTATTGAAGCCGAGGCGATTGATCCATTCTTGCTAGTAGCAGACTTGTAAGCCTCATCGAGAATCGTATTAGCTGAAACAGCAACCTTAAATGCGTTGTCGGAAAGTGCTTTGGCGCTAGCTCCCATCTTGAACCCTAATGAAGGTAAGATTGAACCATTGTCAACGAAGCTCTTCACATCACCAACAAAGCTGGCAATCGCATCAGCACTCTTAGGAGGGCTAAGAACCTGCCCTATAGGAGATGGAGCAACAGCAGGAGCATTTGACTCGGCAGCGGGTATCACATCAGGGTGCATGTCTGGACTAGCTCCCTCTTCAGAAATATCCTCGCCAACATGAGAATCAACTTCAGCTTCAGCCACATCCTTAGCCATAGCTACCTCAGAGAACGGATTATCCAAACCAGTCATGAAATCATTAGCTTTGGACAAGTCATCATTAGTCATGTTGAATGGTTCAGCTTTGAGCCTTGACTCCAGTGATCCACCCTCAATGAAGCGAGATGTGAAAGTGTCAGAGTCTGGAGATGTAGTGCCAAGAAACGCAGAACTGAGATAGTCCTTGCTGTTGGCTCTCTTCCTGTTGAAATCAGGATTACCTTGTGATATGCGATCCAGATTAGATATGCGATCAATCCAGTTACCCATCATGTCGGAAAGTGCCTCACCAACCAAGCTGTTATCATGCAACTCGGATAAAGATTTAGCTGTCTTTGTCTGTAAGTAGCTATTCTTAACAGCGTTAAGGGATGCTAGTCTTGCTTCATCAAAGGTTATTTCCTTCTCAAGCTTAACATGATCCTGATATAAATTAGACTGATCAGTGGCATTCTCAGAAGTGACAGAAGCTCCTTTAACCTTCTCAAGGGTATCGAGATTGAAATCAGCACCCGTAAGCTCACTGAACCGAGCTTCTATGTGGTCTAGCACATCATCAATAGGTGTGTTTTTGATAGACTCATAAGACAGTCCAGCGCCAACATCACCCAACTTGTTAGCCGCATGAGCTATTAGGTTTGGAGTAGTTAATAGAGCGAGTGAATCCTCCATGGACTTGATTTTAGCAACTAAGCCAGAAGTATCAACAGATCCAAACTCATCAGCAATCATAGACTTCTCAACCAACGCTCTAACACTAGTAGCTATCTTATTAGCTGTATCCTGAACAGTATCAAAGACATCAGTAGGCTTGCCCTTAAGCGCAGGGAGTCTGCTCCATGCTGAAGTGACTGCCAATATGCCTTTAACATTCTGCATGATATTAGCCGCAGGAGTGTCTCCGCTACTAAGTGAATCACTAAGAGAGTTTAAAGCGTCTAGATTATCACCTATGGAGTGAATATCGAAAGTTTTGGAAGTCTCAACTGACTGCAACAAAGTGACAAGCTTGGATGCTCCTTCCTTGAATGACTTCGCTCTATTGGAGATGGCTGAGCCTATAGCGACAGCAGCACCACTAACAGGTCTCCCTGCAATCTTGGATGCCTGAGCTATCACTTCAGGGTTTATCTTAGCTGGTGATGCTGGGGAGTTACCCTTAGCTCTCCTAGCTGCAAATATAATACCTGCCGCTGGTTTGGCTTTGTGTGCTTCCTCTCTGCGTAACTTGAGTTGATCCCTCAAGCTTTCCTGCTTAGTCTCAGCAATAGCAATCCTCTCAGCAAGATACTCGCTCTCAGTGACAGATGAACCATCAGCACCTTTACGATCTCTCTTGTTCAAAGCATTGTGAGCCACTTCAGCGCTCTCAAGAGCAACAGCTAGAATGGAAAACTCAGCACTACCTAAATCAGCGTCAGCAGAAAACCACTCAGGGTTATTGCGGAAAGCATGGTAGATCATAGAGTAAGCCTCGCCAAATCTACCCTTAACAAGGGAATCTTGAACGGAGCCCATATAAGACACAACACCAGATTTACCAGCCCTAACCATACGGTCTTTAGTAGCAACACCCTTAACCTCGCTCATGTAAGACACTGCGTTTTCACGCTCAGCCTCACTCATGTTGCGATCCAGAATATTAAACACCTTACCGAAGTGTCTTCTAGTCTTAAGCTGGTTTTGGAGTTCTCTTGGTATTCCAATCCTCTTATCACTTAAATACTGGTCAAACCTAACCTTGATTGTTTTTCCTGAACGGTTCTTCGCGTCAAGTTCATCCTTGAGAGCTTGCATCTCGCTCCAACGCTTACGGTTTATCTTATCGAGAGTCTCCATGCGTCCAGAAACATCCATCACCTTGGCGATGCTGTTATTCTTGTTCTTAGGAGTTACAGATGACTCCATCAACTCGAAGATAAGCTTGCCGAAAACATTCTCTGCATACTCAGGATTACTGCTATGCATTGCTTTTAACTCGCTTCTGTCAGCCTCAGTTGTTACCTCATCATCAGTAGGATCTGCACTATCTCTTTCTATCTCTGCTGAAACAGACTCTTCGTAAAACACTTCCTTATTAACACCGAACTCAACTGCGCCAGCGATAGAGTCGAAAGCACTCATGTAAGTAGCGTATTTGTCAGGATCTACATTATCACTGTCAACTAAGTCAGATATAGCCTTTAGATCAGCATCAGGGATTTGAGCTAGCATTCTATGCATGTTAGGATTACCCATCATAGCCACAATAATGTCAGTGTTTGAAGCTAAACCAATACTAGTAACTCCAAGATCATTGAGAAGTCTGCCCAGATTAGACTTAGGGCTAACAGATCCACCAGAGTGAACTATTGCAGCCTCGTTACCTGAACGAACAACGTCTTGCGTGAACTCGCTTTTAGTATCAGAAAGAACGGCAGAACCTAGAGAGACGGGCTTTGAAACACTACGTGGTGATGTAGTTGCTCCTGTCTCCTTTTTCTTCTGAGCTAAAGTTGCGTCTCCCTTTCCTCTGACGACATTGCGAGAGATTGATTCATTAACCTTGTCACCCTTTGTCTTCCCAAGCCCTTGTATGCCTTCGCCTGAGACGAAACCAACTTCATCACCAACAAAGCCTTGATCAACTTCGCCGAGGAATTTATTGTTCTTGGCCAATGTGATGTCAGTTCTGCTCACTATGTCCTTCTCAAGGGATGACAGAGCAGATCTCACTCCAGCAACAATATCATCAACAGCGGGGTTATTGATAGTTCCTGATTGTATTTGGAAAGTGATTATTTCATTAGCAAGTAGTTTTTGACTCAACTCGGAATTACTACTATCAAGAATTATCCCAACAACTCCACCGTTGTCATCCATGATCAATCCCTGACCTTTACCTTCAACGTCAGAGCCCCACATAGCACTACCATCATAGCTTATGACAGGCACATCCTTGTGTTCATCCAGGAAACGCCCTATGAGAGGGTGCTTCTCAATGAGTGAATCTGATCCCTCAACGCCCACAAAAGCCGCTGACAAGCTCTCAGCAAGCTGTAAGCTATCAGACTTAGTGAATGTTGTTGAAGGGCTCTCAGCAAGCACCTTAGCAAACTTCTTGTATTGATCAGGAGCTAATCCGCCAATGGAAAGTCTACGCTTATCAACACCGCTATACTTGGAGAAAAACTTCTGGTTGAATTCAATCACCTTACGAGTTTCCTCTTCCTTAAACACATTTTTGTGAAGGTTCACTGTGTAGTCTGATTCAAACCCACCATTATCCTCATTATCAGCCTCACGACTAATAGCAAGCTCATCACCAAGCTTAGCTAGATTCTCTTCTACAATAGCCAAGTCCTTATTAATGCTCTCAAGGACAGCCGCCTTATTCTCTTCAATAGAACCTTCTCCTGAAAAAGTATTAAGATAATCATCACTAACCGAGAAAGTAGCAGCCATACTTGCGTAGTTCTTTGCTCCAGCAGATGAAACATAAGGACGAACAGTGGCAGAAAGAAGGAATCTACGAGCTAAATCAGGCTGGCTATATGCACCAGCAATACGCTCTGACCTAATCTTATCGACAAGTAGTTTGCTGATCTCAAAATCAATACCTTTAGAGTCTGCGTTCTCATTGTTGAGGTGTTTAGTCACGAGTCTCCTGGCTTCAGTGACATCGCCACCAACAGCCTGTAGGATAAGGAAGGTTCTCTTCTCTTTATCCATGCTCTTGTTCTTCATCATCTTGAGTATTCCTTTCTCAGCAATATCTCTAGCCTTCAGAATATCAAGCGCCGGGCTAACATCAGTGCCTGTTTCATCATTGAGAGCCGCTCTACCGCTAGCTATATCAGCAATGCTAAGGCTCTTGTCACCTCTAGAATCAAAGACAAGCAAACCTTCTATCTGCTGAACGAAGGAGTCGAAGTCAGTTTCCTTGAGGTTAGAAACACTTCTAAGGAGCTTCATTGTATCTCTAGCTACAGCATAAGAGAATCCAGAAGCCTTTGAAGTTCCCTCTAGAGTTCCTTTCTCAAAGTGATCAAGTATCCCTGCATCCAAAATCTCATTGATCTGTGAACTACTAACCTTGTCGCCAAAGATGGAGTTCATGTAAATATCACCCAAATTCTTACGCAGAGACACCTCAAGCTTGGAGGCTAACTCCAAAGGCCCTTGAATGTTATTTATTGCGTTTCTGATCTGCTGGTCACTCTTGAGACTAGATCTCCCTGCCTTAGCTGCCTTTGCAGCCTGCCCAAGCCACTCCTTAATAGGATGGTCAGAAGGGATAGTCTTAAGAGAGTCCAAAGCTATAGCATACTGGGAAATCGCATCAAATAGCACTCCCATGTCACCAACTCTAAGGTCTGGTCTGTTCGTGAAGGATATAGGTGTGTTTGTTATCCTCAAATTAGAAGCATATTCAACTCCACTCTTTTTAAGGAATGACTCAAATCCTTTACCCACTAAATCCTTCATGTCTGTCTTGAGAGAAGGGAGAGATAGTGACTTGTAATCGCTATAAGATATTTCTCCAGCGCTAAAGGACTTGTGCTCCTTAAGTGCCTCCATGTTGCCAATATTACCAACGATGAAGCTTAGTTCCTTGCCTAAACTCCCCCAATCAATACTGCCGTCTTCATTCACATGGATAGCATTTAGTGGTGGAGTGGATAACACCCAACCATTGTCTGTAGACACGATCTTGTCAGCCATCAATAGTATAGCCTGAGGTAAATCAGTTGAACTATTATCTCCAGAGGTGTCAGAATCAACACCGTAAATCTCCACGGCTGAATCAGCCAAGGCTTGTATAGCTTTAGACTGTGCTGGGATGTCGTTCTTAACCTGATCAAGCTTCACCTTATTAGTGAGCATCTTCATCAAGTTAGTAAACTCACCACCGAGGGGAACAGAAGCATTTCCAACAACCTTGTTATTAGGGCGTTGGTTAATCAATCCCTGAGTCACTTTATGTATGTTAGCATCAGGATTCAGGTAGTGTGCAATCATTCTAGTTGCCACATGGGTTTCGGAATGCTTAACAATACCCCAATTAACCTCAGGGAATAGATCTGCATTACGCATAGCAACCTCATTATCCATACCGAGAAAACCTTCCTTAGGGTTAATGTCTCCGTAAGTGATTGTTTGTGAGGTTAAGTTGTTGAAGAGAATGGCTCTCTCCATAGCGTCTAGATGGTCAGTCCATCGATTAATGTGATCTTCAGAGATGTCAGCAGCGCTGATGGCTTTCATGGCTTTGTCTCTAGACTTCTTAACGTGATCCAAGGGATTAGCAGTGGCTGCTATAAACTCATTAATAGTAGCTCCTCCATCAGCATCAGGCCTAGAGCCTACCTCGGACAAGTGAAACTTACCTTCATCACTATTAATCCATTTAACGAGAGCTAAAGCCTCTGCGTGAGTTGGAGGGACAGCCTTATAAACACTATATAATGAAGCTGCTTCGTTGGCGGTTTCAGGGAAAGCTGTTTCAGCCAAAGCTAGTTTCCATTCACTACCAACACGTTCAATAGGAGCTCTGCCTTTACCAAGCACTCTAGAAGCACTAAGGAAAGCAAACCAATCCTGCAACCTCTCAACCTTCACATCGTTACTGTCATCTCTAATAGCTGCGGCAGAAGGACTTAACTCTGTGTCAGGAGTGAAGGGCAGATCTTTATTTCTATCCACTCTAGACTTTCTCTCTTGCTCCTTAGTCTTTATGTCTTTGTCAAAAGCTTCTAAAGCTGCGTCTTCTCTGACTTTGAGACTCACAAGACCTTCCTTTGACTTTTCAATCAAAGCTTCCCATTCCTTAGACTGATCAAGGATAGCGTTTATCCCATCAAGTCTAGCCTGCATGTCAGGGTCTGAAGCAATAAGTCCAGAGGCTTCAAGCACTCTCTTAGCTGCGGCGATCCATCTCTTTATGGTAGCGATAACACCATCAGCTTTAGTTCCTGTAAGGTCTAGTGAGTTGAATAAGTCTCTCACATTCTCACCATTCTTTGCTCTCATGCCAACAAGGTGTAAATACTCCATCCCTGCTTGGTAAGGATCGGTAAATGTAGATGCTTTTTGAGTATCAGGATCAATATCGAAACCATGATAACCTTCATCGAGGTAAGCTAGTTTGTCTGGATCAGAAAGAATAGATTCACCCAAGGTTGTTATTTCAGCAACAGCTCTATTGTGCTTCTCAGTGGCAGTGCCTTCACCTTCCTGAGAAAATGACATGAATGTGGCAACATGAAATACCTCTTCAGTGAGCGCCTTCTGGAATAAGTCTGCTCTAGTTTCAGGGTCGAAAGCTTGGTTCTTACCATCATAACCAACAACTATCTTAGTCTTGCCTTCTGGCGTGATTGTCATCCTTGCAGACATAGAGCTAGTGCTTGACAGTTCAGGGTTAACAGAAGAGTCAATAATCTCTATTTCAGTGTCGCTATCGATGAG
>TARA_R110001599_G_scaffold109048_12_pt1 | contig 12757 bp, 6 predicted proteins | sample TARA_R110001599 | Tara Oceans TARA_R110001599 (sample SAMEA4398360) | marine metagenome | biome: Polar Biome; feature: [MES] marine water layer (ENVO:01000295) within the mesopelagic zone...; material: water (ENVO:00002006), including particulate matter (ENVO:01000060) such... | reverse complement strand
CTATTTCTCCATCTCATTATATTCCCGCAGGGACAACTCGACACTTTGCCGCAAGACGCTTGCGAGACCACGCAGAAGTGAGTGGTAACAGCCCCGACAAACCCCTCACTCATTGGGCGGGTGTCGCCAACAGCGCCAGCCCTGCTACCGCGGTAAGGACCGCTAACAAACTCACTCCAATGCCATTACCGCGAATGGGGCATCACTATGTCACACCTACAATGGCTACAATGCCGGGTCATCTTGCTCACCCTGCTTATCAAGTCATAACAGCAACCGAGTCGGCATGTCAAAGCGCGACAAAATCCGCCGAAGAAACCGCCGGGTATGATGATGTCCAAGAACATGCTGATACTCTTGTTTGGTTTTCCGGCGTAACAGCACCTACTCCTCCGAGCGATATTCACGGTGACGGATTCACTTTGCTCACCGAGACCAAAATCCGTTTCGACGGCTACGGTATCGCCGACGAAAGCAATGTGGCTAACTCCGCAGGTGGACACCGTATAGCATTAGAAACAGGAACCAATTACAACACTTCATGGAATTTCCCCGACCCTCTTGAAGTAGGGGCGTATCAAATTGTTATTCAGCCAAATCTGCATAGTCAGCAATTGATGGGAAACAACGCCAACACGGTGTTTGATTCAACCTCCGCACCTGTCAGTGCGGCAGGTAGCGCGGCAACCACTAAACCTCTGCTCACAGACCAAATAATCGCGACAGTTATCGCAATCCAATGGAGAAGTGGTAGTTCCGACCTCATCTTATCCGAAGCAACAATGGCTGATGTGCGCGGCTGTGAGATTTACTTGAATGAATTGATGCTTGATGTCGACCCGTCATCACGCGAGCAATTCACCAACTTACCTCTTCTTGGATTGCAGAACCCATTCGGTATCAACGCATCATCGTCCGGCGCATTCACTCGACGCTCACTACCTTATCATCCAAACATGTTCCGTCGCTCAACACCCGGACCTACTATTACTGTCCCATGGTGGTCGGTCGCATACGACCAAGCAACTGTATTCGCAAGTGGCGGCAACAACAAATGGATGCAGACTCAACATTATCACCCCGATGACTACTACCTGTTTTGTCGCTCAACACTTGGCGGTGTCGGATGTCAACTAACAATGACGGGCTATCCTTCTCTCTACCTTGATGTATATACTGAATACCTTGCGTCACTTACTCCAACATGCACAATTAAAAAAGTGGACCAAAGTGGAACAAAATTGTTTGTTGACAACAATGCACTATTCCCGCTTGTGGGGATAGACTACAAGAACCACAAATTAGCAATAGAAGGCTCGGACGGAATCACTTACTATATCACATATGCAAATCGAGGATATAACAGCAGTCCCACAGCAGGTGCCAACACGACTGTGTTTGTCGGAGTGGTAGCATCCTCATACATTTGGGGCAAACTCGCAGAAGACCAAACCATTCGTCTCACCGGACCTTCGGCTACACTCCTCGCAGGTGAAGTTTACACCAATTCCGAAGCAAGTGTCGCCACCCGCAATCTCCCACAGTTGTTAACCGGAACGCGCGACACCAATTCCGGCAATCCAGCAGACGCATACTTGTGTCTATGGCACTACAACCTTGGTCGCCCAATGACTTGGTTTTCCGACTCGCGCACAAACGCTACCGATGTAGCGGTTGACAACGCCCCATACAATCACCTACCCGAACATTTTGAGACGGTCCATTATCACGAATTCATATACGCTATGAGCGATGGCCCATTCAAGTTCCGCATGCGCGGTTGGGATGGACCCGGTGATGGTTTAGTAGCCACATGGACCGACACTTCAAACTACCCTCACCAAGCCGGACTTGACTCAATGAGTTCTGCGCGTCAATACCACTACGGTTCATTTTGGCCCGGTGGACATCGCTTTGGCGCACAAATGAGTTCTATGACGCTATACGGGACAGCCTCAATTGGGTGGGGTGGGAAAGACAGCAAGATACAGATTGATACAGGAACAAGCGGCATTGCGAATAAAGGATTACAAATCGCTGATACACTCCCAACAAGTTTGACAGATTCTATCGGAAGCGTAAACACAAAACGACGCGTAGGAATGGGCTACCGAGTATCAGTTCGGCAACCATACAACCGACCACGATGGGCTATCAAAGGCGGACAAGGCTTGCGCGACCCTTATGCCTCACACCATTTCAACCTCGATGGGCCATTTGTCTCTCAAGAGGCAGGAACAGGAAAGAACTTCACCGAATCCGATTCGGCATCCAGCGTGAGTGATTCACCATACACGGCATCTTACACAGGTATTCTTGAACGACACACGAACGCGTCAGCGTTGATTGGTAGCGACATAAAAGGTCAGCAAGTCCGATACAGCCACGGTCGTCGCATGACGAAACCGTTTGGTTGCGCAGTTCGCAACATCATCAACCCAACAACAGGATTTAGGTTGTTTCACGGAGACACACCTACGGGGCTTGTAGGGACAAATGTTGACGACCAAAGAGTGAGCCTCGCGCTTGCTCAAGCACACTACATGGTTGATTGGTGGGGCAACACCACCGGAGAAGAGGTGCGTAGATTCCCTGTTCGTGGGTTTGGTATTCGCCCATCGTGGGACCCCGAAGACTCTTACCATTCTAATGATAGAGCCGCCGCCCCCGCAGAAGCGATGATTGCGCAACGAAGCAACATAGGTAGTGCGTTAGCGGTGATTGACTTTTTCGACCCTGTATCAGCAAAGCGCGTAGGTGACAGAGGAGATGGTCGCGGTGTTCGTTGGCCGACAGCCTTCAACGAAGACATTCTACAAGCAGTTAGCACACCTATTCGACCTGTTGGTATGGTTCTATCACACCATACCTCGGAACCACCATTCACAAGTGGTTATATTCGCGCATCAAATGACACTTTGCAGAACTATGAGGTTCCTCACGGTATCAGCAACAGGTTGGAGATTTCAGCCGACGATGGTTTATTGAAACCTGCGGCCATGATGGGGTCTAATACAGCAACCGCCGAAACAGGATTCTTACCGGCGAGTCAAGTTATTCAAGAACCAATATCAAGAGTGTCACCAAGAATAGGATTAGACGCACCAATCATCGGAACGACAGATAAGAAGTATGGTATCATCGGAACAGAAGCCGTGAGCCTTCACACAGACCGAGGTGTGGGTCAGCGCTTCATCTTAGCCGGAGGGGTCAGCACATCTAATCGCGCGGTTAGTGATTTCGACATGACCGCTTTGAACCTATCAAGCGCTAAACAGGTTATGAGGTTTGGACAGACACACGGTATTCCTGTTATGGGCGGCTCTTACATTCTTGAGGTCTCCTCATACATCGACCCTATCAGCGATTTAGGATGGGGTCGGTCGGATGATTCTTCGTCAAATCGCAGTAGCAACCCATATCAAACCACAGCGAATAACCCGTTATCCGCGGCAACAAATGTAACCGACAAGTCAATGAAGTTCTTGGTAAGACCTGTTCGCGTTCTCGACCATAAACATATTGAGATTTTCCGAACAAACAAAACTCACTTCTTGAGCGCAACTGCCGCAGGTCGCTACGGTGTGTTCTCATACGACATGCCTAACGCGAGAGCGACAGTGGCGACATCGACATTTATGAGAGACACTAACCCGTCACCAACCAACGCTCCTTACCCACCTGTCTATCTATTCAAAGAGGCGACATCAACAGCCGCACCTGTGAGTTTCGGACCGAAGATTCCGGGCTTTGAATCATCATCGTTTGGTAATACTCTAAAGCAACCTGTTGCGCGAATGATTGTAAGCACCAACACATTACAGCACTACCGCGGAGATGCGAGTCGGAAACAATCAGTGAAAGAAGGTGAAGGTATTTTCATCAGCAACAACTTTTCGATACAACCTCGCTTTACGCAATTGTTATATCCGGGTGCCAATCAAAACACTTCAACACACACGAGTGAAACGAACAGAAGCGATAATAATTTGGACTGATACTTATGACTTATGAAATACCTGCCCCTGCCAACGCGACTTATGTTGCGCGAGCGACAGGTAGGAGCGATACAATCCACACAGAAGTAGGTTCGCTGATAGAACAACCTAAGTTTGTGGATAACGCGGTTCACCACGCTATATACGAGACCTCAACTATTGGTGACATTAAACTCAATACACTGAAAATAAAACCTCCAACTCAAACTGACTTCGTGACTACACATCAAAGAAGATACATCTTCTCCGAAGAAGATTCATCCCTACGAGTAGCCCACACAAGGCGCAAAAGCGCACCGTTTTACAATGGAGCGTTGCTAAGCGACACATCACTCCCCCCGCTTCTCATTGATGCCGAAGACCATTCTTTGCGATTAAAGACGCAGGGTGTCACTTCGACAACACACGGCTCTAACATCACCTTAACCAACATGAGGGGTAAATCTCTCAACGATTACGGGATGAAAGACTCGACACATATGCGCTTCGCGCAAGTTTTTTCTGTTGGTTTAAGAACCACTGACCTCGTTCAAAGACTATTCAAAGATTCTCTACACGGGTTAAACAGCGTAGGTGTCGGTATGCCTATCAGCAACAGCAACTCAATTAACGGAGAGAATATACGAAACAGACACAGCAATACATTTGTCGCTAAAGACTTCTACGCAACAGCAATTCCTACCGCAATTCGTTCTGTTGCGCGTTACGACCATTACAGTATTTTCCATGACCGCTTTGGTAATTTTATCTACTCCCCCAAATTATTCAAAATCACAGATAGAGAAATAGGACAGCGGAGTGGTTCGGGAACTGCTGAAATCGACCCAATTGTCGCCGCCGCTAACCGCATCGTAGTCGAGGGTAAAGCCTTTGCGCTCAATGATAAAATACGCTCGATGATTGATGATGTCGAAGCCCAAAAGAAAGAAGGAACTATTCGTCAAATGAGAGTGAGAGTTCCTACCGCTACTAACGAGACGCAAGCAAGGCGCTCAGCAAATCAAATGTTACGGCTTAACCGCAAGGCGCAAGGCGCGATGAAATCGAAAAACCACACACGCTCTTGGGATTTACAACCGGGTGAAGTAGCAACATACAAACAATCATCCATGGGTGTTGATGACAAGCAAGCAATCATTGAAGTTAAACATACCCAAGAAGGAATATCCGACTTTCAATTCTCGTCTTACGAGAGTGGACTTGAGGGTGTGTTAAACGCGTTCGCAGATGATGCAGAAGAAGCATCCGAAATTGATGAGCCGGACAGGTCAAATCAAATCCTCACCTTAGACAAAACAGGTATAGGTCGAATGAGACTCAAATCAAAATTACGCATGGAGGTCCGTGGCGTTTCCTCTTTTACTGAGCGCGCATACACTATCGACCATTCAGTCATACACCTCAACACGGGAGCAGACATTCACGCGGGTTTCATCATCGGTCATCGTCATGCTGGTATGACGGGCGCGAGCCGCGGTGCTATCGGTAGTGGCTACTCAAAGAGGATTGTAAGCGCAAGTTCTTTCAGTAGCACCACCATCACCGTTGCATCAAACGCGACTGACGGCTTTCCGACCACTGGAAAACTCACAGTTAATGACACCCTTACTGTCGCATACACGGGAATAACAAGCACAACCTTCACAGGTGTGAGCGTCATAGCCCCAAGTATCGGAACCGCCATACCGTCTTCAATTACCCAAATTAAACTACTGAGACCGCGCGGTCACGAAATGATACCTGTAAAATCACTTATGAAAAGGAGAAGTTTGTAATGCCAATCCTTAACAGTATCAAAAGAAGGCTTATCGAGACTCTCGCTGGTCTTGTTAATGAGTTGCATATCGGTAGCGACGGCACTGTCGCGTCTGCCGATGACGGTGGTGCAAGAACGCTTGCTCGCGTAAGCCCAACAGTCACTATTATTGATGATACGAGTATATTGGTCGAAGGGTCTTTCAACACATCACATGTCTACGCATCACCTATCAAAGAAATATATTTACAATACAAAGACCCGACGACGGGAGAGTTCGTTCCTGTGTATCGCGCGGACATAAACGACTTTAACAAAAGCGCGCAGAACGAAGTGAGATTCTCATTTATTTTGGAGTTGGATTAGTATGACAGACAGTTTATCGGGACACACAGCCGCGCAGAACACGCTCGGTGCAGACGGATTAAGAGACGGAGACGCGCTTTCAAGCACCTCACTCACGAATATATTACAAGGAGTTAACGGGAACGGAATACTTCGCTTGGAGGACGGGGCTTATGGCTCGACCCGCAATGCTACAAACGGGCAACCGGGCGCTATGGTGAGACACAGCGATACTTACAAACTGACGATAACAGGCGGCTACGCAGTTCTTGATGGAGTAGTGTATGAATTCGCGGGCGGGCCGGGTGGAACAGCGACCCTTGTTTTAGGCGACAGTGGTGACGGAACAGGTGGAGTTGAACTTCAATCATCAGCAGAAGAAGCCCTCTATGTCATCTATGTAGCATCAGCAAGCGGAGAAGCCAAAGTCCACTACGAAGGTGGTAGCCCTGTGAATACAGCAAACGGCCTCTACCCGACAGCGGCCTCTACATTCCTTGTTGATTACAACACAGGCGCGAGCCAAACCAACATGAAGACAACCGTTCTCGCAGTAGTGAGAGTGAAGGGTGGCGGTAGCGGCAATCACAATGCGGTTATTCAAGAGATTAACGATAAGCGCGTATTCTTAGCACCTTCTGTTCAATACATGGTCCCTCTATCATTAGGCGGACTTAGCAGTAATAAGGTTGCTACCGGAGGCGCGCATGGCCTCAACAATATCATCCATCTCAACGGCTTACAAAGCGAAGCAGGGAACATTGCGGCTGATGGAACAGACTCTATCACAGCATTATGGCCGAGCCATCCTCGATTTGGGGGGTTCGCCCAAGCCCCTCCCGGCTCAACAGATGCGGGCTACGGGCAAGGACCATCGCGCGGTGCTGACATTGCGGGTAATCATGTGAAGAATGAATTGTATTTCGCGGGGCGCAACAACGAAGCATCCAACCACTTTGCGGTTCGTCTCGCTGGTCGAGGCGTTGACGCATCAGCAACAATAGTCGACGATAACAGAACCTTTGTCATCACAGCAGAAGGAGATTCATTCTTTGTTTTGAAAGTCGCAGACAGCAAGACCGTCACGCTCAATCCCGAAAGAGCAGGGACAGGCTCAAAATACAAATTCCCCGAAGGTCACATCATCGAAGTGTGTAACGACAGCGCGGGAACAGGTCTTATCGTCTTTGACAATTACAGTGATAGCGCAGACCTTGCGGCTTCGCTAAGCCCTACCCATCGCGCTACCTTCATTTACGAGGGTAGTAAGTGGTTGCGCTGTGACTACCAATCAGCAATCTCCGGCGCTATCAGTGAGATTACAGCAGGGACCGGACTGACCGGCAGTTCGCTTACATCGGGAACAGCAGTTCTCAATGTGATTGGTGGTGACGGTATCACCGCAAATGCAGATGAAATAGAAGTGACAGTGGACGGAGCAACAATTGAGTTGAGTGCGACTAATGGAGCAGGTGCGGTTCGCATCAAAGCCGGTGGTATAGACACAGCCCACATCGCTAACGACCAAATCACCGCCGCGCTGATGGCTGATGATGCTATCAACACCGACCAAATAGTTAACGATGCAGTCACAGAAGACAAGTTAGCCAACTCACTACTCGCTGAAATAGACGCGAACACAGCAAAGGTTACTAATGTAGTCACCAACTTATCCATATCGGGAACCACAGGCGCGAGAACAATAGTGTCTTCGGATGGAACAGACGCAGTTATACCAATTGCTACTACATCCGTAGCCGGTGTGATGAGCAAAGCAATCTTTGATGAACATACCGCAAATGTAGCAAAGGCTACTAATGTAGTCACCAACTTATCCATATCGGGTAGTGCGGCGGCAAGGACAATAGAGTCTTCGGATGGGACAAACGCAGTTATACCAATCGCTACTACATCAGTATCGGGGTTATTGAGTCCCGGTTTATTTGATGAGATAGACGCTAACACAGCAAAGGCTACCAATGTCGATACCGACCTTACAGCCACAGCGAACGGCACTTCTCTAACTATCAATTCTTCGGATGGAGACAATGTTGCTTTACCTGCCGCCACGACAGACGCGTGGGGAGTTATGACTGATGAAATGTTTGACGCTATTGCCGCTAACACAGCAAAGGCTACCAATGTAGTCACCAACTTATCCATATCGGGAAGCACAGGTGCGAGAACAATAGAGTCTTCGGATGGAACGAATGCAACTATACCCGTTGCTACTACAAGCGTGTCGGGTGTAATGAGTAATGCAATCTTTGATGCTGTTACCGCTAACACAGCGAAGAATACAGCACTCACTAACGCGCAAGTAAGAACGGCTGTTGAAGCGGCGACTGATTCAAATGTATTTACTGACGCAGACCATACTAAGTTAAACGATGTTACCGCAAGTGCTGTCTCCGCCGCAGAAGCAATCGAAGCAGTTGAAGGAGAGTCCACTCTTCTATTAGCAGGGCAAGTGAACCTTCGTGCAAATGTTCTACCGAAGACAGCCGCCTTTTCTGCTACTATTGCTGAATCGGGAACAGTATATCAATTGACTAACGCAGGGGCAGTTGTTGTTACATTACCAGCAAACCCAACAATAGGTTGTCAATATGTATTCGTTAATGTAAATGGAAACGACATGGTAATTACGCCCACATCAGGTGATATAATAAACGGAACAGTGAATAAGACAGAAACCAACGCTACTGCATATGCCGCAACATCATGTGTATGCGTAGTCGGTGGCGGTACTGCTCAATGGCTTGTGTTCGGTGGGATTTGATGTTCCCTATTGTTAGCGGCGTTGTGGGTCAAGTAGTGGTAGACACTTCCTATACTCTTTCGGAACTTAGTTACAATGCTGTTGCTAATGCCGGAACTCAAACAGTTACAGAATTGATGGTATCTCCATCTCAAATGATTATATCAACAGAACCCGGAAGTACCGAGAAATTGCTGGCGTATGCCTTCGATGACAGTTCTCTACCCAACTTTGGTTCATTAGAAGACCAACTCGCAGTAAGTAATGAAAACCCAAGAGGAACTACTTTTGGAGACAGTGGTAACTATGTGTATATTAGTGGTAATGCTTCACCATATCTACAAAGAAAAGCGCTTTCTACCGCGTATGATATTTCAACCGCAGGAACAACAACAACAACGAATACATCATCATTCGGTTGGGCAGGACAAGGATTAGCATTCAAAAGTGACGGTAGTATTCTATTTGCGGCAGAAGGTAATAATATACGAGTATGTAATCTAAACACTAATTGGGATATTACCTCTATAAATGGCACTCCAAGCACTGTTGCTTTATCCGGTCAAAATGACGATGATGGTGACAGCATATCAACTCTTTTCGGTGTAAGGTTTAAACCCGATGGGACTAAGTTCTTTGTTTGTTATAGAGTAGATAACACCCCTAAAGTTGCGGAGTTTTCACTCTCTACTGCTTTCGATTTATCTACCAAATCGTTCGTATCAAGTCTTAACATAGGTGACAAACTCGGTTATTATTCATCGGGCGTTCTTGGCTATCCAGCAGGTCTTGATTGGAACTCGGATGGTAGTCGGTTATATCTTAGTAGCATACATGTAGAATTAACAATTGGTCAAATCCAAGTGGCCGAATATGTTGCTTGACAGAGGTTTATATTATGGGACAATTAAAAGAAAGATTAAGTCAAAGTTGCGGGGGCTGTAAGAGAAATGTTCTCGCGCGACGAATCGAAGGCCGGTATGTTCATGAACGAGATACGCGTGTGCTGATTTGGGAGTGTCCGTCGTGTGGACACTTATGGCAAGAGTCGCGCCTTACAAAAAACAAATTCAAGAAACACAGGATAAGTGATTTAGATGTCTAAGAAAGGTGAGGAGATTATGAAACCCAACAAAGAACAGAAGGGTAAGAATGCCGTCTTAGTCATCGCCATTGGTAAACACCCAAAGATGGGACCCGGCCCACGAAAAGAGCCGAACAAGAAAGGGGTAAAGAAAGCAATGAACCTCCTTAAGAACGACACAAGAAGGAGAGCAGAAAGGCAGAAGGCCCACCAAGCGCGTGTGGCTCGAAGAGCAGAACGCGCAAAAGAGGACAAAGCATACGAAGAAGGAACAGCCTCACCCGAACTCAATGATAAAATCAATCAATCAAAAACCAATAACGAAAGCGGCGTTAATCAAAACCTTCGATTCGCGCCTAAGCAATCGCAGGGTGGCTCTCAATCAAAGCGTATGCCTAAGAAGCAATCATCACCACAGAAACCAAACCCTCTCGACCTTGAGGTCTATGACCGATGGGTCAAAAGCAATTCACTCGGAGACTACAACCGTAAAACCAAAGAAAAGGGTAGCAAGATAACGAATGAAAACTTGCAACACTTAGCCACCAAGTTGAAAATCCCGCCGGGTAAATTAACGCGAGAAAACATCAACGAGTCCGGCGTAGATATAGGCGCACTCAAGGATGCGATGAAGGAATTAGGCGGAAAGCGCTACGCGCAACGGCAAGCAGATAAGGAACAAAGGGGATTAGATAGAGGTATGTTTGGCGAGGACAAGTCCCAAGACCGCCACTATGAGAGAGAAGATAACTCACCGGACGATGGTAGTTCCCAAGAGCAAGAGGAGGGCATGGATGCTCACTCCCGCCGAGACAGCATTCCCTTTGAGGATTACCCACCCGAACTCCAACAAAGACTTCTACAAGCGCGAAGTTTCACACCAAGCGACAAGGCTTTGTCGCGGTTAGGTCGGGATGATGAAGAATCGCGCGTGCAGGGTCGGGATGACATAAGCCGTCAACCTTCTGCCGAGTTCACTCAAGACTTCGCACACTCCGGTAAGACAATGGGTGGATTCGCGGGTGGCGATTTAGACAAACCTCTTGGTCGCGTTATGCCAAAAATCCCTCAATCACTATCTTCTCCTCAAGAAGAAGAAGAAGAAGAAGACCTGCCCGAATACTCTCAATTCGCAACAGGTGAACCAATGGACATCGCATTTCAATTACTCAAAGGTATGAAAAAGAAAATCCGCTTGAAGTGATTACAGTGATTCGCGGTAGCATGGGTAGTTGGGAATGGAAAAGTTGTTGCTACTATGGTGGTGAGATTCTACAACCCTTTGGTTTCTGTATGAAGTGTTGGGTTAAACATGGCAAACCGGAGGTGATGAAAATTGAATCCGAATGATGTTGCTTTCTCTGTCATCAAGAACAAGAGGGCTATGAAACAAGCCGCCGCGCAACCGGGGCAGATGAACTTGACTCAGCCCTCCCCGCAAACTAACCTTGATGGAGAGAGCGCGGGTCTACAATCCGAAGTCAGTCAATACATTCAACGCTTAGAGGAGAAGCAGAAGGAACTGAAACAGCAAGAGAAAGACCGAGCGAAGTATGAGGAAGAGCGCGCGGGAATGATGCAACCGGGTCAGCAGTCGCTACCCCAACCACAAGCGCTACCCCAACCCGACCAAGACATACAGCAGGTCGTTAATGACAACCAGCAGGAACTTGACACAGGGTATGGGTTCAAGCGCGGGCTTATCGAAGAGATGGAAATGCTTGGTATGATAAAGAAAAAGGATGAAGAACCACTCACCCCCGAAGAATATACACAGAAACGAAGACAATTAGGGGATTCATACGCAGACGCGCAAATGAATCCCGACCATCCTGCTAAGACCAACCCCACATCTTATGATATGCAGGGTAAGCCGATTCAAGGAGATAGAGAGATAGAGGATGCAGGTAGACCATGTGAGCATTGTGGAGAAGGTCATACAATATATACAGATGATGGCGCAGTAGGATGCTCAACAGAAGATTGTGTAGCGAACACTCCCGAAATGCTACAAGACCATAACCTCCCTCATTACAAAACAGAAAAGTTAACTGAACAAAAAGTTGGTGAAGTGACACCTACAAGGACATCACAGACAGACCAAGACAGAGACCCTAACGCCGGGGGACCGGGCATAGCAGGTTTGTTCCCAATGGCTCCCGACCCTAACTTTGAACCAAACACAACAATAGACGCGCCGCGCCCACAGCAAATATCGCAACTTGTTGATGAACAAGGCAACCCTTCGACAACAATGCAGGGTATGAGACACCCCGATATACGCGCAGGAGAACCAATGGACATCGCTATGCGTTTGTTGAAAGAAGACATGGATAAAATGGGAGTCTATATCGGTGAGGCTGACGCGGATAAGCGCGGGTTCCGCACACATCACGGCGAAATGAGAGATGGTGATATAGAAGACCATTTTAGAGACACCCGAAATCAAAATCGGTTCCGGGGCGTAGATGCCGACCGCGACCATTGGGTTTACAACGAACGCGGTAAACTTAAATTCAATCACACCGCGGCTGAGGAGGGTGCCTATGAGGGCCAACCATCGAGCGTGACTGAAATAGAACCGGGTGATTACATGCAGGGTGGTTCAGTTCCGCGCAGACAACCCGCAGATAAAGAAGAACGCATGAAACATCCGCTGTGGGGCGAACAACAACCACAGACAGGCACTTACATCGGCGCGGATGTGAGAGGTATGGATGATAGCGATGAATCCATTGACCGTTTCTCTAACACAATGGGTCATGAATACACACACGAAGCGATAGATGGAGAAATAAATGATTGGCTTGATG
>TARA_R110001599_G_scaffold321022_1_pt1 | contig 12761 bp, 7 predicted proteins | sample TARA_R110001599 | Tara Oceans TARA_R110001599 (sample SAMEA4398360) | marine metagenome | biome: Polar Biome; feature: [MES] marine water layer (ENVO:01000295) within the mesopelagic zone...; material: water (ENVO:00002006), including particulate matter (ENVO:01000060) such as...... | reverse complement strand
CCCCTCAAACTGATACGATTTAGTCCCTTGTTCTTGTTGCTCAACTTTGTTAGTTTTTCTAACTTCTTTCATCGAAATCAATAAGGAACGCTTTTACTCGTTGCCAGTGGTATTTAGCGCAACCGAAAAGGTTCACTTTCAACAAAATTAATGGGTATTTCAGCATTACTAGAAAGACCGCTTTTGCTCAAATTTATGAATTATCAGGCTAGAACGGAATCTGGCCTAATCATCTCTATGGCCATGAAGCCGATAAGTCTTGCCTTGCTTCTAAAGCGGCCTTTTTTGATATTGAGTTTTTGACATTAAACACTATCCAAAGATGAAAATGCAGCAAAACGGGCACACCTTTCCAACAAAACCACAATGAGATATCCCATGTCTCACCTCAAATAATTCGCACTCCAGAACAGATATTCCGCGAAGAAGGGAAAGACATCTACTTGACCGCTATAGGTGATTTTTCAAACCATTCCAGCACATTGATATTTTGGGTGTTTATATCATTCATTCAATACACCTGTCGAATTTTTGTTTGCTGCTTATTCTATTGGTGGCACTCCACAAAGGCATCATATCTTAGGATCCTATATCACTTTTTCAATCTTACTCTCAATTGGTGGTTCAAAATTCCCTTCAAATCACAAAATCCCCAGACCGATGCGGCTTCACTTCAATCCAGATCGAACGCAGATTAAGCATCCCCCATGTCCCCACATCGGCATGATCCCAAAGTTCGTGAAATAAATAGCACTGGTGAAAATGCTGCATCTGCTCCCCTTCCCATCCGCTAAGGTCGCTATGGTTCTGTCTATCATCCAGCCCCCACGGTTCTTCATCAGTAGGATCGCGTTTATCACACCAGATTTTCACTTTCACCTCAATTGATTCCATGTGGCCATCCTCTGCCCATGTATCGGCGTTGTACGAGGGACGCTCATTTGCTGGATTGAAAGTTAGCCAAAGGATGATGTCAGTGCCATCCCAGTTATCCCATTCCACGCCAGCAGGGTCTAGTCCTTCCATGCGCTCAAGCATTCCATCAATTTTGTCTTGAAGGATTTTTTCTAAGGCTTGGAGTCGTGTGTTGACAATGTTTAGCTTGCGCAAATCTTCTTCTGTCAAATTGTTGCGATCAAACGTTGATCGAATACGCCTTGATAACTTTTCTCCTTCGCATGCAGTCGAATCGAGATATTTCTTGAGGCGTGATTCTGTCAGCGTTAGTTTCTTGCCGACTTTTCCGTAGTAGCGACGTAAACGCTCTGGCAGGTCGGCACCGGAGGCAAGCAAGGTGAATGCTTCGCTAGCTGATCGAAGATCAATACAATGTGAAATACGGAGCGCATTAAGCAATCGAGTGGCTCCGTTGAGCGGCTCTAGATCGGCGGGGTGATAGGTGGAATGACTCATAACTTGCCTCATGTTGATCGAAATAACGTTGGTAAATTCATCTAAAACTCGATGGCCTACTTGATAAATTCAGGTTTCACTTTGTATTCAGCCGACAATCTTTCTATCAGGGGCTCTTTAAGGCATTAAAGTACTGCATGTTACTAAACGCCCCTGAATCTCTTGCTAGATCTAGCTTATAAGCAATTCCTTCGAGCCTTCAATAGCCAGGACAGAGTAAGGAGCCTTTTGTTTTCCGGCTCACTTACCACACTTTCAATTTTTGTTTTTGCCTCGTCTAGCAACTTGCGACACTCTTCTGCTGTCAAAAATTCCAACAATATTTCCGCTTGGAATAAATCTAGGGCAACGGCACATTCCCGCTCTTCTCTTGTAGCATTCCAGTAAAATGCCTGTATAGCCAGAGGGTTGTGTTGAATCGCTTTTTTCCTTTCATCTGGCGACAATTGATTGCCGATTGCTTCGCTGACTTTACCTTCGTAGAGCTTACACAGGAATCGCTCAAGCTGGGTCAAATCGCGATTTAGGTAGATTTTGGCGTACCAAATAGCCAATTGAGAACACGCTAACAGGTATTCCTCTTCCGTTGGTGGTTCAGGCGTTCGTCTGTCAAGACTATCAACTAATCCAATGCCACCATTCAGAAGGGTCGGATTAGCGAAATACTTGATTGTACTGGGATTACGCCTTATTGCTTCAAGACGAATCTCAGAAGACGCATTTTCCGCAAAATGGGTAATGGATTTTGGCTCATTGATAACAGCAGCAAGCATTATATCTTCGGTCGCCTGCTGTCTAAAATATTGAATAGCATGGCCGTCTTGTTTAACCGCAAACAACTTTTCTTCAGAAGACCAATTATCCAGATTTTTAAAATTTCCTGACATGATGGAGAAGTATCTCTTAATAGAATTCAGCAGCTCAGACTCACTCTTATGCGAACCCTCGATGATAGGAAAATGTAAATGAGTATCTTCAATTAGCTGTAGACAGAGCCTCAATTGCTCACCAACGGGTTTTTTCTGTATCAACTTGGCAATTTCATCTAAATAAAATCCGTTTGTATCGAGAACAATAATCGCCAGTTCTTCTCGCGATGGGAGTTTGTTTAAAACTGTCGCATATGGCGTCACATCCATAAACGATTGAATTTTTAGCCTGAACCCTCTTTTATTGATAGCCGCTAATCGCTCGATAGACGAAGCAGTTTTTGCATTTAGACGTCGGGGGTTTTCTTTAATTGCTTTAATTCTTGATAATCGATCAGATACTTTCATTAACGTTTCCTTGGATAGGCAGTGAACATTCATTCTCACATCATAGTAATTAGAAGGAGTAATTAACTACTTTAAGTCTATTTTCTGGTTTGTATCTAAACTAAGTTGACATTATACAGGCCCTAAATTCCAGCCAGCGGTATAGTATAAATACCCGAAATCAGAGTACACTGCCCAATGGACATATTTTGTCCATTAATGCCAAAACTTAATATTTGAAGCTTAGCAATAGATAAAATAGTTGCTTTGATGTGTGGCTGTTGATCGACAATTTGGTAACTAAGGTATGAGCATAAACACAAAATCAGCAAATCCTTCGCTATACGAACTAAGCACCGACGAACGTTTCCTACTAAAGGAAATTCAAAAAAGACCTGAAGGCGCTTCGCTGCCAGAATTGATCAGAGTCTGTCGAGATAACGAACTTTTTACCTTGGGAGACCAAGTCAAAAATGAAAAAAGGAGTATGGATGCTTGGCGAAAAAAGATAGACCGCACCTTAACCGACCTATGTAATGTTTTGCCTGTCTTGGAAGAAAGAACTGACTCCCGACCTAAACGCTATTTATTGCCCGCTAGCTATCATATTCCCAATGCCTTGACAGTTCCGACCGCACTTTCACTACTTATCGCTAAAAAAGTATTGCATCAGGTATTCCCGTCAAGTCTTGTAAATGACATTAATGACTATTTCGATAAAGCAGATTCTTTCTTGGCTGAAAATGGCGCGAAAACATACGGACGTATGATTAAACGAGTCGCTTTCTATCCTGAAGGCTATGGGGCTCGTCTATCGTACTTGTCAGACACGCATAACCCTGTGATCTATCAAACGGTTCTGGAAGCATTAATCATGGAACGCATGGTTCAGTATGAGTACTCTGAACGTCATAATGACAAACAATATACTGTTGTTGCAGCACCCTATGGCATCGTATTGCGGAATGGCATTGTGTACCTAGTAGCGAAACCCGAAGGTCGGACGCAGCTAAGACATCATAATCTGATGCGTATTGTCGGGTATCCCATCGTCCTTGATCAAGAAGCTGAACTTGCGAAAGACTTTGACCTGAAAAAATACTTGGATGATGGTGCATTTTTAAGTGACAACGACCAAGAGTATGTTAAAGAAGAAATTGTCTTGAAAGTTACGCCGAATGTTCGTTATTTACTGGAAGAACGTATGGGCGGCCGAGCCCGATTTTTAGGCGAAGTTGACAAATACGGTATCAGCCAGGTCAGCTTTGAAGAATATATCCATCGAGAATTTATCTGGTGGCTTCTGAGTTTCGGAGATCAGATTGTAGTCGTGCAACCCACAAAATTACGTCATATCATGACGTCTACTATCGACAGTATGGCAGAAAAATATGCATAGCATATTTGACTAAAGCCCACGCGGCAGTATGTATCCAATCTGACCTGCCTAACATACTTGAGAATCCTAACAGAATAGTTTTTACTCGTATTCAATATGTTACGTTTCTGGCAAGTATCTATTCTTTTTCTGTAAGAGGTCAGCTAATAAATATTAGGCTTCTAGATTACGAGACCCCCGGATATATGCTTTTGATGCAGGGCAATAAACGAATATTTTATTTCGTTTCTTTAGCAAAGAAGACCGTCGCTTTTTTTAGGATTTCACTTCCATTTCAAGGCGTTTTACTTGTACCTTTAATTTACGAATCTCATCATGCTCCGGAGTGAGCTTGCCATTTCCACGAAAGGCTTAACCATCATCTGCTTGAAATTCTTTAATCCAACGGCCCAATACATTTGCATTGATGCCTAAGCTTTTAGAGGCTTCTGCCTGAGTTTAAATTGTTCAAGAACCAGACTGACGACATCTAGTTTAAATTCTTTGGTGTATTTTTTACGTTCTTTCAAAATAATAATCTCCAGTTAAGGTTATTATCTCTAAACTTATGGGTTGGTCAGATCCATTAAACCACAGAAAGTACACATCAATTCCAGTCCTAAAATATTTTTTATTAGTCGCGAAATGCTTATTTCCTTACTAATATTTATTTTTAATATCATCTTATTATCGCGTTATTGGGATAAAAAAGAAAATAGAGACATAATCTGTCGCTTCAGTGAGTATGCTAATTGTGTAACTAATAAAGTTAGTGAAGTTATTTTGTTTGCTGATTACGAATATTTTCATACCCTATTGAAATAAAGGAATAAATAGTGGCTGTAAGTTTAGACTGAAAATTGGTTGTAGCAATTCATCTCGCGCTTTATTTAACTTTGAAAAAGAGAATGCCGTATTTGAAAAGGGTGACCCGGATGCATACCGAGAGTATCAAAAAAGTATACTTGATGAGGCGGCTGGAATAGGCGCTGCATTTTCTTTAGTTAAAAACTTCTCGCATTTTATGAAGACGGCGAACACTGTGTTGAAGGACTGACCTGATTCAGCAAGTGGTCTTTGTGCTTTGATTGAGTGGAACATAGAAGTAGATGAAGCCATGTTTCTCGCTGGATTGAATAAGGTTCCTTTGTTAGCTGAAATTGAGCCTGATTTCTTTTTTAAAGACCAAACAGGGCATTTTATTGCGTATGGATAGGGACATTAAATAAAAAATGAAATATATGCTAGATAGTATTAATGTTGATACGTTAACCGTCGATCAAATTCGTAATGAGATCATACGTTTTAAAAATAACGTGTTCTCCCAAGTTAGTATTAAGAGTTCCCTACATGGCCTTAGTATAATAACGAACCGGAAATGTAGTTTATGATCCTTCCTTTTGACACCACTTTATTCACACTTGAAGATGAAAAAGAAAGCTCAGTAAATTATCTAGGTGTTGGTGAATATGTGCAGTTCTGGACAGATAGATTGTTTCCTCAATTTACTGTGCTAACAAACAACCCAAGGGAGCACGGTATACTTTGTGCAATATTAAATTTTATTCATGATCAAAAATTAAAAAATGATCCGAATGTATTTCGAGATTTCGAAGCATTTTGGGGGCTTCTATTAAGTGCTCAAGATGAATTATCATCACCATTGAATGTCACAAAATATAAGAAAGCTCTAGAAAATACATCAAAATTAAGCCTCAAAGATATCAAAAATAAGCATGGTATCTATAAGCGGTTGGGTTACGGCTTATTTGGTTTTTATATTAACCCATCTATTAAATGGGGATTGGTGAATAAGGATCGAAAAACGCTTTCATTAGCTGGTAATCAGCTAGCCAATTATTACTTAAAAAAATTAAATCTTGAGTCCTACCTTCTAAAGTGGAAGGAGGGTGAGCAGGTGGATTTTTCTAAGTTATCAAATCTAGCAGAAGATTTACGGATAGATTTACCAGTAGCCTCTCTTAATGCAGAGGAAGCATCTGCATGGAAGCTTGTTTTATCTAGCTATCTTAATGAACCAAAAGGCGTGCTTAAAATGCAAATTGATGACGCGTTATGGAAAACGGATATTCGTGAGTTGGATTTAGGAGCGTGTGTTTCTAACGCTGATATTTATCAATCGTTTTTTTTCAAGTTAGCCACACACTACCGCGAGATGAGAAAAGAAGAATTGAGTTTGATTGTTCAGGGTCTTCAGTCTTTAGAGCAAGCATTATCGATCTGTGAGTTTATTTTTGATTTTGAGTATTTATCTAGAAGTCAGTATAAGAATCCAGATATAAAATTTGAGCTAGAAAGCGAATTTAAAGAGACTCTGGTTAACGTGCTGAGAAGTGCAGTAGATAATTACCAGCGTCTTTCACCAAATTCTATCAGGTTATTCCCCCCATTAACTAAAAACATTGATACATATGATCAGGTTGTCATAGCTCTAATTGATCAGCATTGTGCAGTTCAAGGTCGAAAAAATAAAGTGGTTTATATGGATCAGAGCTCGATACTCTCAGTGGGTGAAATCAATCAGGATAAGTTAAAAAACATATTAATTACTGATCATAAAAACCGTCTAGCTCAGATAACGTATGAATATAGAAAAGATTTTCATTTTTTACGCTTCCTAAAATATTACGAGTATATGTGTTGATATGAGCTTTTTATCAGTAAAAGAAATTTTTGAAAGAGAAGAGCTGAAAACACTCATTATTCTGACATATGAGTTAGATGAAGCAGCTCTCTTTGATGTGTGTTTGGTTAATAATCAAAATTCAAAGTCCATTCATGCGGTAAAGCCGGTGGTCTTCTATGATGTGCGAAAAACGAAAGAGTTTTTTAATGCACCGCCTTCAGTAGAACTTATTCCTTATTATAAATCGGGTGGTAAGCATCACTCTAAGGCATATCTGTTTTCAACTGATAGCGAAGTTCACTTGATCCTTGGTTCGCTTAATTTAACTAAATCAGGCTTATTGCGAAATAGGGAAGTTTTTAAGCATTTTATGTGTTCAAAAACTGACGTTGACTCTGCGTCTTTGATAAAAGATTTCATCACGTTTTTAGAGGGGAACTATCTACAGCGGGAGTCAGATAATCTAAAAGATTCACTGGTTCATATTAAGAGTTTAATCGGCAGTTTCGAAGCAAATGAAAAGATTCATTATCATCTTATCCATTCTGGTTATGGTGAAGATGGCTTGCGACAACTAAGTAATGTATGGGAAAGCCAATTTCCTGATGAGACCCCTGATAATACATTTATAGTTTCACCATTTTTCGATGCGGCTGAGAATAACATTGTCAGGGAGCTGGATGAGTTTGACCTGAAACCAGCCTTATTGCATCTAGTGACTGCGAGAGGGCTGTCTGAAAAGTTACCCATTTCGAAGCCGTATTATTTAGAGGCGAAAAAGCATGTAGACCTCAAGGTCTATGAATCTGATAATTTAATCCTACCAGGTACCGAGGAATCTCTCGAAATAAAACGTTTTGAACAACAAGGTCGATCAATTAAAGCGGACAGAGAATTTTATAGAGAGCTTCATGCGAAGATCTGGATAATGTCAAAAGGGAGTCGTAGCCTGGTTTACTTTGGTAGTGGTAACTTTACGATTAACGGATGGCTAGGACGAAACTGTGAGCTGGGCATATGCAGTTGGGTTGAATGCTCCATTGAAACACTACTGCCATCATTAAGATCAGAGTATCGGTTTAGTGACAAGGAGGTTTCTACTGATTTATTTTGTGACAAATTAGTTATAGATGATGCGGGGGATGAGATAGAACGGTTTAAGCACTTCCCAGCCTTTATTAAGTCTGTGGAGCTGGTTGGATGTGAGAATGAATCAGTGCAGTTCCGTTTTGACTTAGAGCCTGGTGAAGAGAAAAAATTTACCGAATATTCAATTAAATGGGGTGATAGTGTATTGCGTATCACAGATCTTAAGTCACAATTATTTGATCTAAAAACATGTCTAAATTTACTCTTAAAGCGTTCATTGTCATTTAAGCATACAAGTTCAAGCGATGAATATTTCTATCCCTACCTATTTGATAAAGAAGTGATGGCAAAAGCTAAGCTTGTCGATTTCAATAGTTCGAGTGACTATATTGAATCGTTTATCGGCGGTGTTATCGACGATCATGAAACAGATATCTTTCATGAAAAATACGGACAACCTGAAATAAAGGAACTCGTTAGCAGTTCTATAAATAGAGATGACAACCTAACAATAAAGTTACAGCGCTTTATAAGCTTGTTACCTGCTTTAGATCGGCGTCTAGATGATTTGCTTGCCGAAGTTAGGGGAAGTAAGGCTTTGAAAGAGATACATATCAAGCGTTATTTAAAGGAACCCATTGATGACATCGTATCGTTTATTGAGAGTGAGTTTAGATCTGAGTCTAGTCAGGCAGCATTGATATTCAGACTGACTGAGTTGTTATTAATAATTAAGAATAAGAAAGCTGAGGAGCTTAGCTCAGTTGAAACATCACTTCAAAATATTTTAAATTCATATAATAAAAATCCTACTTCGATGATCTTCAAGGAATACAAGCAACATGTCGACCGTTAAGAAATCAATTGATGCAGTTCTGAATTATGGCGACAGGTTAAATAAAGATTCTTTTGATGATACGTACATTCAAAAAGAAGATTTAGAGCGGCAGTACAAGACCATCCAAGAAGTTTGCCAGCGTATGAATAATGGATTTTCAACCGTAATGCTTGCAGATGATGTTGGCATGGGGAAAACTTATGTGGGGCTGGGCGTACTCGCTAACTATCTTTTTAATGCAGAGGAAGGTAGCAGCAAAAACGTCAATTCAAAGAAGTTTTTGATTGTTACGCCGCCCAATAAAATACTACAGAACAAATGGGTTCAGGAGATACAGAGCTTTTATGAAAATGCAGGGGTAAAGGAAAATGCCCGAGAGAAGCTAACTATGAGACCCGTGATTGTTGATAGTGTTCATGCTTTATTAAAGTTATCGATGGATGCAGAGAGCCATGTTAATTATAAGCAAATTAGAGAGCACTCAGATATCCAACTGCTATTTACTTACGTCCTTTATCAGTGGGCTAAAGATAGGAAGATAAAAGGCAGTAGAGGTCAAGGATTGCCTAAAAGCTACACTAATTTTGGTCCATTTTATAATTTAAATGGTAGAAAAAGTTATTACTTCTTTGCTGACGCTTATGATGTTATCTGTGAATATTCGTTGAAAAATTATTTAGATGATAAATATGAGAAAAACTCCAGTCATATCCATAGCTTAATCGATACGCTTACTGATAACGAAAATTGGTGGCTTCTTAATAGAGAAATAAAAGATTATTTAGCTGTTCAGGACGATTTTGAACCGAATATATTTATTATTGGTATGAATAAACTTGGCTTGATATCGCAGTCAACCAGTGAATTCCGCAAACATTTAAGTACGTTGATTATGAACCATGCATTATCTGGATGTGAGAAAGCTAGGCGGAATGAACTAATCGAAAGTCTCTATGATAGTAATACTAATATTATTCTAATGCCTAGCGATCTTGAAAATAAGCGTTGGTGTGATAATTATATAAGCCAAGTTACAAGCATATTTAACTATTTGGGAATGAATGATTTCATTAATCAGTCTGTTTACTTTAAAGAAAATAAAAGGGCGTTTAGAAAAGGAACGATTGAGCCTACTGGATTTTTAAAGCAGGTTGTTGAGAACTTCATTGACTATCGTTTGAAGAATGCCAATTTTGATATGTGCATTGTTGATGAGGTGCATAATTGGAAGAGTGGAACATCAAATAACGCTTCCGTTTTTCAGTCTAGATTCTCAGGTTTATTTGACAAAAAACTGGTTATGTCAGCTACACCTATTCAATTAGGTATTAGGGAGCTTGAGAGTGTGTTCTCTGTGGTTCTTAGTGATGAAGAGACTCATGTGAAAACTACTATCAAAAAGTTGTTTGGTGGTGGTTTGATGACTCAGTTAGAGTCAGCTAGCGCAGGTTTCAAAAAACGGTGGGATAACTTAATTGAGACAGATTATTCTGAATTAAGCGTGTTTGATAACAACAAAACCGGATTATCTGTTGAGTTGAACAGCTTATTAAATAGCACTAATTCTCAAACACTTAGATCGTTCATTGACTCTATAGCGTCATATAAAGAAGCTGTTGATTTCGTTCAAGTAGAACTGAGAAAAATAATTATACGCCATGTCAAAAATCCTGAGTTGAGATCTGTGCAGCCAGGCAACCACTTTAACAAAGATGAGCACTTAAACTCAGTTGTAAAAGTTAAAAATAAACTGTATGTAACGGAAGGAATGTCTTCAAGTAACGAGGAGATGACACTGTTTGAATGTATCTCAATGCGTCTTGGACAGATCTTAAGGAAATATGAAACATCTTCAGGTCAAAACTCTCCATCTGCGAGGTTATTAAACGGATTGAATTCTTCTTTTGAAGCATATAAAGAAAGTAATACTTCGAGTAAACAGGTAGAGACCTTACTAGCTCGTCTCACGCAGCAAGAGCGAGAGTATTATGACATGCATACAAGGCTTGTTGAATCACTTGAAATTGAACACCCTAAAGTGAAAGAAACAGTTAAATGTGCATTTGATAACTGGATGAAAGGTGAAAAGACATTAATATTTTGCACCAGGGTTCCAACAGTTGAAGCTATAGAGCAACAAGTGAATACTAAAATAATTAATTATTTAGAGGCCTTAGATACCCAAAGCCATAAAATAGAAAGTTTCGCCAAGGATTATAGTTTAGTGGACTTGCGAATATTTAGACTGTATTTAAATATTGAAAATCCTGATTTCGATATGACACTTGTTCATAATTTCTTAAATAGTAGCTTTAAAATGGTTAACTCATTACTTAGTGAATTTGATATTACAGTATCGTCAATTACCCGAAGGAAGCTATTTAAAATATTCGACTTTTTATCTTTTCAAAAGTTCTCAGGTAAGATTAATACCACCGATAGCCTTAAAGTTTATTTTTCTAAGTGTTTTGACTTACAAGATGAAAATTATTCCAAGGAGGGTTTAAAACAATATATTAGTCCTAGTAGCTTAAGTAGTAAGCATGTTCAGAATAGTGCAAAAGATGAAGACGATCATGATGAGGTTAATGACTTGCCGATCGATGAAAAAGATTTTAATGAGGAAGATGCGTTAATTAGCGAAAAGGTTTATCTAAATGCTGTAAGGGAATATTGCACTGTAGATAGTATTTGGGTTAATGATAATGAATCGAGTATTGGACTGTCTAAATCTATATGGATTTTAATACTTAATGAGTTCGAACGTATAGAAAACACAAATCCAAATCAGATATTAGGGATCATACAAGAAATATTTTCTGGCTTATTAAAGGTTACAGTAAAAAGAGAAGATTTAATAATTCGCTATTTATCATCGAAAAGTGAATGTACTGAAAATGAAAAGATAATTTCAGGTTTGCATAAAGACAAGTTTAGCAATGAAACACAGGTTGATAAAGTCAGTAATTTCCTAACAGATTTGGTACGCTCACAAGGCACAATTAATCCTTTATCTAAAAGCTCTACGAAGAGACAGGGAATGTGGAGAGGGACTTTTTTGAAAATTGGTAACTATAAGGATGCTGACAGACAGTCTACTCCTTATGTTAAAACCTTAATGGGCAAAGACGCCCCAGATACTCGATTGAAACGATGCGATGCATTCAATAGTCCATTGCCACCTGATGTTTTGGTCTGTACGAGTGTCGGTTCAGAGGGTATTGACCTTCATCGCTACTGTCGCCATATCATTCACCATGATGTGCCATGGAATCCAGCCAGTCTTGAGCAAAAAACGGGACGTATAGATAGGGTGAACTCTTTAGCTGAGAGACTGAATTCAGACAAAGGCGGATCTATTGAGCACTTTATTAATGTAGGGATTCCATTTCTTGGGAATAACTATGACCAGTATCAATATGATGTTTTGGTCGAAAGAGCGCAGAAGTTTGAAGTTCTATTTGGAGATCCAGAGATCCTTCAGAATATGAAAGGATTTATGGATGAGGGCCAAGCAAGTTATCCAGATAACTCTAGTGAATTGGAGTCAGCTGTCTCATCTGATGAGGCGCATTCTAAGCCATTACCAGATTCAATTATTGATTACTTATCCATAGATTTGAGCTGTGTTAATAATAACTAAACATTCAACATGAAAAATACGTTAGCAGCTAATTATTTAAACTTCGTTAAATATCTATGAAGATGAAATAGTTGGTGTGTATATGCCTGAAAAATTGACATGTGTGTAAGCAGTAAGTATATGTCCTTGTTGTGAATTAATACTTTCATGTACCTAAAACTAATAATTTACTAAAATAAAAAAGTAGAGGCTCTGGGGTTTTTACTCGGTACTTGCGATTTTCTGACACTCTATAAAGGAACGCTTTGTGATCGTTGCCAGCGGCCAGTGGCATTTAATGCAACAGAAAAGGATCGTTTTCAACAAAAAATAATTGGTATTTCAGCATTACTAGAAAGGCCGGTAATGCTCAACTTCACTAGTTATCGAAACTTAGGAACTGGCTAAATTATCCTGAAAAAAATCAGCCGCCTTACGTCTCGTTTGCGGACTTCAAAGGCACAAGCGTAAAAAAGTCTGATCAGATTTCTTTCGAAGGTCTACTTTTGGGCATGCTC
>TARA_R110001599_G_scaffold41935_3_pt1 | contig 12780 bp, 7 predicted proteins | sample TARA_R110001599 | Tara Oceans TARA_R110001599 (sample SAMEA4398360) | marine metagenome | biome: Polar Biome; feature: [MES] marine water layer (ENVO:01000295) within the mesopelagic zone...; material: water (ENVO:00002006), including particulate matter (ENVO:01000060) such as...... | reverse complement strand
CATCACGATCCGATAAAACAAACCAGCCGTCATGAGTTCGTTCAAGCTATGGTCGATAGCCGCTTGTTTGTATCCCATCTGCAAAATGACGAGCCCTGTTTTAGTTTGGCTCATGAAGCACTGCTGCGAAAATGGGCCAGAGCGAGTCAATGGATCAGCAATCATCAAGAAGGCTTGCAAATAAAGAGCCGCTTACAACAATTGGCTGGGCGCTGGTTGTATGAGCACAAAAATAACGCTTATCTGTTGGCTGAAGGCAAACCCTTACAAGAAGCGCTTAGTTTACAAAGTAGCTCGGTCTTTACTCTTGAAGAGAATGAGCACGCACTTATAAAGGCATCGCAAAAAAGCGGTAATATTAAACGATGGTTAAAACGCACCACAGTGACGTTACTGTGTGTACTCACCTTCACTGCACTTTTTATGAGTGTTAAAAGCCAACAAGCAGAAAGCCTAGCCCAACACAAGCGCCTCGAAGCCGAGAGCCTATTAGGTTTTATGGTCGGAGAATTTGCCGACAAACTGCGCAGTGTCAAACGCATGGATTTACTCGATGGGATCAGCAACAAGGCCCTAGAATATTTCAGTCAACAAGATGACGATGCTGAAGCATCCGCATTATTCTCTTTTATTAACACAGAGCAGAATTTTAAAACCCGTTTTCAGCATGCTCAAACTTTGGGTGCTATGGGAGAGGTTGCCTATTCACGCAATAAAAATGATGAAGCGAAGCAAGCTTTTAGTTCAGCAAAAACGATTTTAGATAAGTTATATGCAATACAACCGCAGAACCTCGAACTTTTAAAAACCCTAGGGGCGAATGCATTTTGGTTAGGGCAGTTGGCTATGGATAAAACCGAATTCACCTCGGCCAAATCCCATTTTGAGTCATATTTGTCTTATAGCCAATTGATGAATCAACTCAAGCCAAACAGTGATGAAGCCAAACTCGAGCTCTCTTATGCATATCTTGCGATGGGTGCAGTTAACAGCAAACTACAAAATATGAGTACAGCAAAAGTTGCGTTTGAAAAAGCGTTAGCCATTCAGTATGAGCTAGTCAAAGACGCCCCACAAACTGATATATCCCATTTGAAAATCGCTAATACACTTGAGTGGCTGGCAGAGACGGAAGAACAATTAGGCGATTTACGACAAGCGGTTAACACGCGTAAAAAAGTGCAAAGCATTGTTACTGATTTATTAACATCCCACAGTGGTAATGGCGATTTGATAGAAAGCCTCGCTTATTCTTACTTGAATAATGCAAATGTATTGTATTATCTAGGTCAGTATACTGCGGCCAATCAGGCGGCTTTATCAGCTAAAGCGAACCTAACCACACTATTAACACAGGACCCGTCAAATGAAGTATGGCAACTCGACATGCTCAGAGCACGTGCCTTTGACCTCTATCTGACAACGTTGACCCACGACGCACCTCCAGCTCAAACCATAGCATGGCCCGAATTTCAACGAATATTAACGAGTATTAAAAAATCTCATTCATTGATTGCTATTATTATTAAAAATTACCAACTTCGCGGTGATTGGCATTTGGCATACAGCGCTATCGAATTAGCAAAATCAAAATTGGAAGAATTATTAAGTGGACAGCCCTCAAACCACTTATTTCTGACGACGCTAAGCAATATCTACTTATTAGAAGCAAAACAAAATCTGCATGCGCAAAGCCAAAAAAGTGACAGGCTTATTTCCAACTCAGGTAAATTAAATGCCTGTCAGCAGGCAATGTCTTTACTGCAACCCATTATTACTGACAACAGTAGTTACGAGGTATTACTGCCCTATGTGCAAGCCTACGACTGCCTAGGAAGGTTAGATAAAGTTGAAAATTTAGCCGCTAAATTAGCACTTATGCAGATAAAAAATTATAGTTTTTAGTTCAACCATCAACAAAAAAGGAAGACACATGTTCCCTCAAATAAAAAAAATAAAATCGCGAGTACTGACAAGTCAAGGTGCTAAGCCCGTAGTCCAGTTTTACGATACCGAGCAAAAAAGCTGGGATGAAGAAGTTGTCCTGGATTTTAGTCGCTCAGGCATGGCGCTTTTCACCCTAGATACCGATGATAATGCAGACCCCTACATTTTTTTTGGGGCGCTGCAAAAAACCGAAGATGGCTGCAACCCAGATACCAACTGGGATTTTATGATAAATGGCGCGGGCAATATCATCTGTTTTAACAATGATTGTAAAAGCGCGCAAAATATCTCGGTTAGACTGACTTTGATAAAACGAGGGGATGATAATTTCGAGAACGCCATCGTCAGCGCCGATCCTATGATTAAAAATCGACCAGACTAATTTTCAAAATATTGGAAACACAGCAAACGATAGATTTGCCAGTTGAAACTAAACATTGATATATAAAAACGCCGGTCACTTCTCAATTAACGACCAGCGTTTCTTGTATTGGCACTGCCCACGATGGCATTACACCACTGCATTTGGCACGACCTGCGTATCCTAGCCCACTGAATAGTTAAAATATCTTTGCCTGCGCATTCACTCAGTCAGGTCTTTGGGCTATCGTAATGTAAAAATTCGCCGCAAGATAAAAGTGATGACCCTTTCCACAGAAAAAAAAACTTGGTTAGCCGCCGCGTTGACTATTATTAATGCCGATTTTAATCGTTCATCTGACACCCATTTGATAAAAGTCGACTTACCTTGTTTTGTTGATGTATCACTGTATCTCAAGGATGAATCCACTCATCCCACTGGCAGTCTCAAACACCGCTTGGCCCGTTCGCTGTTTTTATATGGTTTGTGCAATGGGGTCATCAATCAAAATACCACTATTGTTGAGTCATCATCTGGCAGTACGGCTATTTCTGAAGCCTATTTTGCCCGCCTACTTGGTTTACGATTCATCGCAGTCGTACCCAAAAGTACTGCCAGTGAAAAAATAAAACAGATTGAATTTTATGGTGGTGAGTGTTTTAAAGTTGAACCACAAGATCTCTACGCTAAGGCTCAGCAACTCGCCGACGAATTAAATGGTCACTACATGGACCAATTTACTTACGCAGAGCGAGCAACCGATTGGCGAGGCAATAGCAATATTGCCGAAAGCATTTTTGCCCAAATGGCGTTGGAATCCCATCAGATACCCAGTTGGATTGTAGTGAGTGCCGGCACCGGTGGCACCTCTGCCACCATAGGCCGCTATTTGCGTTATAACCCAGCATTGCATCTAAAAACCCAGTTAGCCGTAGTCGACCCAGACAATTCAGTCTTTTTCGATTACTACCGTGATCGTAATAACGAAATCACCAACAACAAAGGCTCACGTATTGAAGGTATAGGCCGACCTCGCGTTGAACCTTCATTCTTACCCGATGTGGTTGATCACATGATTCAGGTACCGGATGCGGCCTCTATCGCGACTATTCGTTGGCTTGAAGGCATACTTGGGCGCAAATGTGGCGGCTCAACCGGCACCAATGTGTATGGCGCCCTTCAACTTATCGCCCAAATGATAAAAAATAAGCAACAAGGCAGCGTGGTCAGCATGATCTGTGATTCTGGTGAACGCTACCTAAATAGCTATTACAGCGATGAGTGGGTAACACAACAACAATTGGATTTAGCGCCTTATACTCAGCAGCTAGAAAATTTTATGCTAACGGGTGAAATGTAGTATTTATAAGGGAGCTGGCAGTTTTTACTAACGACGTAACTTGCCTACCCTCATACGACGTTACTGCCCAGTAATTGGCGACATTTATGTATTACGCTGGAATAAAACAAGCAGGTAAAAAAATGGCTAAATCAATAAAATTGATTTGGCCATTTTTCTTCGTACCACAACCCAGCGCTATGCGCATTTGTTTATACTTCAGCGCCGTCGTCGTTTAACGATATCACCTTGGTTTTACTGATTTTGTGGCGATAAATTTCTCGTAGATATTTGATCGCTTTTTTCACGCTATCACGGCTTAATCGAATATCGTTAATTGAAACAAATTTATCCTTTTCTCGGATCAGTTCACGATATTTTTTCTCGTACATTGGCTTGATTGCATACCAGTTTGTATCAAGAATTTTCGCCGGATTTTCATACTCTTCCAACATAGAATCCAACGCTTCTTCATCAAAAACTTCTGCGCGAATAAATTCAAGCATGGCTTGGTCGAGTTTTTCGTCAAAGCGATAGTTATCTTTGGCGAAACAGCGTTTGATATAGGCTACGATCAAGGTTAAAAAATCATCGCTCAAGCAAGGGCTCTTAACAATAAGGGTCGTCAAAGAGATATTTGCCGAAGCACCTATAACTAATGCATACCGTTTGAGTGTCGTATTTGGGAACAACGCATTGAGATGCGACTTAAGGCGATTCAAATCTATATAAGATAACTTGTAATCTTTCGGTAATGAGATAATCGACACAACCGAAGAGCAATTCTTAAAGAAGTGCAAATCTTTTAAGTGCTTGGCGTCATAGCCACTTTTCAAGTATTCACTCAATCGCTTTCTGTAGCGTGATGACTCGATAGGTAATAGACTAATTCCTTCAATAGCCTGCGTCACTTTATTAAAGTGAGGCAGGTCAATTGAGCGAAAAAATAAGTCATCGATATTTAGGTCATCTTCGCCTTTATCAAGAATTTTAATTCTATCTAGATTCGAAACGTGTTCAACGGGCACGACCGACTCAGCATAAGCCAAGGCTACAGGCCCAGCTAGGCTCATAAACAAATCGTTGGCATCTAGGCGAATCGTTTCACCGATATCGATACCTGCTCGGCGAAAATAATTCTCGTCGTAATCAGTTGTGACCGCTTGTGCAGTGAGAATGTTGAATATTTGCTGTGAAATATACTGATTGGCATGCTTTTCCATCGCGTTAACGTCTATGTGCTGAATGCCACTGTCGTCTGTTTCTTCCGCATAGCGCATAATATCGTTAGAGATCAGCATCATGGCGTTCCACGGGCGAATGCGATGCATTGCGCTGGCGTCACTGCTGTCTTCTTTGTCGAAGTTGTATGAAAAGTCCCACTCCTCAGCCATGTATTTACACAGTAAACGCCCAGCGTTTATGTGTAATGCTTCAGACATCTCAACCCCATGGTCAGAAATATTCGGCAATATACAAATACCACTGGTGAAAATCGGCTCAAATACAAATGAGTGTCCGTGGTTATCATCACTCTCGCTAACGGCTCTGGTCTCAAATGTCTTGCTCATGTAAGCATATTGCTGGGCTAACCCAAATTCGGAAGCCATTCCAGAACCAGTGCCGCCGCCAGCACTGAATATGTAGAAGTAAAGTCGTGATTGATTCGCTTTTATACCGCATGAGTCGATTAAATATGAGTGTATATATTTCCACTCTTTATTAGCAAAACGCTGGGTGTCTTTGTTAAGGATAATTCTGGCTAAATACTGACCTAAAATAGGTGCATTCCCTGCGCCTCCTGCATGCACTTCAGATAAATCCATGATTTTCATCTTGGTGTATTCCTGCAGAAAATTCGATTTCTCGCCTTTATTTGAAAAACGAACTCGCCCTTCGATATCTTTATCTAGATCCCCTAACATGACTAAAGGTTCGATCAAAAATACGGGTTTCACATCTTGAGCGCTGGATAAATTCAATCCTCGTTTTATCCAACTCATTGGGCGGTGATCTAGTTCACGAGACTGTCGTTCTTCGTTTTCAAATTCGTTTAAATAGAAATTACGTGCGTTATATACAAGAGATGCGACATCCAATGCGATATTTGAGCCGCAACGACCCAAACCGATTAAGCAAACTGAGGGGAAATTCTGCTCTTTACCTACTTCTGATTCATTATCTGGGTTAGCTACTGGAAACACACTATTGCGCAAAGCATTGATGTTGTTTAATATTTTTTCTAATTCACGCTCAGTGAAATACATGTAGCGCTCATTAACAAAGGGGGTTTCGGCTGGTGAATTACCACCCTGGTCTATTTCTGTGGCTTGGAAAGAGGTTTCTTCAACCGCCAAATCATCCTTTTCGTTGTTAACGCTCATAGCACATTTCCTATTTCGGCAAGTCAAACCTGCGCCTAATGTAGTTAGAATAGTAGAATTTAAGATTCGTTCAGCATCGTTGTTTAATCCAAACGCACTCAAATAGCAAGTCAGCCACAGATTAAATTATTTAATTGAAACAACACTTTATCGTAGTTTTTATGACCTATATATGCTTAATGTACGTTAACCACTTGGGACATTAGTTATATATTCTCATAACTAAGTATACTTTTAGAGACACCGACTCTTTGTTCCGGTTGTGATAACGGTATGCCCTAACGCTGTTGATATTCAGATGCTTGCTCGGCTACAACACAGAAAACCTGTTGCTCTTGATCATATTCAAGGCCTATTGAGAGTCCGTTCCCAAGCTATCTACTTGCGTAAGTAATGACACATATTTGCAGCAAGGGAGCACAAGACTGACGCCCAATCTTTTTGCTTTTAGGGACATTAGATTGAAAATATCCGCGGAACAGGCGACGGATTAGCACTTAAGATATAAAGCAGTACTTGCTCTCATACACAGGAGTTCAGGTAGCGGTTCTAACATGTTCTGTATGAGAGAGCATGCCAATCTTCAACCCGTGATCGCCACAAAATCTAACTGCCACTTATTTTATTAATAAACCCTCAGAAGACTGACGGTTAAAAATAGTTGCCGATGTGCCGTTCATCAATCTCAAAAAACCATATTGACTGTCGCCTTCCTCTTGTAAATACGCGCTCTTCAAAACAATACCGGTATCAGTAGAACAAGTTCTGTTGCAAAGCCACAAGAAAAAAGTGGCAGGCGTTGATAATTTATTCATTGAAATAAACAACTTACAAATAGAAGGTTAGCGGAAGGTTAAGATTAAGCCCTAGGTATACAGTATGAACGTCGATTAACGCAGCATTCACATATTGAGTCATCGGTTGGAAATACAGCCTAAAACTGATGATACAAAAGGAGCTAACATGAAAACGTTTCTACTGTTACACATCGCTTTACTTTGCACTTTGGGTTATGTCAGCCAAAGCATCTTTTTTGGGCCCTTGGGAGATGTGTTATTTACCATCGCCAGTGTGATCTGTATCCCCATCGTCAGTGCCTACGCATTAAAGTGCTATTTCAGCCTTTCAGCGATGCGTCCGCGCAATCATAAAATCCTATAACTAGCTATGTTCGGCAATGGCTATATTTGCCGGTAAGTCGTCTCTACCTCAACAAGAAAATAAAGACTCAAGGCATCGAATAGTGACTTGAGCATCATTTGGGTTCCTCGACCTTTGCGCGCCATGTTATGGCGCGTTTTTTTACATCTACGCCTCATCCATCCATGAAAATGCTTTTCCCCTACGTTTAAAAAACTCGTCTTCTAGCGATCAACAAACAAATTTAACATATAAAAATCAATGCGTTAAAAAAGGAAGATTAGCAGAAGGTATTAGAGACTTTAGTCTAATATCTTGTTTGCATCACACATCAGCGTGAAAGCGCAAAAAAGGGAACATGATGCCAAACTCACACCAGCCTAGCGACAAAGCAAACAAATCAGAGTCAATAATAGATACCTTTTCAGTGTCTTTGCTGAATGAGAAAATGCAGGCTTTTAGCAAGATGGCAAACGTCATCGCTGAGGCCATATTCATCGTCAATGACGACGGAGTCATTGAGATGATTAACCCCCTAGCTGCGAAGTTCTTTGGTGCAGCGCATGAGGCATTAATTGGACAAAAATGGTTTTACTTTCTCCACGAGCGTTATCGTGAGCAATACGAGTACTTGTTTATTAACTGGAAAAAGACTCCCGACTTAGCCTTGAATCATGGTCCCAAGGAAGTATTGTTAAATCGGGCTGACAGCACATGGATGGAAGCTGATTTGTCGGTTTCTTGTTTGCCCACATCTTTGACGGGTACAAGTCCTCTATTTGTTGGTGTGCTGCACAACTTAACCAAGCATAAGACTGAATATAGCGAATTGCGTCGACTTGCCTCAACGGATCACTTAACCGGACTGGCTAATCGCCACAATTTAGAGAAGACCCTAGAAAAAAGTTGGCTTGAGTGCCTCAATAGCGATCAAGCTATCAGTCTAATTTTGATAGACGTGGACTATTTCAAATTATTCAACGATCAATTTGGTCACGTTAATGGCGATAAATGCCTCCAGAAAATAGCCAAAACCATAGAGCACTGTCTGCCCGCCAATGACAGCCTAGCAGCCCGATATGGCGGGGAAGAGTTTGCCGTTATCTTACCGCGCTTGCATGCCGTCAGCGCCGAGATAGTAGCCAAAGATATTCAGCAGCAAATCAATACACTTACTTTTAGCGATTTGGGGTTACCAGCCGACTTTAGGGTAAGTGTAAGCCAAGGCATTGCCACCGAGTTTGGCGGTCAATTTAGAACCTCTGAAGCGCTTATTTGCGCAGCTGACACCGCCTTGTATCGCGCGAAGTCAGATGGCCGCAATAGGATCAGCATCGGCCATTAATATCATCATTACTACACTTGGTGGCCAGCGGTAAAGGCATGCTTAAAAAGCAGCAGTATTAGGAAACACAGACTGGCCACAATCGCACTAATGCTGAAGAACCAGTGAGAAGGCAGGTATTCGACCACACCACCGGTTGCGAACCCTGCTAGCAGCATGCCCATGGCGAATGCATTTTGGTATAACGCGACGCCAAAGGTTGGCTCCTGGGGCAGTAAGCGTTGTAACAGATTCACCCCTAAGCCAGCCATAGCGCCGTACATAATGGCTTTCAAGCCTTGTAGGGCAAACAAATAAAAGACGTTTTGGCTAAGGGGCAACAAAACAAAAAATGCACAGCCACTAAGACTAGCAATCATGAAAAGTCGAGAATAAGAAAAGCGTGATAACAAGCTTACACAGCTTACAATTAAAGCGATTTCGACCAGTGCTGCGCACATAAATAGCGGCCCCACCATACTGATTGGCAGTGCCTGTTCTACAAAATAGACCGGCAATAAATGCTGATACAGGGTAATGGCAAAGCTGCTTAACGTGAAAAAAAGCACACTGGGCCATACGTATTGGTAACGCCAAGCACCCATTGCTGGTTTACCCCACGCTTTGCCTGATGTTGTCTGCCCAATGACTTGTCGCTCATGTTCATTCGTATCAGCCAACTCTGACGGTTTAGCTTTCGTTGCTGCAGGCAGATAACAAAACAGCCCAGCAAGTAATGGCAATCCGGCTCCCAGAACGTAAAAGAAAGTACCAAACCCCACATACTCAACCGTATAAAATGCCACGCTTGGGCACACTAACCAGGCTGCACTGACGGTTGCCATCAAACGAGCATTTACTCCGATAATCTGTGTGCTTGGAAAATAACGAAACGCTAAGCCCATGAATAGCGACGTGGAGGCATGAAACGGCGCAAACAAGATAATCATCACTAGGGTAGCCAGATAGTAATTCTGGGTATAAGCCAATAACAACAAAGCAACGCTGGCTGTTAGGCTAATCCCCAATAACCACAACTTGTGTTGCCCCACGCGCTCAACAACTCGCGAAATCACAAACGCATACACAATACTACTCAAGGCATAGCCGCCCAGGAGCGCACTCAACTGGGTGGCGCTGGCATTCAGATAACGATAGGTATACACAGACATTATCGGTAGTAGACATGCCATCACGCAGGCATTCATAAAACCCGCCAGATAATAACGGCGCTCACGATGAACAATATTCTGACCACTATGCATCATGGCGTACGGCTTTCTCTGGGCTTGACTGGTTATAAAATGAGTGTTGAATCTTTGTATCCAATATACCCATTACCCTCGTAAAGATAACAATTGTTGATTGTACGAGATTAGCTTTAATTTAATAACATATTGTTTATTATGATTTTTATTTATTTTATGCACCTAATTTATACGTATAAAAATAACCAAATTCGCTGGTTAACAGGTTAAAACTAACGAATTCGCGTTATAAAACGTAAGAAATATATAACTTTTAGCTCTAAAATAAGCCAATTAAGTAGTGTTGCGTTGCAATAAAACTCGCGTCTGCTGGGTCTCTAGCCACAGAATCATTTTTAAAGGAAAAAGCATGTCGATTTTACCGCACAGTTTATTTGTTAGCGCTAGCCTAGCGATGGCATTTACTGTGGCCGCTCAAGAGCAGAGCAGTAATAGTCAAGACAATAACCTAGAACACGTTACTGTCACCGGTTCTGCTCAACCTACACTGATCATGTCTCCGAAAAATGCTGTGATCGACGGCCCGTTCGGTAAAGATAAAAGCTTAACGGACATCGCCCGTACGCTCACCTCAATTTCTAGCGACATGTTAGAGCAGTTGTCTATCGATGACCTGCAAGATGTCTTGACCTTAGTCCCCAACACCTATTCTGCCAGTGGCTTTGGTGCACCCAGCTTACCCACTATTCGCGGTCAATTAGGAGAGTTGTTCCAACAAGGTATGCGTCGCCAAGCAGGTAACAACGGTTTTGGCATTCCATTGTCATTCAACAGCGTCGGGCAAATCGACGTCGTAAAAGGTGCACCGTCGGTAATACTAGGGACCACTCAACGTAACGGTGGCTTTGTTAACTTAAATAATAAAGTGGCTAGTTTGTCCGGTACTGATATAAAACTATTAGCCAGTGCCGGTAGTTGGCAGCATTATCGTGGCCAAGTCGATGTAAATACCGCCATAGATGAGGGGAAAAGCGGTATTCGCGTTAGCGCAGAATACATAGATAACGACAGCTATTACGACTTTAGTGAATATCAAAGTGAAGACTTATTTGTTGCTTATCGACTGTTACCTGATGATAAATCCAGCTGGGATATCAGCTTTGAATACTATGACGTGGATTTTACCGATAACGCCGGTATCAACCGTCCCACACAAAATCTAATCGATAATGGTTTATATATCACAGGCCAAGGCGTGCAGCCTAATGGCTCACAAGTTCCTGGTGCCTTTGCTGTGGTATCGCCTACCGGCGAAGTGCGTATTCCCCGCAGTACAGTGTTGACTGACCCAGACACCATTAATAACGCCCAAACCTATGTGTTTCACAGCACCTACGAACGTCAATTGAATACAGTACATAGCGTCACTAACCGCAGCTATTTTCAGTATTTAGACCGAGAAGAAATTGCCCAAAACAGTTTTGTTGAAATCATTGACGGTGCTAAAACAGCGCAAAATCGCATAGAAATCAATTCAACATGGAGCGCCGAGCAACAAACCACATGGGGTGTGGACCTGCGTTACAACAAGGTATTAGGTTACAGCCAGTTCACCACCGAAGCCGACTTACCCATTGATTTACTCGGCACTCTAGAACAGCGCCGCATTCCTTTAACTGATGCACAACAAGCCCGTTTAGTAGAGCTGCGTCCAGGGGTGTTTGTATCACCTGGGGCGAATTACGACATAGACGGTGATGGCACAAATGATTTTTCACTGTCTGATACCACTGATTCAACCACGTGGCAAACAGGCTTATTCGCCGAGCAAGATAGTGACTGGAGCGATCGCTTCAGCACCACAATCGGCCTACGCGCGGATCATTACGACGTCACCGCGCGTGATGCACTCGCCCCGCAAGGGCAAGTTGCAGCACAAGACAGTTTCAGTAAATGGTTGTACTCAGGTTCCGCCAGCGCGCGTTTTAAGCTCAATAATGCCCTAGTGACTTACGCGACCTATAGCTACAGTGAAGCGACCTCTAACAGCATGGGTGGCGGCACGGTGTTAGGCGCTGATAAAAAGATCAACCCACTCAATTTTGCCACCGAAAATGAACTTTACGAGTTAGGCATTAAATACTCCCCTGCAGGTACACCTTGGTATGCCGATGCCTCAGTGTTTGAGCAAAGTCGCAGCTTGCGTAACCGAGATGGCAGCAACACGGGTATCATCGCCAAGGGGTTTGAAGGGCAAGTGTTTTATCAAGGTGACGTTTTGTGGGCAAACTTAGGCTATAGCTATCTTGATGCCCGCTATGATGATTCAGCCGCCTCCCAAGATTCGCAACAAGTGGCCGATGCCTTTGATAACTCGCGCCCAGATATTATTCAGGGAACTGGGCTAGGCGCACCGAATTTTGCAGGTTTTGCGCCATTCGATCAGCGCGTGCAAGGTATTCCACAACAAACCGTTTCAGCCAGTGCTGGTTGGCAAATATTGGAAAACTGGGACGTATCCGGCTCAGCTATTTACAGCAAAAGTTACCCTCTCGATTACTTAGCAACTGTGTTAATTCGAGACCAAATCACCATTAATCTGAACACCAATGTGGCGTTAACAGAGCAATCTAGTTTGCGTTTAGAAGTGCAGAATCTAACAGATGAAAAAAATTGGCGTCCGGTTTTTGAAGGCGGCTATTTTGGTTCAACGTTGGTTTTTCCTGAACTTCCACGCAACGTTCAGTTAACCTACACCTATAATTTTAAGGCATAAAGACCTCATGAATAGTAAACGTACAATATTAGTCGTCATCATTGCGGCGCTAATCGCCAGTTTTTTTATATTGGATTTAAACCAATATCTCACACTTGAAAGCTTAAAGAGCAATCAACAAGATTTAGCACAATATATAAACGCGAATTGGTTAGTCGCATTTATCGGCTACCTTGTGATTTATGCTGTCGCCACGGCTCTTAGTGTGCCAGGCGCCGCTATTTTAACTTTGGGTGCGGGGGCTTTGTTTGGTTTCGGTTGGGGCTTATTACTGGCCTCTTTCGCCTCGAGCATCGGTGCC
>TARA_R110001599_G_scaffold328015_2_pt1 | contig 12786 bp, 16 predicted proteins | sample TARA_R110001599 | Tara Oceans TARA_R110001599 (sample SAMEA4398360) | marine metagenome | biome: Polar Biome; feature: [MES] marine water layer (ENVO:01000295) within the mesopelagic zone...; material: water (ENVO:00002006), including particulate matter (ENVO:01000060) such... | reverse complement strand
GAAGCGATTTCAGCACGTAATAGATTGTCTATTGCCTATTTCGGGTTAAACAATAAACTCAGTCAAAATGGCCAAGACTGATGCCAAAAGTATTATTAATAATTTATGCAATTGAAAACGATGTTGCGGGGAACTTTCAAAAACAATAATGGTAGATATATGTAAAAACCCTCCTGCAACCAAGCCAAATAATATATCCAATGTCTCCCTTCCTATCAATGAGCGATCAAAAAGAAAATCAGTGGAGAGCATTCCCAAGGGAGAGGCAAGCGCAAATAAAACCAACAACAGAATGGTCTTTAGCTTATCTAAACGAGACAGTAATACAGCTGCTAGGGCAAAGGCTTCAGGCATCTTATGCATTATCATTCCCATCAAAAGAGTTTCACTTCCATGATGATGCCCAGTCAGCATAGGTTGTTTTGAAAGCAAGGTACCTTCCAAAAAAGCATGCAAAAACAAACCTATCATCAAGGTCCATACGGTGTTTCCACCACCATGTCCTTTATGGTCATGAATATGTCCATGCTCAATCCCCGAAGACATAAAGTCTAAAACCTGCTGCAATAAAAACCCAATTAAAATATAAAGCCCCATAAAATAGGCCGATTCTTTATTGGCAAACAGTTCAGGGAAAATATGAAGAATAGTAATTGCAAAAAGGTAAGCTCCTGCAAATACCAATGCCAGTTTAAAACTTTTCTCGTTCCATCCAGGCACCAGTATGGCGACCAATCCTGCACCCAAGGCAGCAAAAAACAATAAAAGAACAGACAACATATTTAGGTTGGGTTATTTGGGTTCTTCTGCACTAACAGAAGTTAAAAACGGTGCAAGGCCATCACTTACATAAGATTGCATTTGACCTTGATCATCATTAAAGATAAGAAAGATCTCTAAACCTTCCACAGATTGCTGTATTTCCTTAGCTCGATCCATGCCCAACACCATAAAGGCGGTTGCATAGGCATCAGCCGTTATACAATCATCTGCCACAACAGTAGCACTTAACAAACGATGCACTACCGGGTAACCAGTAAATGGACTGATGGTATGTGAGTATTTTACACTGTCTTTAATATAAAAGTTGCGGTAGTTTCCTGAAGTAGCCAGCCCTTTATTTTCAAGGGCTACTATACTGTAGATTTCATTGGCCAAACCTTCTTCATCAGGATGAGATACTCCTACTTTCCACAGTTCACCTTTGTCATTTACACCATTTCCTTTTAGCTCCCCACCAATCTCTACCAAGTAGTTGACTATGCCTTTATCTTTCAAAAATTCAGCGATTACATCTACGCCATACCCTTTTGCAATGGCACTAAAATCAAGATAAACGTCCGTAGTGGATTTTTTTACTTCTTTATCATCAAAGGAGATTTTTTCAAAGCCTACACGCTCCATCAATTGTTTAACTCCTAAACTATCTTGCAAGGCAGGTCCTCCGGGACCAAAACCCCATGCATTGACCAAGGGGCCTATGGTAGGATCAAAAGCACCACCTGTGGCAGTAAACACCTCTTTACTGGCTTTTAAAACAGGGTAAAAATACATTGACTCATAAACCAATGAATCGTATTTATTCAATCTGCTTAATTCAGAATCTGAAATATAAGTAGAAAGAGCTTGGTTAAAATTAACCAAAATTGAATCAATGTCTTTCTTTAAATTTCGCCCTCCCGGATCTAAGTAGACTACCCTATAGGTAGTCCCCATTGTTTGCCCACTAAACACCATTTTAGGGTTATCTGAAGCCGGGGAAGCCACAGTTTCTTTATTCTGTCTATATAGGTAAACCATAAACACCACCAACAGCAACAAAATGCTGTAAATGATATTTTTTTTGGCTGATTTTCGCATAAAACAACGCCAGTTTTTATTTTCCCAAAGTTAATTCTATTTTTTCAATTGCCCATTGTTTTTAACTATTTCCATCGCTTATTGACAGATTGCAAACCTAGCAAAACCTGTAAAGCTCCGATGATTTTTCTATATTTGTAAGACATAGAAGGTACATATGAGAGAAGATTATCTGCGAGGTGACCAGGAAAGCTTTAGCACTGGAGATAAGGAAATAGAAAAAGCACTAAGACCATTAAGTTTTGATGATTTCACCGGTCAAAAAAAGACGGTGGAAAACATCAAAATTTTTGTGATGGCTGCTAGGAAAAGAAACGAATCATTGGATCATGTCTTACTTCATGGCCCTCCGGGTTTGGGTAAAACCACCTTAAGTCATATTATAGCCAATGAACTGGAATCAACCTTAAAAATTACTTCCGGCCCAGTTTTAGACAAACCTTCTGATCTCGCAGGATTATTAACCAACCTGGAAGAAGGAGACGTATTGTTTATCGATGAGATTCACCGCCTGAATCCCATTGTTGAAGAATACCTGTATTCGGCCATGGAAGATTTTCGAATAGACATCATGCTGGATTCTGGACCCAATGCCCGTACAGTTCAAATAAATTTAAATCCTTTCACACTTGTAGGGGCAACTACCAGGTCAGGACTTCTAACCTCTCCTTTGCGAGCCCGCTTTGGCATCAATGCGCGTCTTGAATATTACGATGCGAATTTGCTCAGCACTATCGTCAAAAGATCTGCAGCCATTTTAGGCACGCCCTTGGACAATGAAGCCGCATTTGAAATTGCCAGAAGAAGCAGAGGTACACCTAGGATTGCCAATAACCTTTTACGTAGAACCAGGGATTTTGCTGAAATCAAAGGCAACGGACGTATTACCTTTGACATTGCTCAAATCGCTCTAAATGCCTTGGAAGTAGATAGCAATGGACTTGATGAAATGGACAACAGAATTTTACTTACCATAATAAATAAGTTTGCAGGAGGTCCTGTGGGGATTTCCACCATTGCTACAGCTTGCGGAGAAGAGGCCGAAACCATAGAAGAAGTATACGAGCCTTTCCTTATCAAAGAAGGCTACCTCAAAAGGACAAGTAGAGGACGTACTGCCACAGAACTGGCCTATACGCATCTTAAAATTAAACCAAATTTAGGCGGTCAGTCTGGCAACCTGTTTGAAAGTTAATGCCAAAATTATTAGTCTTTGAACATTCTCGCTAAGCATACCCAAATTGTCAAAAATACAGCGTCAAAACTAGGTTTTGATTACTGCGGTATTGCTGAAGCAACTTTTCTGGAGGAGGATGCTCCAAAACTAGAAGAATGGCTAAACAATAATTACCATGGCAAAATGGCCTATATGGCCAACCATTTTGACAAGAGGTTGGATCCACGGAAATTGGTAGAGGGGGCTAAATCTGTAGTCAGCCTTATGTACAATTATTACCCCCAGCAAAAACTACCCGAATCAGCCGAGGACCTAAAAATCGCCAAGTATGCTTATGGTGAAGACTATCACTTTGTGATAAAAGACAAACTAAAAGTATTTTTAGAGTGCTTAAAGGAAGAAATCGGCGAAGTAAACGGTAGGGTCTTTGTAGACAGTGCACCCGTAATGGAAAGGCAGTGGGCACAAAAATCAGGGCTAGGCTGGAAAGGGAAAAATAGCCTATTGCTTAACAAAACTTCAGGAAGTTTCTTTTTCCTGGCAGAACTAATCATCGATTTGCCATTAGCCTATGACAATCCTATTACTAAGGATTATTGTGGCACATGCACTCGATGCATAGATGCCTGTCCAACAGATGCCATCCTTCAGGACAATGTAATCGATGGGTCCAAATGCATATCTTATCTGACCATAGAACTTAAGGATGCCATTCCAGAGGATTTTAAAGGAAAAATGAAAAACTGGGTTTTTGGCTGTGATATATGCCAAGATGTGTGTCCGTGGAACCGATTTTCTAAACCACACCAAGAAGAAGCATTTCTTCCCCATGCTGATTTAGAAAAAATAGCATGGGAAGAAATGACAAAAGAAACTTTCAATAAAGTATTTAAGCGATCAGCCTTAAAAAGAACCAAATGGGAAGGCTTTCAAAGGAACATTTCCTTTGTGAAAAATTAAGTAAACGTGCTTAATATTCTACATTGGTAAACACACCGTCGGTAACATTTATATTGGCATCATTATCATCATCATAAGCTACAAAAGAAAACTTGCCTGAGACAAGCTCATTTTCCTTGTCCAGCTTTGTGATCTCAACACTAATAGACCCTGTAAGCAAAGTCAATCCTCCATATTCTGTACCTCCATTGCCTAATGAAGCTTTTGAAACTACACCTATTGCACCTGATGGATTTCCACTAGTAACATTCTCTTCAGTCACTTCATCAAATTTAGATCCAACCTTTAATTCTGAAAATTTATCGCCGTATAAGGCTAAATTAATGGTAGTTAAATGAGTACTACCAAAATCAAGCGCTGAAATACTTAACTCATAAACATCTCCATTCAAATCAAGATCTCCCTCCACCTCATCCAACTGAATAAAGGTGTCTTCATTTTCGACAGCACTGAAACTCTCACCATTAATTTTGGCTGTCATTACCTGAGAATCCGGATCGTCATCCTTGTCATCATCGTCATCAATTATATCAGAAAGGTTACAGCTACTCACAAATAATGTCAGCAAGGCAAATAGTAGGAAATGGTATTTTTGTTGTTTTCTCATAATATTAAAATAGTAGGTTACACAATATTAAAGCATCTAATTTGAAATTGGATAAATTTCAAGAAAAAATTATTTTATTAATAAAAACTTAATATATCTAGAAAATAAATTGACGGTGAATGATTGAAAAATAAATTCGCAAAAGCTTGATAGAAAAAAATGACTTAATCCTAAATCAATTTGAGTCTAGACTAGCCCATTTAAGCATGCTTTAAAAAACTGAATAAATTAAGTGGTACATTCTAAATTCCACATCTCAAAAACAGGATACGCAAAATATCTTAATTCCACTTTACATTATTAGTTAGTACCAAGACTGGATCACACTATATTTAAACTAAACACCTTACCCTATAACATAAGGACATACGCGATACCGCTAAATAAAAAACCATCAAATAGGATTACATATTGACCAAGCTAACCTTAATCCATAATAAAAGTAAAAATAAATTGATGCAGGTACTTAAAATAAATTAATTGTTAACTCCTTAATTTTATATGAAAGGTGGATAGACTATTTTAACGAGGAATAGGTGAAATTGAACTTAAAATATTTAAAATTTTTATGTTTATAATAGTAGAAAATTAAAGTACACAAAATGAACTACTTTAATATTTCTTCAATACCGTCGTTGTTTAACATTTTTTAATATCTTTATACTCCAAACTTTAATAAATCTATACTATGAAAAAACTTATCGCATTCATTGTTCCATTTTTAATTACAGGAATCTCCTTTGGAGAAGAGATCAAACCTGATGTTTTGGACTTCAATTCAGCACTTATTGAAGCTCAATTTTCAGAGCTTGATCAATTGGAAGAATATGTTCTTTCCAATGAAGGAATTACTCTTAAAGAGGTAATGGCAAACCCTAATGCTTTTGATGTCAATCTTGACGCCAACATGTTAAATAATTTTGCAGTAAACGCAGGTGACCACCCTGTAGCAGGTATACCTTCTTTCCTTTGGGGATGTGTATTGGGTCCTGTTGGTATAGCAATTGTACATTTTGATGCTGAAGACAAAGACCAAACAAGAAAAGCAATTTGGGGTTGTGTTGCCCTAGGTGGCGTTTACGCTCTTTTAGTTGCAGCTTCTTACATCTTTGCTTTTTCTGCTTATCCGTTTTAATGAGGAAACTTATAAAAAGCTTACTAGTACTTGCACTAACTATACTGTTGCCTGAAAATTCTTTTGGGCAACAGTTTTTTAGGGTTAGTGCTGATTTTTCCATCAAGGAAAAAATCACTGATGGAACATCTAAATTAATTGTGGGAAAGGTTTATTATGACCTTTCAGCAGAGAAAATTATTTACGACATCACCTTTCCCGAGCCAGAAACATGGGTACTTCAGGACACTACATTATATCGGTTTCAGTCCAATGAATTATTGGGGAAAACCTCATCATTTATCATTCCTAATTCCTCTTTTTTCCATTACACCTTGTCAGGACAACTGGCGAACTTCGGATTAAAAGACAGTGGGTACGCTATCATAGATGTCACAAAACAAGAAGAACAAATTCTGACCACTTGGGAACCCAAAGATGAAAAAGTTAAAAGCTTGATGGGTAAAGTAATCATGTCTAATTTAGATAAAAAATTACAAGCCATTGCATTTTACAATCCCAATAACGACCTGTTGAGCAAGCAGTTTTATAAAGCCTATATCAACGTATCCGGTTGTGAATTCCCTACAGAGATTACTCAAATAAACTACCACGATCAAGGTCAAAACTACCAGGTTACTACCTATAAAAACGTGGTAATAAACGAAAAAGGAAATGAAATTATTTACGATTACAAGCTTCCTGATTTGTAGCTTAACCGGAATAACCTTCGCCCAATCCAAAAATGAAGTCCTTGATTTCAAAGACTTACTTTCCGAAAAAAAAGAAGAGGTGCATTACAAGGCCGCTGAGGAAAATAAAAATGAAATTGAAACTGTTTTCTCAGGACTGTTTAAGGTATACAAAAACTTCATCTCCTCACAAGATGGTTCAAATTGCGTCTTTTATCCTTCCTGTTCTGAGTATGGGCTTTTAGCTGTAAAGAAATATGGCGTATTGTTAGGGGCCGCGAATACTATGGACCGCCTTACAAGGTGCAATGGTCTAAGTCCTGAAAAATATACCTGGACAGAAGACAGAACCCTAATGGTAGATGAATTGAAATGAAGTACTTGCTTGCAGTGATGATACTGCCTTTTTTTGCGCTTTCAGGACATGCTCAAAACTTATATGATTTTGAAAATTCAGCAGCTTTCGCAAGCTACCTGAGACAAACCAACCAGTTTGAACTGGCCATACCCGAGTATGAAAGACTCGTTTTTATGAAGCCAGGAAATGTCTCACTGGAAAAAGACTTATTGGCTGTTTATTGGGAGGCGGATATGTGGGAAGTAGGGATAAACCGAGCGTTGAACCTATACCCTGATGAAAATAAGATTCCCGGTGAACTGGCTTTTGAATACTTGGCCTTAAGGTTTAAGAACAAGCAATACAACCAAGCCAACACTTTCGCAAAAAACAACAACAACTTAAAAGAAACCGAAAGGTACTTTTACTCTGGAACATCCTATGCATTAAAACACGAATGGAAGCCTGCCTATGAAGCTTATAGCCATCTGTCAGAAAGCAACTTTCAATCTGCCGAACAGTACATCACCATTACCAGACAAGCCCTTGAGGAAAAACGAAAAAGCCCAGCTCTTGCTGCTATTATGTCAACCATAGTCCCGGGTTCTGGAAAAATCTATACAGGAGACTGGAAAGACGGTTTGGTTGCACTACTCTTCGTTGGTTCCACAGCCTGGCAAGCCCAAAGAGCCTTTCAAAGGCAAGGGGTAGAAAGCGTCAGAGGCTGGATCTTTGCTTCAATTTCTTTAGGCTTCCATGTAGGAAATATTTTTGGTTCTCATAAGTCTGCAACATTGATTAATCTTAGAAAAGATGAATTCCATCAAAATAAAATCGAGCATTTATTTTATTCTAATTTTTAACTTTAGTTGTATAACTTCAGTAATTAGTCAGGCCCAAACTGTAAGTCAAACATTTGATTACGGCCTGAACCTAATGGAATTAAATAGACCAAAGGAGGCCATTGCTGCATTTCAGCGTGTTCTGTTTTTTGGAGATGAGGGCTTCCAACAAAAAGTTTTTCCCAATATCGCCAAATGTTACTTTCTCCTGGAAGACTTTTCTACTGCCTCTAGGTATTATGACCTGGCCTATTTTGCAGCCACAACCGACTCTGTCAAAACCGATTTCACTTTTAAGAAAATTGAAAGTCTGGTACGTGAAAAATCATTCCCTTTTGCAAAAGTTGAGTTATACAACCTACCTGAAGAGCTTTCACCTGTTTTGTCCAACAAGAAATCCTTCTATTCAGGAGTAATCCATTATGCCCTGGGTGAATACGAAGAATCAAAAGCTAGCTTTCTAAACATCGTGCCGGAGGATGCAAAACAAAAAGCGATCATTGAATCATTTTCAAAATTAACGAAGGTAGAAAAAATCAATCCTAAAAAAGCGCGTATAATGAGCATGATCATTCCAGGCCTGGGGCAGTTTTATGCAGGTGATGTAAGAAATGGAATAAATTCACTAGTGCTCAACGGATCCTTTGCCTACCTGACCTTGCAGACCATGTTCAATTACTCTATCTGGGATGCTGCTATTTCCATATTGCCATGGTACCAAAGATACCATATGGGAGGTTACAATAGAGCTGAAGAGGCTGCTCATGAAAAGATAAGAAGGAAAAAAGCAGAAATATTTCAAGAAATCATTATTACTGTTGCCTCTGCCCAACAACCGATGGAAATGACAAGGTCAAATCAGTCCAGCACCTTGAATAAATACGCTAGGGAAAATTCCAATTGAGTGAAGTTGATGTCAAAAATCCTGTCCTGAGCTTCCGGGTTTCCAAATTCATAGGAATACCTAACTTCTCCCTGAAGGGTGCTTTTTCCAAACAGTTTGCTCAAGCCAACTCCAGCAGTAATTCCATACATTAATTTCCTCGGAGTATCCCCTGCCTGACCATAGGTAGGAATCACCAAATCCCCTTCAACAACTCTTTTTACATCTTTCACATCTAGGAGATAGCCTAAATGAGGGCCGATTTTTATATGAAATCTTCCTGAGTTCCCTAAATAAAAATTGGAAAGGACGGGTACTTTTAAATACGTGAAACTTGTTTCATTTCCTGTATTAACGGAATCCGTAGCAGCATAGCCTGTAGTTAAAAGTTGAAACTCAATTTGAGCCCCCGCATTCTTTTCAAAAAATTGCTCAATAACTAATCCATAGCTTGGCGCATTGAAACCAGTAACATCCCTGGGAAAAGCACCCAGGGATGTCCTATATGTTGCACTAGACTGTGTAAATCCTGCTTTTAAACCAATACTGGTTTGGGCCAATAAATTCCCTATTGCGAAAAAAGTAAAAAACAGAAAAAAACATACAGACTTCATGGCTCATCAAATGGTCTTATTCGCACTAATTAAAGGGTGCATCCACCTATTTTTTCTTCTCTTCCTTGCTGTCCTCTCTGTCTCGCAATTTCTTATCATCAACATTCTTGTTCAAAAATGCATTGATCTTGTCAATAGAAAATGAGCTAGAAATCTCTCCAAATGAATTGATATTCATTTTAAAACCTTCCAATTCCTCATTTACTTTGGGAATATCTTTCTTTTTTGAATTCTTAGCCATGCTCCCAGGGTTTAAAGTACACACTACCTGAAATTAGGTAGCGTTTATATTCTTTAACGCAAAATTAATTCTTTCGATTAATTCTTCTCTTCCTAATATTTCGAAAATCTGCATAAGATCCGGACCTGCCCCTACTCCTGTAATGGCAAGACGTACCGCCTGCATTATCTTTCCTAATTTAATTTCTTTCTCCTCAGCAGTATCCCCCAACATGGTCCTTGCCATATCGGCTGTAAGTGCAGTGGTGATTTTGTTTAGTTTTTCTTCAAAAGCAGTCAAAACAATCACTACATTCTCATTCCACTTCTTATCAACGATTTGTTGGTCAAACGTTTTGGGTGCAAAAACCATAAAACGTCCTTCCTTCCATAAGTCACCAGGAAAAGTAGCTCTCTCTTTCATTAGAGATACAATCTTTTCTGCTTTTTCCGTACTAATGCTTACATTTTCCTTGTCCAGGTCTGAAAGCAAATAGGCAGATAGCTCAGTATTGCTTTTATTTTTCAGGTATTGTTCATTGTACCATTTTGCCTTATTGATGTCAAATTTGGTTCCTGACTTACCTATTCTTTCAATTGAAAATGCTTCAATCAATTCATCTATATTGAATATTTCACGTTGATCTCCAGGGTTCCAACCTAAAAAGGCTAAGAAATTCAAGAAAGCATCAGGCAAATAACCTGCTTCCTTAAATCCATCTACCAACTCACCGTTCTCTGGACTGGTCCAGTTTAAAGGGAATATTGGGAAACCATGCTTATCAGCATCTCTCTTGGACAATTTGCCGTTGCCATCAGGCTTCAACAACAATGGCAAGTGAGCAAATTGAGGCATGCTATCTTCCCAACCCAAAAACTTATACAACAACACATGAAGAGGAGCAGATGGCAACCATTCTTCACCTCTTATCACATGAGTAATGCCCATCAAATGATCATCTACAATATTAGCCAGGTGATAAGTAGGCATACCGTCAGATTTCATCAAAACTTTGTCGTCAAGGGAATTGGAATGAACCATAACCCATCCACGCACCATGTCATTTAATCTAACTTCTTCCTTTCTTGGTATTTTGATTCTAATCACATAAGGATCACCTGAATCCAACCTCGCTTTTACCTCATCTGCTGGAAGAGTTAGCGAATTTTTCATCTGCGTTCTTGTGATAGAATTGTATTGAGGAGAAACTACTCTTGCCGCGGTAAGGCGCTTTCTCATCTCATCAAGCTCATCCGAAGTATCAAATGCATAATAGGCATGTCCCTGATCCAAAAGATATTGGGCATACTCCATGTACATTGCCTTCCTCTCTGATTGGCGATAGGGACCTACTTCACCAGGATTCCACGGACTTTCATCAGGTTCAATCCCAATCCATTCCAAGGAATTTTTGATGTATTCTTCTGCGCCAGGTACATACCTGTTTTGGTCTGTATCTTCAATCCTTAACAAAAACTTTCCACCAGTTTTTTTGGCAAAAAGATAATTGTACAATGCAGTCCTTACACCGCCTATATGTAAAGCTCCTGTAGGTGATGGAGCAAATCTAACGCGTACTTCCTTACTCATAAAATAGCAATCTGTTTCAATTTAAGAGGGCAAAGATAATCAATAAATAACGAAATCGCCGGAATCTAACCCAAAGTATTGTCAATGTACTTTATAACTTAAACTATATATCAGCTATACTTGTTTAATACGCTAATCATGGCAAATTCTCCATCCAATAATGACACCTCCCAAAAGGAGATGTTTAAGATTTTGAAAATTTTCGGTTTGACATCCCTTGGACTAGTTCTTGTCCTTTCTTTATTCAATGGGCATAGAGCGAATAATTCAGGTGAAGACCCTACCTTCAAAATAAAAGATGCCGGCCTGTTGTTTTTCTACAACCTCAGAAGAATTGATTATCAGGTGCAGCGCTTGACTGAGGCCAAAATTGAAATCTATACCCATTCTTCTTTTGAGAAAGACAGCACCCAAAACACCCTTCTATTGGACTTAATACTAAATAAAAACAAACAAACAGCCTTTCTTTATATGAAACCTCAAGGTGTTTTTCTAAAGAGTGAAAGCTTAAAATTGAGGAATGGAAAGCTGCCAGATCAAGAGACTTTAACATTAAACATAGGAACTGCTGATCGACACATACATCTGGAAGCTTCAAAAAAAATAATCCAATGGCTCCAACAAGAAGAAGGATTTGTGGAAGTTTTCAGCAACAATAAATGGAATAACTTGTTTCAAAATAAAAATCAAAAAGAGGCGTTTAACGCAACCTTCATTGATTTCCTTAAAATCACAGCAAATAAGTGATTTCAAAATGAAGCGTAAAATCATTACCCAAGGCTCATCAAGTACAATAAAATTGTATTCAGGCTTTGGAATCGATCTACGAAACCCATTGTGATTGCTTTCGATATTTATTAGCTTTAACTTATTGTGATTGGCGGATTTTAGGTAATCAAAGAAATTGCCCTTAAATGAATTATTATGGAATTAAAAAGAATTGACAATCTTTGGCATTTTTTTGCAACCCAAAACCAATTGTTTTTAAAAAAACACATCGACAATAAAGTCCTTTATGTTTTTAAAAAAAATAAAATTCAGTTAATCCATTCTTTTAATCCACGCTTTACAGCACAATCTAGTTTAAGTATTGGTCCCGAATCCTTCGAGATGGGCGTGGAAACTTATGCAGCTAGCAAAAAAAGATTTGGCCTTCCAACTGCCTTAAACCTCCACCAACGGCTGTTTTTTCCAAAAGAGTTACTTAAGCTTACCTCCCGTTACTCGCTTATAATCGAAAAAGACCGCTTTAAAAACCTCCGAGTAACATTGGAGCCATTTATTCCAAAAAACATTAAGGACACAAGTGCACCAATCAATTTAATTTGTGAAACGCTCTGGTCCTTTAGGTATTTTTCCAATACCGTCAAAAATTAGTTGCTATTCACATTAAAATTATAAAAGCTGGATTTTATAAAAGTTTCCTTTTTAACTTTGACTATGAATAATCCCTCAGATACACCCGAATTTCCAATGTTCACTATGTCCAATAGAGGCATATTGCTCCTAAGTGGAATATATACGGCTGCCTGGGCAGCTTTTTTCAAATGGTTCGGCCCTCAATTGTTTTCTTGGCTGTCAATGCAAGCTTACCTTGAGGACTCCATGCCAACGGGCTTTTATGGCTCGATTGGTATCATTGCTGGCGTTTCCTTGCTATTATCTGCCTTTTACCCCATTAGCTGGATATACTTGTTGGCTGCAGGGGTATTTGGAAAACTTGTAAGCATCCTTACTTTCCTGCTTCTATATATGCCCAATTTAGAATGGAACAAACGAATTGCTTTCCATATTATTTTTAATGAAGCCCTCTGTCTATTACTCATAGGGATAATGTTATGGAAAGCTTGGCAGGTAAGAAAGTACTTGCAAACACTTCCTGAATAAAAC
>TARA_R110001599_G_scaffold76993_3_pt1 | contig 12787 bp, 8 predicted proteins | sample TARA_R110001599 | Tara Oceans TARA_R110001599 (sample SAMEA4398360) | marine metagenome | biome: Polar Biome; feature: [MES] marine water layer (ENVO:01000295) within the mesopelagic zone...; material: water (ENVO:00002006), including particulate matter (ENVO:01000060) such as...... | reverse complement strand
TATGCGCTACGGCACTGATGTACACCTTGCATGCGAAGAATACATACGTGACAACAAGCCATTACCAAAGAAGTACGAGTACGTCTTACCCACACTTGAAGCCCTCAAGCGTAAGAAAGGTGAGAAGCTGTGTGAGTACGAGCTTGGGCTGACTGAGGATCTACAACCTTGTGGGTTCAAGGACAAGGACGTGTGGTTCAGGGGTATAGCTGACTTAGTAATACTTAACGAAGAAGATAAGCTGGCGTGGGTGGTGGACTACAAGACAGGTAAGTCGGCACGATACGCAGATAAGAACCAACTGGAGCTAATGGCTCTTGCAGTATTTAAACATTTCCCAAACATAGAAAGAGTAAACGGTGGGTTATTGTTTGTTGTGTCTAAAGACCTTATCACAGATACATATACACGACATCCCCGGGAACAAGAGATAACTACCAAGTACCTCAACAAGTTCTCACAAATGGTTATCGCATCAGACAACAACGTATGGAATCCAAACCCCAGCGGTTTGTGCCGTGCATGGTGCGAAGTATTAGAATGCGCACACAACGGGAGGAACTAATGCCCTACAAGAATCCGAAAGACAGAAAGAAACAAATCAACCCACCAGTGGGTAGCAAAGCGCATAAAGCACGTATGGAACGACAGCGTGCTAGGCGTAAGTTTGACCGAGAGAATGGCTATGAGAAGCGTAAGGGTAGAGACATATCTCATAAGAAGTCATTGCATAACGGTGGGTCGAATGCCGATGGCTACAGAGTAGAAGATAGTAGTACAAACCGTAGCCGCAACTACAAGAAGAAAAATAAATGAAAATATTTAATAACAAAGCCATAGTATTGAACTTACGTAACCCTGAGAAAGTAACAAACGTCATACCCAAGAGTAAGACGTTGGGTGGTAACGAGGTAGTAGTGAACTGGGGTGTAGACGAAGCCAAAGCACTACGCAACATGAACATAAAAGCACCAAGCCCCATAGAGGGTAGGTACAAGTGGACAGGTAAGTACGAGCCGTTTGACCACCAGAAGAAGACCGCCGGTTTCTTGACAATGAACAAGCGTGCGTTCTGCTTTAACGAGCAGGGCACAGGCAAGACAGCCAGTGCGATATGGGCGGCTGACTACTTGATGAAGCAAGGCAAGATTAATAGAGTGCTTGTTGTTTGCCCGTTATCAATTATGGACAGCGCATGGCGTGCTGACTTGTTTACCTTTGCTATGCACAGGTCTGTAGACGTAGCACATGGCGCAAAGGACAAACGCAGAAAGATAATAGAGGGTGGTGCTGACTTTGTAATTATAAACTACGATGGTGTGGAGATAGTACGGGACGTGATAGCTGACGGTGGGTTTGATTGCATCATTGTAGACGAGGCCACACACTATAAGAATGTACAGACCAAGCGATGGAAGACCCTTAGCCTACTAGTCAAGCCCGACACATGGTTGTGGATGATGACTGGTACGCCAGCGGCACAAAGCCCAGTAGATGCGTATGGTCTAGCCAAACTAGTCAACCCAAAGGCCGTGCCTAAGTTCTTTGGTTCGTTTCGTGACCAAGTTATGTTTAAACTTACACAGTTTAAATGGGTTCCCAAAGACAACGCTACTGACACCGTATTTAAGGCACTGCAACCCGCTATACGTTTTACCAAAGAAGAATGTCTTGACTTACCGCCGATGGTATACGTCAAGCGTGCGGTAGAACTTACTGCCCAACAGAAGAAGTATTACAAAATATTAAAAGAACAAATGATTATGCGTGCCGCAGGTGAGGAGATAACAGCCGCCAATGCCGCAGTGTCAATGAACAAACTACTACAGATAAGCGCAGGTGCAGTGTATACGGACAGTGGAGATTCGTTAGAGTTTGACATAAAGAACCGATACAAAGTGTTGCGTGAAGTAATAGACGAGTCAAGTAAGAAGGTGTTGGTGTTTGTACCATTCAAACATGCCATAGACATACTGACTGATAGGTTGCGCAGTGATGGAATCAGCACGGAAGTAATACGCGGTGACGTATCAGCCACAAAGCGCACCGAGAGGTTTAAACAGTTTCAAGAACAAGACGACCCCAAAGTGCTAGTGATACAGCCGCAGTCTGCCGCGCATGGTGTGACATTGACTGCCGCAAACACCGTGGTGTGGTGGGGGCCAACATCTTCACTGGAGACATACGCACAAGCTAACGCACGTGTACACAGGTCAGGACAAGATCAGAAGTGTACTGTCGTTCAGCTAGCAGGATCGTATGTAGAGAAACGTGTTTACGCACTGTTAGATAATAGAATAGACGTACACACAAAGATGATAGACCTTTACAACGAAATGATTGACTAGTACAATAAAGTAAATTAAACTGCATGATCTATTAACTTGGAGGGAGTTATATGTCAAAAAATATCACACCAAATAAATTAGTTGCCGTGTACAAAAAGATTAGGGCTAAACGCTCTGAGCTATCGGCTGAATTTAAAGAGCAAGACAGCGTACTAGTGGCACAGCTAGACAAGGTCAAAGCCGCCATGAATGCGTTTTGTGATGACAACGGCGTAGAAAGTGTACGCACTGAAGAAGGGTTGTTCTACCGCACTACCAAAACTCGCTATTGGACTAGCGATTGGGAATCTATGCACGGGTTTATTCTTGAGCATAGCGTGCCTGAGTTGTTGGATAAGCGAGTCAACCAAAGCAACATGAAACAATTTTTAGAGGAGAATCCTGATTTGGTTCCTATGGGTCTTAATGCGGATTCAGAATATGTAGTAACAGTGAGGAAAAAATAATGGATAAGTTTGTACCAATTGAGAAGATAGCTGAGCATTTCAGCGTATCAGTATCAACAATTAGAGCTTGGGTACGTAAGAAAGACATACCTGAACACACGTATGTAAAGGTGGGTAACACTTACCGGTTTAGTTTAGATAAGGTGGCCGATGCTTTGTTAGGTAAAGATACTTACTTCGACCCTGATGAGGACGTGTAGTGCATAAACTAAGCATACGAGGTAGTACGTTCGCTTCACACGGCGAGGCTGTAGAAGTTGTTATAGTCAATGCCGCAAAGGTATCACGTGCCTACTTTGTTAATGCGTTTGACGATAGCAAGACAGTTGCACCAACGTGTTGGTCTGTTGATACACAACGTCCAGACGCCGGGGTTCCTGAAACACAACGTCAAGCCACTAGATGTTTAGATTGTAAACAAAACATACGTGGTTCAGCAGGTAGAGGCCGTGCTTGCCGATTCCAACAGAAGTTGGCAGTAGCATTTGTAGATGACCTAGAAAAAATATATCAATTACAGTTGCCAGCGACTTCTATATTTGGTAAAACAGTGGGCGGTCACATGCCTCTGCAAGAATACGTCCGACACTTATCAAAACATAATACTGCGTCGGTATCTATTGTTACCAATATCTACTTTGATAGTAGCAGTGTAGTACCAAAACTCTTTTTTAAACCTGTGTGTGGGTTAAACAAAGAGCAGTTAGAAACCGTATCTGGTATGATTGACCACCCCGATACGCACGAAGCAATAACCTCTGTTGTACAACAGAGCGCAACCTCGTCACCTTTCGATTCTGTCGAAGGTTACGTTTATAAACCAAACCATTCTTAGGAGAATGCGCATGTACTTAGTAAACAATGTAGAAGCACTATACCCCCGCATAAACAAGACTTACCGTTTTGACAATGCAGAAAATCGTTCCGTAGCTTGTGACCCGTTGGACGATGGCGCGGCATATGAAATGTCATTTGTCATGTCTAAAGAGCAAGCCAAAGAACTGTTCGCCGAAATGGCTAAAGCATACGAAGAAAAGCGTGAAGACAAATGGCCAGCTAAGTTAGAGATGCCGTTTGCTAAGAACGATGACGGTATGTATGTAGGTAAAGCCAAGCTCAAAGGGGCGTATGGTAAAGACGTTACCAACAAACCTATGCAGTGTGACGCACGAGGCACTGAACTACCTGATGACTTCTTGCTCACCAGTGGCAGTACAGTAAACGTGGCTGTTGTATTTATACCTTACAACATGCGTGACCACGGCGTATCACTACGGTTAAAAGCTGTACAGGTCGTCAAGTACGTACCGATGCAGAAGTCTAACCCATTCGGTGCAGTAGAAGGTTTTACTGTAGGTGAAGCCAACCCATTCTCGGACACTACCAATGCCGCAAAGGTTGAGGAAGCAACTGCTGACGTGTTCGGTGAAGAAGAACCCGAAGCACCACCAAAGAAGAAAGCTAAGAAAGCCGCACCAAAACCAAAAGATAGCGATGAGGACTTAGGCTCAATCATTGATGATTGGGACGACGAGTAACTCTAGTTGACCGTGGGGGGATTACCTCCTGCGGTATTTTTTGGTCTTGGAGAATGGTATGAACGCGAATGATTTTTTAAATAAAATCTTAGCGGAGGGGAATTATTACTGTCTGTTAGCATTAAAAGACGGTGGTAAGCAGTGGGAAAACCGCAAGCAATTATTTTACAAAACAAGAGATGCACTGGTTGAGTCTGCAATGGAATGGGACAGCCGTGGGTGGGACACGTTCTACGCACTGGGTTCTTTCTCGGACAAGGGTTCACGCGGTGCTGACTTTGTAGAAAATGTAAAAGCCTTCTTCTTAGATTTAGATATTGGTGATAACGACAGAACTAAATACCCTACACGCGAAGCGGCGCTGGGCGCGTTACGTGATTTCTGTAAACAAGTTTCTCTACCTAAACCTACCATTGTGGATTCGGGGTACGGACTACACGTCTACTGGGCGTTAGCCGAACCCTCTCCGGTAGAAGAATGGAAGGCCGTAGCAAACCGCCTCAAGAAGCTGTTAGTAGAAAAAGATATGTTATCTGACCCTGCTGTTACGTCAGATGCGGCGCGAGTTCTACGCATTCCTACGTGTAAGAACTACAAAGGAGACACACCAGAACACGTTAGCGTACTTTACGAGGGTGATGAAGTACCTATTGATACGTTTGCTAAATTGATTGGTATGGACTCAATACCTACGCCGGTCAAGGCCGACGACCCTATAAGTGCGTTTACTGAAGCGCTTATACGCAATAGAGAAAATAGTTTTAAAGACATAATACTCAAGACCAAAGAAGGTAAAGGTTGCGAGCAGTTAAATATTATAGCTACAGACCAAGCTAACTGTAGTGAGCCTATGTGGAGAGCAGGTCTGTCTATCGCTAAGTTTTGCAACGATGGCGAGAAGGCGGCACATATAATATCTAAAGGTCATGCTGAGTATAGCCCTGACCAAACACAAACTAAATTTGATTTAATAAAAGGGCCATACCTTTGTTCTACGTTTGATAGTAACAACGAAGGTGTATGTCCAGAGTGTCCGCACTGGGGCAAACTAAAATCTCCTATATCATTGGGTAGTAGGGTAGCAGAAGCCACAGAAAACATAGTACATGAACCTGCGGCAGACTTACCCAACGCACCAGTGTTGGAGTATGTAATACCGACCTACCCTAAACCTTACTTTCGTGGTAAGAATGGTGGTGTATATGTACGTACGTCTAACTCCGAAGGGGACATAGATGAGCGACTCGTATACCTCAACGACTTGTACGTTGTGCGGCGGCTTCGTGACGTGGAGATAGGCGAAGCCATTGTAATGCGCTTGCACTTACCGAAAGATGGTGTGAGTGAGTTCACTGTCCCACTAACAGCAGTAACATCTCGGGACGAATTTCGTAAACAAATGTCAATGCGTGGCGTAGCCGTCACCAAAATGGAGGAACTTATGCAATATACTACAACTTGGGTAAACGAATTACAGGCGAGCACAGCGGCAGACGAAGCACACCGTCAGTTCGGCTGGACTAACGATAAGTTTGAAGCGTTCATACTCGGCAACACAGAAATAAAGGCAGACAAAATATCATTTAACCCACCGTCAACACAGACCGCAGGGTTATTCCCAGCGTTTGAGCCGAAAGGTACGATACAGGGATGGAAAGACACTATTAACTTCTACAACCGTGATGGTATGGAGCTACACCAATACGTGTTGGGTACGGCGTTTGGCTCAGTGCTGATGCCTTTTTCACCTATAAATTGTGCGGCTATGCACATACACAGTAAAGACACGGGGTTAGGTAAGACCACAGCTATGGTGGCTGGCGCGTCTATATGGGGCAACCCAGAAGAGTTGATTATCCAAGAGCAGGATACGCATGCGACTAAAATGAACCGTGGTGAGGTATACCACAACCTACCGTTGTACATGGACGAGTTGACTAACTCACACGGTAGGGAGTTGTCAGACATGGCATATCAGATTACCTCCGGGAAACAACGAGCACGTATGACCAGCGGTGCAAACCAAGAACGGCACAGAGGCACGGCATGGAAACTATTAGCAGTAACCACAGGTAACACCAGCCTTATAGAACGCATTAGTATGTTTAAGAATATGCCGAAAGCTGAGGCACAGAGGGTCATGGAGTGCCACGTCAAGAAGGTACACTTTGATACCAAAGAAGAAACAGACAAGTTTAGCGCGTCACTAAGGGAAAACTTTGGGCACGCTGGCATACCTTATGTACAATACATAATGAACAACGTAGAAGAATGCAGGCGTATTGTAAAGGAGATGCAAGCGCGTGTAGATAAGTTGGCAGGGCTTACAGCAGAAAACAGGTATTGGTCTGTACACGCCTCGTACACCTTAGCAGGGTTGTTTATCGCTAAAAAGTTAGGGCTGATTGACTTTGACCTCAAAGCTATTGAACGGTGGATAATAGGTCAGTTACGACTAAACAAAGCCGCTGTATCAGACATGTCTGTATCTATAGAGCAGATGTTGAATGACTACATGAGTGAGAACTTTAACAGCATGATCTGGATCAAAAGCACTGACAGGGCAGGCAGTGGTAGCGACAATGGGCTAGACTCGTTAGTCATACCGGACATGATGCCACGCACTAACAAGTTGGTAGGTAGGTACGAGACAGATATAAAGGTAGCGTATCTACTACCCAAGCCGCTAAAGGAATGGTGTGGTGAACAACAAATAAACTACGGTCAGTTAGTGCAAGACATGAAAGACAAGTTGGGCGCTAAGCGCAAGAAGGTACGTATAACGAGAGGTACGCAGATGCAACTACCTCCGGCGGATTGCCTTGTAGTTAAGTGTGATGCTGACATACCAGAAGAGGTTGTGGTGGGTGGCAACTTATATACTACGGACGTATGACATAAACCCTGACGGGGTTCGCATAGTGTTAGATTGGGACGCCTTCGTAGTGGGGGCGTCTTTTTTTGTACCCTGTATAAATACTGACCTAGCTGTGAAACAACTTACCACAATAACTGACAATAGATTACAACAAGTAACAACCAAAATTAGAGTAGAAAATGGGCGTTTAGGGGTACGCATTTGGCGGACATTATGATACATTGGCGTTGATTTGAGTGAACCCTAGTGAACCCCAGTGAACCCCAGTGAACACTATCGTACACTATAGGACACCCAAATCATTCTCCCAAGAAGACCTGCCCTTACTACTATACTCCCTCCAATAGTAGTAAGGGTTTTTTAAAATAACTCCCAACCGTTATCCCATTGAGCACGTTGTTCTTCTAGCCCTTTACGTAGCATGGGGTTCAAAGATACACCGTTATACTTCTCCATAATGAGCGATTGTTGCATGTGCCTACGCATGGATCTGTTTATGCTATCAGCAGATATGGCTACTTTGTTACCATATTTAGGGGCGTGGCGTTCGTTAAACTTAATTATATCTTCTTTTACGTCCTCTACCTTACCCCAGTCACCGTTACGTGCCGCAATGTAGTAGTCGCGCATTAAGTCAGAACGTTTTTCGCCTATGTTACGTTCTATACCTTTACTGATCATATTTTGTTCTTGGTTTATAGTATAACTTGCAGGGGCAAAACCTAACACTTGTCCAGCTAGCTCGCCGAAAGTAAAGTCAGTATAGATGGGGTCACCCCTACGGGTCAGCGCACCTTCGCGGTTGTACCTAAACAGACCTTTGTAAGCGTTGCGGAACGCCGTGGGAACCATGCTTTCTATACCACGCTCATAGTTCTTTCTGGATATGTCTTTTATGCCACGCTCAATACCCAGCGCGGTGCTCCATGCAGGGCCACCAAGGTAGAAGAATATGTTTTCTTCCATAGACGCATCGACGTTGTAACGGTTGGTCTGGAATAACAACTGCCCCAGTGCTACACGTTTAGACACATCTAGTCCAGTAGCTGTAGTGATTGCACCTTTGTACATACCCTCACCCACCATGGTGCGTACGTATGTATCCCAATCTTCTTCTTCGTCATCTTTAAAGAATGTGTTAGCAACAACTTTCAGTGCGCCATACAACGGTAGTCCTTGAACGCCAGCAAAAAGCATTGCAGTAAGGTGAACACCTATTAACTGCTTGAGTGCCGCTGTACGTTCTTCTTTAGGTAGTGTGCCATCAAACATATTTTTAGCAGACTTAAACATTGTGTAGTACATCTGTATACCGTAGTTCTTATACATCAATGCTACACGACCTAAATCGTTCTGTGCGTGACGTGCGCCTGTCTCGGTTACAGCGCCACCATTAGTCTGCTGAGTCTTGTACAAGGCTGTCTCGGCGGCCTGTTGCTTCTCTTCCTTAGTAAGTTCTGTTCTACCTTTGTCTTTGCGCATCTTACCTATTTCTAACTGGTAGGATGTGGCAAGTGTAACTTGGCGGTTGTAGTTTTCTATGTTGTGAAAGCCCCACGCACCAAGTTGTGTAAACTTGTCACCCATTGTTTTAGTACGGCCTGACTGGTCTACGTTAAGTTCTGTGCTCAAGTAAGACTGATCTAGTTGGTTTCTGTCAGCCGCTAACTGCACAAGCTCTTGTAAATCTTTTATCATCTGCTCCATTTCTTTGTTGGGGAACTGTAAATCGTCCCGCAGTTCAAAGATATGGCGGTTTTGCTCTTCGTCAAACCTAGCAACAAAGTAGTTTTCAAGACTTGGTTTACCTTCAAACGACACTTCTTCACCAGTTAAGTCTGTGCGTTTTAAACTTTTACCTAGCTTCTTACCATCTTTGGTGCGTAGTGAGTTACTTGCAGTAATTATCTTACGACTATTGTTTAGCGCAGTTATTGATTCTGGCATGCCGTAGTCAGCGCTTAGATAAGGTAGTACAAACAAAGGTATTTGCGAAGCGTTGACCAACGCAGACGAGGCGTTAAAACCAATTGTATACATAAATGCTAAGCGATTAGCGCCTTGTGACCACGCTTGAAATTCAGTGGTTGGGTTACGTGCAAAGTCACTACGTAGGTTAAGCTCGCGCACTATAGAGTCAAACTTCTCTCTATCTTCAGGTTTTATTCTGTCGTTTTCTATTTCTGTAGTTACGTAGTCATCTAAGTCACCACGGAGGGTACGCAGTTTAGATGCGTTCTTTAATCGTGCTACTTGTCTACCTAAATCATAAGCCTTAGCGTTGAATGTATACATTGCATCTTCAATGTAACCGGCTGTACCTTTACGTTTTTGTAACGCTTTAGCGTATGCCGATTCTGGTAGTGAGGTAATGTATAACTCTACAATAGTATCTTGTATGTCTTTGTCTACGCCTGCTACGTCTAGCTGTGTCAGTATTTGCCGCACAAACGACGTAGGTGGTATCATATCTTTGTTTTCGTTTAGCTTTAATTGTCCAGTCTGACTACTAACATACTTAACCTTTTTCTTATCTTTAATAACTTGTGGGTCACCTTCTAGTTCTTTAATGCGACGCTTCATAGCTTGTCTAGTAGTAAACATTTCTATTTGCGGAACTTGTGCGTCAGTGCCTTCTGGGCTAGTGTAGTAAACAAGTTTATGTTCACCTTCACGTAGTAGTGGGAAGTAAACTTCTAACTCAGCACTGTTAAATAATTTTTGAATTAGTATATCTTTAACTTTTTTCTTAGCGTCTTTCGCTTCAGCATCGTTTTTGTTAGTAGCATCTATGTCATTAAATATAACTTGACGTAACTTCTCAAATTGGTTTTTGTATGCTTGGCGCATGTCGTTGTATATTTTCTGCCCGCCGTTAGCTCTTAGGGTATCCCATTGCGCTTTTATCTCATCATACACTTCTTGCGCGTCTCTAGTTCTACCCTCTTTATCTACAACGGTTTTGCCTTTGTAGTCTTCGCGTGTTTTCTTAGCGACATCTATCTGCATGGTAGTAGTTTTATACACCACATCGTTAAATGTTTTTATAACCGCATTAGACTTGTTATCTGCCCACCGCTTAAACTTAACCGCAGTTGCTTGCACGTCTTGGTCAGATTGTCGTATGTCAGCGCGTTGCTCTAACATTGCGTCGTGCAATTTAAAAGCTAGGTCGCCTAAGCCTTTGTTTAGCTTGGTTGCTATGTCACCTATGGACAATGACGGTAAGAAACCCATAAACCCTTCGCGCACGTTGTTGGGTATGTCACCTAAGAAATCTAACGCCTTATCACCAAACTGACTTCTATCTCTGCCAGTCATTGGTTTGTCGCCAGTGACCTTGCTTATAGCCGCGCTTAATTTATCCACCCCACCTTTCATGCTCAAGAACTCTGACATAGTAGGTGTGGTATTGGCTCCGTCTACTGATGGTTTAAGTATTTTAACTATCAACACGTCAGCCTCTGACAGTATACTGTCCTGCCCGGCGAACGGAGGTTTAACTTTTATTGCCTTAGCAATTATATTTACAAAGCGTTTCCACCCACTTATTTCAGCGCCCTGTGGATTTATTTTGTCTAACGCGGCTCTGAACTCTGGATTAGAAAATGCTTCGGCAACAAACTCTTTTAAGTTGGTAGCGCCGTACGCCGAGGGCAGTGACTTTTTGACTTGTTTAAATAACGTATTTAGTTGTTTAACTACAGCACTGTTTGGCTTGCCCTCTATCGTAGCCACTGTAGCGGCATGCACCATCTCATGTAAGAACGACTGTGGAGTAAGACCTTCGGGCGCAAGCACAATTGTGTTTTTTACGTCCCCTATAGCATCGACAAACATACCCTCAAGTTTGCCTTCGCCCCGCTGTTCATGAAGTTTGGATTTTGCGGTAAATGCTTTGTACAGTGGATTTCTTACACTGCCGTCTGCTATAAATACTTTAGTATCACCTACGACAGTAGATAAGTATTTTGCTACGGTGCGTAAGATAGGCGGCAAACTCTTGTCTTTTGATAACTGCAACAAGGCATCTTTTATGTTACCGGCACGCAGTGCATCGACTACTTCACGTGACAACGGGTTGGTAATAGCTTCGTTAGATGTGTTTAACTTTTCGGATACATTGTCGGTATTTATTCCTAAATCACTAAACGCATCGTTTGTGTCTTGTTGTACCTCGCCATAAGCGTCTATTACGTCACCGGCAAAATCGCTTTCTTGCTGTGCAGTTCTTGCCTTCTCTAACCTTCTAAGAGCTTGCTTGTCTAACGCAGACTCATCGGTTTGTCTTTTAAGTATATCCGACTTTGCTTCTAGTTCTTGTTTTCTTTCTCTTGCGGCCTGAGCGTCTTTGTCTTGTTGTGTTTTACTAATCGTAGGTTTTTCTTTTAAGTCTCGGTTTATTTTTTTAGCTGTTTTGTCCATCTCAGCAACGAACTCTGGAGACATGTTAGCTCTAGCCCACGCTAGCACTTTTGTAGCGTTAGCTTTAGACCTACCTTTAAAGAATTCTTTTACATCTACGTCAGTATCTTGTTCACCCAAGAGCCGCCAACGTGGATCACCGCTAGCTTCTAAGTCTTTTGCACTAGGCGCTTTTAATGCAGAAGTACCTAAACCTACATCATATATTGCGTCTATGACTCCATCTATTGGGTCACGCCCGCCGAAGTACGCCTGAACGTTCTTGTCTTTAGTTTTTGCAACTGCATCTGTGTCGGTTTGTGTAGTAGGGCTAGCAGGTACTTGGTCTATATAACCAGTCTTACGAGTCTCTTCTAACCTTCCAACAGGATCAGCTATGGCTTCGCCTTGTTTAGCACGTACTTTCTTAGGTGCTGGCTCCTCTACTACTTTACCTTTTACACCTTTGAGAAAGCCTGTGTACGGTTTTAAGTTCGCAGGGTCTATGGGTTTTAAATTAACGCCAGCCGGTTTTAAATTTAATTGCGCTTCGCCAGTTTGTAGTTTTGGTTGCTTAGGTTTTTTAGTTTTAGTTTTAGTTTTAGTTGTTGCTTCTTTTGCTTGCGCTTGCCTTTCTTTCCTGTTTTTTCTTTTAGTCTTACTTTCTTCTTGCGCCTGTAATTGGGCGTCAACACGTTCTTTGCGTGTTAGTGTATCTGGCTCTCCACCCGTTCTAGTATCAAGAGTGTCAACGCCTGTGTCAGTTGCTTCCACTGCTCCGGCTTTAGGTGTTGCATCCTGTGAGGTATTCTGAATTGGTGCAGGTGATCCTCCTCCCACGCCTTCGCTATCAGCCTGAACGCTAGCTCCACGTCCTGTACTGGCAGGTTCGGTAGGTCGTCCACTAGGTTTTGCATCTTGTTCTCCTGTAACCTGCTGATTTTTTCTTATTATGTTGACTTCTTTTACTATAGTCTCAAACTCAGCGTCAGTTGCTGTGCTGTCTGTAAGCCCTTCGTCTTTTAGTGCTGTCTGATATTTGTTCCGCATGGCGTTGTAGTTACGCACAGTCGGGTTATCGTTAAACACTTTGTCTAGTATTTTCTTACGTCGGTCTTCGGTATTGTCTTGCTGTGCTTCAGCTACAGCCGCATCTGATTCGGCTATCTCTAC
>TARA_R110001599_G_scaffold116258_6_pt1 | contig 12814 bp, 12 predicted proteins | sample TARA_R110001599 | Tara Oceans TARA_R110001599 (sample SAMEA4398360) | marine metagenome | biome: Polar Biome; feature: [MES] marine water layer (ENVO:01000295) within the mesopelagic zone...; material: water (ENVO:00002006), including particulate matter (ENVO:01000060) such... | reverse complement strand
CAGAGCAATTGGTCGCCAAAATCTTCCTGCAATAAAAAGCCCCTAGGTTTATCCCAACCCAGCAGCGCCGGCACTCTCGCGCCGTTGCTGTGCAGTAGCGCCTGCACCGTCGCGAAGGCTAAATTGTCTTCTTTGTCCGGCGGCGCGTGCACCGCAATAACACTGCCCCCCGCGGCCAAAGACAAGCGGTAATAACAGCGAAAACTCGCGTCGCCAGACACCACCGCCAGCTCAGCGGCTGCGTCGGCAGGCGCCAGTGAGAGCTGTTGCAAACACCAAGTGTGAAGTTCTTTTAATGGATAATTCATTTTTGTTTCCGTCAAAAGCCAGATTTTCGGCCTTTTATGCGCTCAGGCGGGCATCCTAGCAGAGAATGCTTTATTATCCACCTTCGCCAATCCGGGCTCCACCGCCAGAATAAAATCATTCGCTAATGTCAGTGTTTCGCCTAGCCACTTTATTCTTTATCGCCACCGCCTGCAGCGCCGGTTTGGCGCAAAATACGCTGCCGGAAAACTGTGGTGACACCAGCAATACGGCACTCAGCGGCGACATCAGCGAATTGCCCGCCTACTACCAACATTGGCATTGGGTACCCAACAGCCACCTAAGTCAATCTGCCCGTTGCGGGCTCACGCCAGGCTGCCAAGGGCGCTTTATTGAGCCAGCGCGAGATTGGGAGGGCGCCGGTAGCGACCCGCTTCGCGCACCGCTAAACGTCTCCGCCGACACGATTGAATCGCTTGGCAGCAAAGCGACCATGACCGGCGACGTGCAACTGCGCAAAGGCGACCTCAGTTTGGATGCCGGCTATGCACAATACAATCGCAGTAATAGCACGGTGCTACTCCGCGACAATGTCATCTTACGGCAACCCGGCATTCTACTCCGCGGCCAATTTGCACAAATCGACACCAACCGCGGTTTAGGTGAGCTCCAGCAAGCCGAAATATTGAGTTTTCAGACCGGCGCTCGGGGCACCGCCGAACGAATTGGCAGGCCAGACTACAGTCGCTTTGAGATGGAAGGCGCCAGCTATACACAGTGCACCCCAGACAATGAGACCTGGTCACTTCATGCCGACAGTATTGTTTTAGATTACGATACCGGTCGCGGCGTAGCACGCGGCACCAGCATTCGCGTATATGATGTCCCTGTATTCTATAGCCCCTACCTTAACTTTCCGGTTGATGAACGCCGCGCCACCGGCTTTCTATTCCCGTCGATTGGACTCGCCAGTAATAGTTTGGATATCTCGACACCGTACTATCTGAATCTGGCCCCGAATTACGACGCGATCATCGCCCCGCGGTTTATTGAAAACCGCGGTGAAGCACTGGAAGCGGAACTGCGCTATTTAAATTCCTTTAGCGAATGGGCTATCAACACCAGTTACCTACCAGATGATGATAAAGAAAACATTAACCGCTGGCTGCTCGGAATCAATGAAGAAGGCTTTATAAATGATAGCTGGAGCACCGAGATTGACTACACCAAAGTCAGTGACGACGACTATTTCAGCGATCTCGGCCTCGCTAATTTATCAGTGAAGCGGAGCACTCACCTCAACCAACAAGCAGCGGTGAACTACGGCTCAGACTACTGGACTGCTCGCGTCGAGGTTCAGCAATATCAAACAATTGCCGACGTTGATGACCCCTATCAAAAGATGCCACAACTGAGTCTAAACTATCAGTCGCCAGCAAAAAACTTCCAGCTCGAACCTAGTATGGAGGTTGAATATACCTACTTTGATCACCGAGACAATCTAAGTGGTGGCGGTACCAACGTGACGGGGCAACGGATCTACGCCACCGCAGGAGCCAGTTTCCCTATGCGCTGGCGCTGGGGGTTTGTCGAACCTGCTATGAAAAGTCGAGTTGTCAGTTACGAATTAAAGGATGCGGACTTAGCCGGTATCGACGACAATCCGAGCGCCAGTAGCGGTCAGCTGACCGTAGACAGCGGCCTGTATTTTGAACGTGGACTCAGTATCAACGAGCAAGATTGGACACAAACACTAGAACCACGATTGTTTTACCGCTACTCAGAGTACGAGGAGCAAAGCGATCAGCCCGACTTTGACAGCGCAGCACTGACCTTTACCTATCAACAGTTATTCCGCGACACGCGCTTTACCGGTCATGACCGGCTAGACGACGCGAATCAAATCGCCATCGGGGTCAGTAGTCGCTTCATAAACAATGCCGCTGGACGCGAAATACTTACGGCCAGCATTGGCCAACTGCATTATTTTGACGACGGCCAAGTTCAACTGCCCGGCGACGAAGTGCGCAAAAGCAGCAACTCGGATTTTGCCGGACAATTTCGTCTATTACCCGACGACAATCGTTGGTTCAGCGTAGATCTTCTGTATGATGCACGGCAAGGGGTGCTTAATCAGAGCAATCTGGGCTACCATCAGCGCAGCGACAATGGCGCGCTGTTTAATATTGGCTATACCTTTCGCCGCGAGGGCAATGAGTTTGGCGGACTGGAAAACAATATTAAGCAAGGTGACGCATCACTGAGTCTACCCATTAATAGTCAGTGGAAGTTGTATGCCAAGACCCAATACGATTTTGAGAATAACCGTCCAGTAGAAAACCTGATCGGCGCCGAATATCAAAATTGCTGCTGGCTCAGTCGCGTAGTTTATCAGCGCGCATTGGAACCCGACGACAATAGTGGGTCTAACACTAACGGTACCGACAACAACTCGGCGGTACTTATTGAATTTCAATTAAAAGGGCTGGGTGGACTTGGCACCGCAGTAACCAGTGTTCTTAAGGAAAGTATTTTTGGCTACCTATCTGATGAATAATATGCGTTTACTCAAACTCTTAACCGCCACGCTCCTCATGGTTTTGGCACCACTGACTCAGGCTGAAACCAAATGGCTGGATAAAATTGTTGCCATCGTCGATGACGACATCATCCTAGCCAGCGAACTCGATACCCGTATTGAAAGTATCCAGGCTAATATCCAGCGCTCCGGAAAAGAGGGGCCACCGCCTGAACAGCTACGCAAAGAAGTTCTCGACTTATTGATTTTGGAAAATATTCAGCTACAGCTTGCCAATCGCTACGGCCTGAGAATAGAAGACGAAGAACTTAATGCCGCTGTAGCGCGAATTGCCGCCAGCAACAACCTGACGTTAGCGCAGTTTCAACAAGCGCTGACGGCAAGCGGCGCATCATATCTTGCCGTACGCGAGCAAATTTCTAAGGAAATGATTCTTCAGCGCGTTCAAATGGGCAATGTTAATCAGCGCATTCAAATCAGCGATCAAGAAATTCAAAGTTTTTTAAAATCCGAAGAAGGTCGCCAGCGCACAGCGCCAGAATATCATTTCTCGCACGTCTTAATACCCGTCGCATCTGATGCAAGCAGCGCTGAGCGCCAGAAAGCAGAGTCTTTAGCAATATCCTTAAGCACTAAAATGCGGGCGGGGAAAAATATCGACAACGCTAACAATGCATTTAACATTAGCGATTTAGGCTGGCGTAAGAGTACTGAACTCCCGTCCCTATTCACCGAGGTCGCAGCAAAGATGAATGACAACGATGTCTCTGAGCCCATCAAAAGTGCCAGCGGCTTCCACATCATCCAGCTGTTAGAAAGTCGCGGCGTAAAGCAAATGGTTAAACAGACTCGCGCCAGCCATATCCTACTTAAGCCCTCCGCCATCCGCAGCGAAGCGCAAACCATTGCCCTCGCGAAAGACTTGCGCCAGCGCATCCTCAATGGTGAGTCCTTCCGCGACCTAGCAAAAGAATATTCTGAGGACATCGGTTCTGCCCAAGAAGGCGGTGATCTCGGCTGGACGACCCCTGGCCAACTCGTACCTGAATTCCAAAAAGCGATGGATGAAACCAATCCAGGCGAAATTCATGAGCCGATCGCCTCTAATTATGGCTGGCATGTTATTAAAGTTGTCGAGCGCCGCAATCAAGATGTAACCGCCGATATGCGTAAGCAAATTGCGCGCAATATTATCCACGAACGCAAATATGCCGACGAATTGGACATCTGGCTGCGCAAAATCCGCAGCGAGGCCTTTGTCGATATTAAAATTTGATGCCCGTGCGAATTGCCATTACCCCCGGTGAACCTGCCGGGGTTGGCCCAGAACTCCTTGTAAAGCTCGCCCAAGATAACTACGACGTTGAGCTTGTTGCTTTTGCCGACCCCACGCTGTTAATGCAGCGCGCCGCCGCCATAAACCTACCTCTGCAATGCCTGCCCTGTGACTTCACAAAGCCCGCCCAGCCTCATCGCAGCGGTCAGTTACGTGTCGTCGACATTACATTGCACGAAGCTGCGCTAGCCGGCCAATTAAACACCGCCAATGCCGCTTATGTGCTGGCTACTCTGCGCGAGGCGACCGATGCCTGCTTGGCCAATCACTGCCAAGCACTCGTTACCGGGCCAGTACAAAAATCGGTCATTAATGATGCAGGTATCCCCTTCAGCGGCCACACCGAATTCTTAGAAGAGCGCTGCGCTGCCGACAAGGTAGTGATGATGCTAGCCACGGAGCAACTGCGGGTTGCCTTGGTCACCACTCATCTACCCTTGAGCGCGGTACCCGCAGCAATCACCACCGCCACCTTGCAACGTGTCACCGAGATTCTTCACCACAGCCTGCAAACGCAATTTGGCTACGAACAACCTCGTATCTTGGTATTGGGCCTCAACCCCCATGCCGGCGAAGGCGGTCATATGGGCCGCGAAGAAATCGACACAATTATTCCCTGCCTTGAGACGTTGCGCGCACGAGGCTGGCACCTCGATGGCCCCCTGCCCGCTGATACTGCCTTCACACCCCGCCACTTAGCCCAGTGCGACGCGGTATTAGCGATGTACCACGACCAAGGCCTACCGGTGTTAAAATACCAAGGCTTTGGCCGCGCAGTGAATATCACGCTCGGCCTGCCCATTATTCGAACCTCAGTAGACCACGGCACCGCACTTGATTTAGCCGGAAGCGGCACTGCCGACTGCGGTAGTTTTACCGCCGCACTCTCCAGTGCAATTGAAATGACACGGCACAGTAGGAAACACCTGTAATGCAATCCCCAGCTCCACACCGCGCGCGTAAACGCTTCGGTCAAAACTTTTTAACCGACCAAGGTATTATCCGCGGTATTGTTCGTGCCATAAGCCCCCTAGCCGGTCAACGCTTGCTAGAAATCGGCCCTGGTCAGGGCGCAATTACCGCCTCAATTATCGATACCGACTGCCACTTAGACGTAATCGAAATCGACCGTGATCTGGTCGTAATATTGGAAGACAAATTTTCGGGGCGCAATAATTTCCAAATACATCAAGGCGATGCGCTGAAGTTTGATATCGGCGCGCTAGCGGGCACAGAAAAGCTGCGGGTCGTAGGCAATCTTCCCTACAATATTTCCACGCCATTAATATTCCACCTACTCAGCGCCCACGACTGCATTAGCGATATGCATTTTATGCTGCAAAAGGAAGTCGTCGAGCGCCTCGCTGCTGGCCCAGGCAGCAAAACCTATGGCCGCCTCAGTATCATGGCGCAGTATTATTGCGCGATTGAGTCGCTATTCGATGTGCCTCCCGAAGCATTTTCACCCCAACCTAAGGTACAATCCGCTATTGTCCGGCTAACGCCCTATGCCCAGCTTCCCTTCCCGGCGAAAGACGTTAAGCTATTGCAAAGAGTGGTTCGCGACGCCTTCAATCAGCGCCGCAAAACCTTGCGCAATACGCTTAAAGGTTTAATCAGCAGCGACGAATTAGAAGCGCTGGGCATCGATCCCGGTGTTAGACCAGAAAACGTCAGCCTAGAAAGCTATGTGACGATCGCCAACGCCGTTGGTGACGCGCATGACAACAATACTGCGGAGTAATAAATGCCAGAATCAGCCCCAGTCGAAATTCAGGTCGAAAGCCAGTTTCTGCCTGATCAATCGGTGCCGGAAGAACAGCGTTTTGCCTTTGCCTACACTATCACCATTCGCAATACTGGTGACGAAGCGGTCCGCCTAATCAATCGTCACTGGATTATTACTGACGGTGACAACCACGTTCAAGAGGTTCAAGGCGAAGGGGTCATCGGTAAGCAACCACTAATTGAACCCGGAAAATCATTCAGCTATACCTCTGGTGCAGTAATAGACACAGCAGTCGGCACCATGGAAGGCAGCTATGAAATGATCAGCGCCTCCGGCCGACCATTTATTGCACCCATTGGAATATTCTCGCTTGTTCGGCCCTCGGCCTTGCACTGATACTTAAGCGAAAAGCCGACAAATCAAGGAGGCCAACACCGTGAGCAAATACGCCGTGGGGGACTTGCAAGGCTGCTTAAAACCCCTGCAATGCCTGCTCGAAGATGTCGGCTTTAACCCTAATAATGACGAGCTATGGCTGGTCGGAGACCTCGTTAATCGAGGCCCAGATTCCCTAGAAACCCTACGCTATCTCTACGCAATTCGTGACAGCCTAAAAATCACCCTCGGCAACCACGACCTTCACTGTATCGCACTCGCCAGAGGCACAACTGACCGCGGACGTCATCCCAGCTTGGAAGCATTACTTAGCGCGCCAGACTGCCCACAACTTATGGATTGGCTCCTGCAACAGGCGCTAGTAATTCGCTCAGACGATGGTCGCTATCTCATGAGCCACGCAGGAATACCGCCAAACTGGAGCAGTGAACAAGCCCTTAGCTTGAGTCGCGAACTAGAGGCCGTATTGCAAAGCCCAAATGCCGATGTTTTTTTTAATGAGATGTATGGCGACGACCCCCTATGCTGGGACGACAGCTTAACAGGGCTGCCCCGGCTGCGCGCCATCACCAACCACCTAACCCGTATGCGTATCTGCACTGCTGAAGGTAAATTAGAATTAGGGTTTAAAGGTGCACTCGCCGACATTCCTGACGGCTACCGCCCATGGTTCGAATGGCAAGAACCAAGTAGCCGAAGTGAAACACTCATCTTTGGCCACTGGGCTGCGCTCGAATGCCAGACCGGCCGCAGCGACATTATCGCATTGGATAGCGGCTGTGTATGGGGACGCGAAATGACCATGCTCAATATGGATAGCGGGAAACTGCATCGCTGTTCGTGTTGATCACAAAATAAACGCTAAGCTTAAGCCGCCGTTGCGACGCCCAATCTTAGCGTAAATAAATCCTCAGCATTTACCGGCGATCGGCGGATGATAAATCATCTGCACCAAATTACCGTCGGGGTCCAAACAGTAAAAACTGCGCGCCCCGTCGCGATGCGTGCGAGGCGCAGCTTTAATAGATACACCGTTTTCCAGCAGAAAAGCATGCCATGCATCAACATCATCGATGTCGTTGATAATAAAGCCCAAGTGATCAAGACGCTGCCCGGCCACCGGTCGCTCACCGCCTAGATAGCGGTGCAGCGCAAGGTTGTCACAGCCCGAACACAGGTAAATATTATCGGGGTCTGGCTGCCATTCCACGACCATACCGAGCAAATCGGTATAAAATTGCAGGGTCTCATCAAAATTTGCGACGAACAGCGCAAGGTGTCGCAAACCGCCATGGGCTTTGGGCCGGCTTAACATCGTTTACTCCTCGCCTGCGATCTCATAACTGTGGCTCACATCAACACCGGCCGCTTCCATCATAATAGACGCGGAACAGTATTTTTCGGCAGACAGCTCAACGGCGCGTTTTACGTGCGCTTCTTTTAAGCCTTTACCGCTCACCACAAAGTGCAGATGTATTTTGGTAAAAACGGCAGGCACCGCGTCGGCGCGCTCAGCTTGTAATTCGCAGCGGCAGTCCGCGACATCTTGCCGCGATTTTTTAAGCATGCTCATTACATCAAAGGACGCACAGCCACCCATACCAAGCAACAACATTTCCATGGGCCGAACGCCCATATTACGACCGCCATGGTCTTCTGGCCCATCCATGACAACCGAATGACCACTGCCAGACTCAGCTAGGAACATTGCACCATCAACCCACTTTACCGTTGCTTTCATTGTGTCCTCTTTGCGACTCTCATAATTTGGCCTAAGCTTATCATAAGCTTAAGCCAACGGCCTCGCCATCAACGTCAAAGCAGGTCATACTTAGACTTGGAACAAAGGCATTGGACATTCCGCTAGATCAAGAGACCTTACAACCGTGTTAAACCCAATAAAACCAGAAATTGCAAATATAGAAGGCTTCCTCGCGCACTGTCACCGACGCAGATATCCGAGCAAAAGCACCCTGATTTATGCCGGAGATGACAGCGACGCGCTTTTCTATATTACCGAAGGTTCAGTCACCGTTATCATTGAAGACGACGAAGGTCGCGAGATGATTGTCGCGTACTTAAATAAAGGCGATTTTTTTGGCGAAATGGGTGTATTTGATGAAGACAGCCCAAGTACCCGCAGCGCACTTGTCAAAAGCCGCACAGAGTGCGAGATAGCTGAAATTAGTTATGCCAAGTTTCGCGAGCTCAGCGAACAATATCCCGATATATTACTGGCGTTGGGCCGACAGATGGCTAAACGCCTGCGCTTAACCACGCGTAAAGTCGGCGATCTCGCCTTTTTAGACGTTACCGGCCGCGTAGCTCGCACCCTGCTGGATCTCTGCAAACAACCCGACGCAATGACTCACCCTGACGGCATGCAAATTAAAATCACTCGCCAAGAAATTGGCCGAATTGTCGGTTGTTCACGAGAAATGGTTGGCCGGGTTTTGAAAACCCTAGAGGAACAGGGCTTGGTCAACGTGAAAGGTAAGACCATGGTCGTGTTTGGTACACGCTAGGTTTCACCTAATGCTCGACGGGAGACGGGAGATGCAACAGCAAGTGCGGCCTTCCATCTTTCTCACGCGGAACAGGATCGGCGGCAAAGCACCAGTCTTAGCGTTTGCCGTCTCCCATCCAGCGTTCAGCGGCCTCTCAGCTAAACAACTCCGCCAATTTATCACCAGGCTCATCCGCGCGCATAAACGCTTCACCCACCAAAAATGCATTTACACCTTGTGCGCGCATTGCAGCAACATCTGCCGCGGTATGAATACTGCTCTCAGTCACCACCAAAAACTCACTACCAATTTCGGGCAGCAAATCAAAGGTTGTTTGCAAAGTGGTTTCAAAATTATGTAAATTGCGATTGTTTATGCCGACAAGGCGATTACCTAACGGTAAGGTCCTCAGTAACTCTTCGGCGTTATGCACTTCAATTAAAACATCCAAACCCAAGCTAGCGGCCAAGTCATTTAAGCTCGCCATATCGGCATCGTTAAGCGCCGCAGCAATAAGTAAGATGCAATCGGCGCCAATCGCTCGGGCTTCGTATACTTGATAAGGATCAACAATAAAATCCTTACGAATCACCGGCAACGAGCAGGCCGCTCGCGCCTGCTGCAGATAGTCTTCTGAGCCTTGAAAAAAATCGGCATCGGTAAGCACTGACAAACAAGCTGCGCCACCACGCTCATAGCTTACCGCTATTTCGGCTGGACGAAAATCTTCACGAATCACACCTTTGGAGGGCGACGCTTTTTTGATTTCGGCAATCACCGCCGACTGGCCCGCCGCCAACTTAGCTTCCATTGCCCTGACAAATCCACGGGGCGCGGAAGCTGTTTTAATGTGCTCTTTAAGCATAGCGATAGTGATACTAGCACTACGTTCGGCAACTTCTTCGCGCTTGCGGTCAATTATCTTTTTTAAGATAGTTGGCGTGTTTAATATTGAACTCATGCGCTGGCCCCACCAACCAAGCCCTGACTAAAGGCCGCTAATTCACCCATTTTTTCCAATGCCTGGCCACCATGTATTGTGTCTTCCGCCAATGCCACGCCATTTTTCAGAGAATTTACTACGCCGGCAACATACAGCGCGGCACCTGCATTAAGGGCAATTATATCGGCGGCTTTCTTCCCTGCTGCAGTGCTGCGCTTACCTAATGCATCACGGATTAAGGCCAGCGACTCGGCGCTATCGGCCACAGCCAAACCCAGTAAACTCTGACTCTCAATCCCAACATCTTCCGGCGTTAGCAAGTACTCAGTAATTACGCCATTTTTAAGCTCAGCAACCTCGGTTGCGCTCGCCAGGCTAATCTCATCCAAACCATCTTTGGCATGAACAACCATCACATGCTCAGCGCCGAGACGCTTAAGCACCTCAGCCAACGGGCGGCACAACTCAGAACTAAACACGCCCAACACCAAGCGCTTCACACCCGCCGGATTTGTCAGCGGGCCAAGGATATTAAAGATCGTTCGCTGGGCAATTTCGCGGCGTACACCAATCGCAAATTTCATCGCTTTATGGTGATTAACAGCAAACATAAAGCCAACACCGACTTCGCGAATACAGCGGCCAACTTGCTCCGCGTCGAGATCGAGCTGAATACCCGCCGCCTCTAACAAATCCGCGCTGCCGCTTTTGGACGAGACCGAGCGATTACCGTGCTTGGCCACCTTCGCGCCCGCCGCGGCGATCACAAAGGTACTTGCCGATGAAACGTTAAATAAATTCGCGCCATCACCACCGGTGCCGACAATATCGACCACATGATCTAGACCGCTAATATCGACTGGCGTCGCCAGTTCTCGCATTACCTTCGCGGCACCTTCAATCTCATCAATGGTTTCGCTCTTCATGCGCAGCGCAATCAAAAAAGCGGCTATTTGAGCGTCACTGCACTGGCCCGTCATGATTTCGCGCATGACCGCCGCCATTTCTTCAGTCGTTAAACTGAGGTGCTGGACAACTCGACCTAGTGCTTCTTTTATCGTCATACTCATGCGCCGCGCTCCAAGAAGTTCTTAAACAATTCATGGCCCTGCTCAGATAAAATCGATTCAGGGTGAAATTGCACGCCCTCAACGTCGAGCGTTTTGTGGCGCACGCCCATAATTTCATCGACACTGCCATCCTCAAGCTGTGTCCAGGAGGTTATTTCCAAACAGTCCGGTAATGTGGCTTTTTCAATAACAAGCGAATGGTAACGGGTTGCCACCAAGGGGTTATTCAAACCACTAAACACACCACTATTGTGATGATGCATCGGTGAGGTTTTACCGTGCATTACTTGCCGTGCCCGAACTATTTTTCCACCAAACACCTGGCCAATACTCTGGTGACCTAGGCAGACACCCAGCACCGGTATTTTGCCGGCGAAGGCTTCAATCGCGGCCATGGATATTCCTGCTTCATTCGGAGTACATGGGCCCGGTGAGATAACGAGATGGCTGGGCGCCAAGGCCTGGATCTCGGCAATGCTGAGTTCGTCGTTGCGCACGACTTTAACGTCAGCGCCCAGTTCAGCGAAATATTGCACCACGTTATAGGTGAAGGAGTCGTAATTATCGATCATCAATAACATTATGACGCCTCCTTTTTGTTAGCCACACCGCTCTGCACCATTGACGCCGCTTTAAAAACCGCTCGCGCCTTATTCATGGTTTCTTTCCACTCCAGTCGCGGCTGGGAGTCCGCAACAATACCCGCACCGGCCTGAATATGCAGCTGACCGTCCTTAATCACCGCGGTACGTATCGCGATGGCCGTATCCATATTGCCATTCCAACTCAAATAGCCCACGGCACCACCGTATACACCGCGTTTAACGGGTTCGAGTTCGTCGATAATTTCCATCGCCCGCACTTTAGGTGCACCACTCAGGGTGCCAGCTGGCAGAGTCGCGCGGAGGACATCCATAGCGGTAATATCATCCCGTACCTGCGCGCGCACATTAGACACGATATGCATCACGTGGGAATAGCGTTCAACCACCATTTTGTCGCTGAGTTCTACCGTGCCGGTTTTAGCGACCCGGCCGGCATCATTGCGACCGAGGTCAATCAACATGAGATGCTCGGCTATTTCCTTTGGATCAGCCAACAGCTCTTTTTCCAACGCCAAATCTTCCGCGTCGTTATGACCGCGTCGACGGGTCCCCGCTATCGGCCTTACTGTCACTTCGCCGTGTTCTAAGCGCGCTAGAATTTCTGGAGAAGAGCCGACAATATGGAAATCACCCAAATTGAGATAGTACATATACGGCGAGGGATTAAGGTGGCGCAGAGCGCGGTAGAAATTCAGTGGTGAGGCGCTAAACGGAATACTCAAACGCTGAGACAGAACCACCTGCATGGTATCTCCGGCCAAAACGTAGTCCCGAACTTTTTCGACAACTTCTTTGAAATTATCCTCGCCAAAGCTCGACACGAAATCCGTTTCTGCAACGCCATCAGCGTTCAGATTCAACGCCGGTAACATAGGCGACAATCCGCGCAGCATTTGTTCATAGGAATCAAGACGTTCCTGCGCCTTGGCGTAGGCCATACTATCTGCTGGGTCAGCGTGGGTGATGATTTTAACAATGCCCGAGAGATTATCGAAAACCAGCAGTTCTTCAGACACCATCAACAAAATATCGGGTGTGCCGAGTACGTCTGGCGGCGTGGTGGCCATTAACTTGGGCTCAATATAGCGCACGCAGTCGTAGGCAAAATAGCCAACCAAGCCGCCATAAAAGGCAGGTAGCTCGTCGATATCCGGCACTTTAAAACGAGCCTGAAATGCCTCCACAAAAGTGAGCGGGTCTTCGCAGTGCGCCGATTCGATTAACTTACCATCGCGGTGAATGGTGACGTTCAGGCCTTCCGCTCGCAATACCGTGCGCGCGCCAAGACCAATTATGGAGTACCGGCCCCATTTTTCTCCACCGTGAACCGATTCAAACAAAAAGCTGTACGGCTCGGCGGCGAGTTTCAGATAGGCACTGAGAGGGGTATCGAGGTCGGCTAGCACGTCGCGATAAACCGGT
>TARA_R110001599_G_scaffold8745_13_pt1 | contig 12820 bp, 21 predicted proteins | sample TARA_R110001599 | Tara Oceans TARA_R110001599 (sample SAMEA4398360) | marine metagenome | biome: Polar Biome; feature: [MES] marine water layer (ENVO:01000295) within the mesopelagic zone...; material: water (ENVO:00002006), including particulate matter (ENVO:01000060) such as...... | reverse complement strand
AAAAAATAGGAAGTGAAAAATATGGATGAAAATATGAAAACTGAAATTGAAAACGGTGCTAAGGCAATCAGCCTAAGTGCAGAAGAAGCGATGAATAAATTTGAAGAGATTTGTTCTGAAAACAGCATTGAAACAACAAACCCTGTCGCTAAAGGTCTTTGGCGAAACTTTGTTGCTAATGTGCGACGAACACAAGATAGTGGTAAGACTGTTGAACAAGGAAATGATTCTTTCTACAAGAGCGCATTTGGATTCTTTGTGTCTTTAGAAGCACCAAGAGATATGATGGCTTGGAACAGAATGAAAGCAAAGGAAGAGTTTTTGCGTGACAGTGATGGTGCGCTAGAATCAGGAGTTGTTGCAGTAGCAAATCAAAACGCTCTTGGTAAGTGGGTTGTTTCCCGTTACCATAATGATGCCTATGATGAAAAGACTATTAGTAGTTTGCCATCAGGTGCAGAAGAAACAGAAGATGGTCGTTTCTTTATTCCTCTTGATAATACTGCTGTTTATATGAATGGTGGTAAGAATGATAACTACGGTAAACCTCTTCCTTCTGAACAAATGCGAAGAAGTGGTGTATTCTATGGTTCTTTAGGAACTGGAGAAATGCAACCTTATTACTTCTCTTATAAGAATCAAGGCGGTATTGATTTTGCACCTAATACTTTTGAATGGTGTCATTTTATGTGTGTTCTTGGTTCTAATGGAACAGATATTTATGGTGCTAAAACCATGACAGCCGATAGTTTAACTATGAACACTGATATGGACACTGAAAATGACCTTTACCGTAACATGGGTGAGTTTGACTTTGAACAATGTCTAAAGGATAACTTTAATTCAAACCTTGTGCCTTTGGTTGAAATGGATAGAGCGCATATTCAGCGACAAGCCCTACCTTCTAAGGAACGATATGTTGTTACAGACGGAACAGTTTGTAATATGAATATGCAACCGACTAAAAACGGAAACCGTATTATTAACATTACTGATTTGAATGCTGAATTGGATTACGAGAATGATTCGGGAATGACAACTTGTTGGATTCCAGAACATTTAACTCTAGACTTTGGTATTGGTTCTACTGTAATTGTTGTTGGGCGAACAAGTCAAAGAACAACTGATGAAGGAGTTGAACCAACAACTATCAATGTTGCTGGTATTCTATGCACTGTTAAGCATGGTTCAGCGATTGAAATATCACAACCTGTCGAGGAAAACTTTGACTGGTTTTGATTAAGTAATCAAACGCTGTGTAATCGTTGGCGTTAATGACGGTCATATAGGTGCGAAGCCTATATCCTCTATGGGGGGAAAACATATGGAAGATTTAAAACAAAATAGATATTTATTAAAAGGAAGCAGTTATATTCTTGACCTGTATAAAGTAGACTTTATTACATGGAAAGAGAACGAAAAAGTAGAAGACACCTATTGGGCAAAATTGCACATGGGTAGTAAAGAAGCAAGGTATATTTGTGACAATAAAACAGAACTAAGAGAATTGGTTTTGGCTTGGACTAATATACAAGGTGAAGAAATAGAAGTAACAGAAGAAGAATTAGTTAAGGAATGGTGAATCAAATGGGATTAACAGATAATAAAAATACAACAGCAGTAGCGGGGGAGATGGTAAATAACGCAAGAGTTATAGCCTTTGCCGACAAATTGGAAACACAGACAAGTATTCGTCTTAAGCGAAACAACCGACTAATATGCGGTATTTGGGGAGAACCTAAGACAGTTAAAAGTGGACTGGCTTTAGACTTCCCTCATAAGCAAATATATGTATTAGACTGGGATGATGGGTGCGAACCTACATGGAGACAAAACCATGAATGCACAGAAAGAATTACATTATGGAATCCTGAAGTAAGAAACCAAAATGGTGAATTAGATATTCAAAAGTCGGAGGCTAATTCCGAAGACTTTGTTCTATTCGTTAAGTCAAAGATTGAACAAGGCGAAGATGTTTTGTTTGTATTTGATGGAATTGATAAGTGGCTTGATTGTTGCACACTTCATGTAACTGGTTCTTCTAAGATTGGAAAGCCTCAAAAGATGAAGTTTGAATGGGGTAAGAGAAATGCACCTTTCTATTCTTTGCTTATGATGTGTAAGAATTTAAACTGCGACCAAATCTATATCACTCATTCAAAGGCTGACTACGGGGCAACTGGAGAAGTAATAGGTTCTAAACCTAATTGGCATAATTGGGGAGATTACCTACATCAAATTATTAACACTAAGCGCACACAGAAAAAGGGTAATGTTGTTTATAAGGCTACTGTAATGAGTAGTAAAACAAATACTGCTTTAGTAGGTAATACTTGGGAAACACTAGAAGTAGGTAATGGACAAGTTACTTGGAATGGTGCTTCCGAATTGCGTGAGGGTTTAATTTGAAATTTACAGCAGATAGCGCAGAATTAAAAGAAGCATTAGAAAGCGTTCAAGTTAAAGGTAAATCATTAGGTAATAGTGGATTCACCCATACTAACTTGGGGTCATATGTATATATAACCTTAACAGGAAACTCCTTAAACATTTGGAATGGTAATCCTACCTTTGTAGTTAATATCAATTTAGAAGTCGAAGGTGTAGATGATGGGACTTTAATCACTGACAGTAATACTATCTTACCTTATCTAAAAGCATTTGGTGATAATGTAGTTTTCTCAGTTGGAGACTTCATTAGTATTACTTCTGGGCAGAAGAGTGCATCAATTCCTATAATTGTTAATCATCCGAATATGGATGCAATCAACAGATTGAGTAGAATGGTTACTCATGTATCTTATCAGCCTCAACCTCAGTTATTGTTTAATTTTGGTAAGGCTAAGTTTGAGGGTGCGTTTACTTTAACGAATGCCCAATTCACCTCTTGTATTAAAACTTGTGAATTAGTTAAGAGTGGTGTTTATAAATTAGACTACAATAATAATATGCCGAAGTTTTCTACTAGGCAGAATGTTCAAAACAAATATGACGAAACACTTACTCCTGTGTTTACACTTGGAGAACCCGCTACAATTGAGTTTAGTGGGCCGTTATATTCTTTCTTTAAGAAAGACCAAATACTCAACTTTTATGTGAAAGATGAGTTCCCGCTTTTGATAGTGGCTGATGACAGGCTACTAGTAAAAGCACCTTATGTTAATGGTGAATAATAATGATAATCAGCAAAATGAATGACGGTAAAAGCATCTATAAATCTTGGAGAGAGAATGATGAAAAAAAGTATGAAATTGTTGAGCATCAGCCTTATTTCTATGTTGAAGAAGATTCAAACGAACCTGTCCACTATAAACCCTCTAAGTATATTACTAGAGACTTTGATTTTGCTTCTGGTGATTGGGTTAATATTGATTCAATCCCATTGAAAAAAGTATTAGTAGAGTCCTCCTATGATATTAGAGAGGCTAAAGGAATGTTTAAGAAGACCTATGAAGCAGATGTCCCTCACCACTTTAGATATTGTATAGATGAAATAGATGAAATGCCTGAATACAATATGCGAAAGTGGTATTGGGATATGGAGTGGCAACAAGGTGGAGAACACCATGATAAGATTACTGTTATTGTAATGTATGATAATTACGATAAAAAGTATTATCAGTGGGCTTGGTTTCCTAAAGAAATGGTTTCCGAAAATGGAAAGGTTGTAGGGGATTGGAAAACAAAAGAAGGAATGACATTCATTTTTGATAATGAAAAGGATATGATTGACTCCTTTATGACAACTATGATTGTAAAAGACCCCGATATGTTGATAGCATGGTTTGGGCATTTTGCAGATATTCCTAAGTTAATTCAACGGGCGTGTGACCTCGGACTAAACCCCTTGATTATGTCGCCTATTGGTGCTATTAAAGGGGTTAAGAAGGTCAAGGGTGGACATGCTTTTACTAAAGGTGAAAGTGGTTTCAATGCAATAGAACAGCCCATAGGGGGTCGCATAACCCTCTCATTAGACCTTGCTTTTGAGCGACAATGGACTGATTCTCAAAGGGGAACGCTACCTTCTTTGTCTTTAGATTATATATCTGAAATGGTTCTTAACAAGACTAAATTAGTAAGTGAGAAGTTTCCTGACCCAAACGAATTTTATAGAAGAGCGTGGTTAGAAGATACAGAGACTTATCTTAAGTATGCTCTTTTAGATGTTCAATTGATTGTAGAGATTGATGAATCAAACTATTGTAGTGAATCTATACTGTCACTACAAAGATTACTCAAAGCACCCTTTGATGCTTGTTTCTATGCTAGTCATATGGGTTCTATTTACTTTATGCGTAATGCTTGGTGGAAATGTAAGACTGGTAGTAAAGTGGATAAGCGAGAAGAATATGAAGGTGCTATGATTTATGACCCATTAAGTGAGAACACTAATGGATTACATCTTAATGTAGCCGCTTTTGATTTTGCTGGTCTTTATCCTAGTATGATGATTTCTCGGAATATTTCTTGGGAAACTAAAAGCGTAGAACCTACGGAGTTTGGTGTTAATATCGCAACTCCAAGAGACTTTAGCGAAGTAGATAGAAAGCACATGTTGTATTACAAAACAGATGAATTGGGCTTACTACCCAGAGCCGTTCTAGAATTAAAAAACTTGCGAAATGAATATAAGGGTCTTATGCGAGTGGCAAGAGAAGCGGGGAACGAGGCCGACAAGAATAAATGGAATAACAATCAAATGGCAGTAAAGCGTTTAATGGCTTCATTTTACGGCATTGTTGCCTTTCAAGGCTTTGGTTGGGCAGATGTTAATTTAGCGGCTAGTATTACTGCTAGTGCGAGAGAAGCAATTAGATTAGCAGCATTTAAAGCAAAGGAGATGGAAGTATGAAAATATTTAAAAGCCTACCAGAAAGAAAAATAATTTACAAGTATTGGAGTGAAAGCCCGTTATTTAATTCATTAAATATACAAGCCTTTGATGGTGAGAAGGATAAATGTATGGCTTGCGGTAGTAAAGGAAATATTGACCGAGCGCACATTGTTGCTAAGTGTAACAAAGGTTCTTTTCAGCCTTCTAACATTCATGCTCTATGTCAAATATGTCATAAATTAAGTGAACACTTGGAAAGTTATGACTATTGGCTTTGGATTTCTTTAAAATCAAAATTGTATTCATATGGAACAGATATGACAATTGAAATGGACTGGACTTCTTCCAAAGATAAAACACTAAAACCTTATTCTTACGAAGCGGAATACCCCGACAAATTACTAAAATATAGTAGAGAATATACAGAACTTTCCCTGCTTGAGAATTGGGGTGGAAGACAAGAACTTTCTGTTATGTATTTACTAAATAAGGGGTCATCCCCCTACGGTGTTTTTGACATTAATTATCCTCTTCTATCACATATAGAAGAGGTTTTGGAATTAAATGAAGAAAGCATCAGTAAACAAATAGTGGGCCTCTTAAAACAATATAAGGAGATGGAAGCATGAAATGTAATATGATTCGTGGAGGATGGTCTTTAAATCCTCCTAATCCAAAATTTAAATGTTGGATATGTAACAGTTTTCAAACAAAAGATAAAATGAATACGATAGGTAATTATTGTTTACAATGTTATAAGGAGATGAAAGTATGAAATGTAAAAACCCACTAAAACATAAACCTCAATTTGAAGGTAAGCACCATTGTAAACACTGTGAGCGTGAAGCCTTTCTAGACTTAATGGAAGAAAGAAAGTGTGGTGAAAAAAATGACTAAAACTAATATGCATATGAAAAGATGGATTAGAGAAGCAATAGAAGACCACCCCGAACCATTCACGGCAAAAGAAATACGAGACAAGGTTCTTTCGAGTAGAAGAAACAGCCACTATGTAACGAATGAGTATTCTGTTGGTTGGTATCTGCGCTTAATCTGCATTAAAGAAAAAAAGAAAAACGGAAATATATATTGGAGGAAAGAGAATGAAGACTAAATATGTAACAGTAAAAGTATCTTATGATACAGACGCAACTTGGGAGATTACCTTACAAGAAGTGAAAGAAATATTTCAAATGATGAACAACTTATCAAGAAACGCAGTTATCGTTAGCACTGAACAAGGAGTGAATATAAATGATGATGGACAAGACGAATGAGTTATTAGAAGAATTGCTGGCTATGATAGCAAAGAGTAATAAGATATTGATGATGGTAAATATCGTAAACATAGCAACCATTATAACAATAGTAACGGTGATATTATGAGTAAAGAAATGGAAAATAAAATAGAAGAATTAGAATCAAGAATTACAGGATTGGAAATTGACATAGATGACCTACTTAGTAGGCTAGAATCAGTTAAAAATTCAAGTAAGAATATGCGAGACATCATGGAAGAAGTTGCTAAATTAGCGAATCAACCCGTTGGTGTGTTGTTTGATTATAGAGCGTGATTCTAATGAAAGTAGTATATGGGCATACGGATTCAATCTATGTCCAGATTGATTCAGTAGAAGAAGCACAACTAAAGATTAAAGAGATTGAGTCTCATGTTAGAGAATCATTTCCTAATGTTATGGGTTTAGAAGAACACCCAGTAGTATTAGAGTTTGAAAAATACTTTGCTGCTTTAGGAGTAGGCGTAACTAAAAACAGAAACGCTGGTATGATTACTTGGGAAGATGGAGTTTGGTTAGATAAACCTAAGTTTACTATGACTGGGTTTACTGCCAAAAGAGTTAGTGAAACTAAACTAGCGAAAGAGATACAAACAACCGTTCTTAGAATGTGGGTCGAAGAGAAACCTATGGCTGAAATAAATAAATATTTAAGTGATAACTTCTCAAATGTTAGTAAGGGTGAAATACCACTTGCTTCTATTGTTAAAAGAAGTAGACTAAGACCTGCTAGATTTAATGTAAAGTGTCCAGAATGTAAATCTAAATACCATCTTAGAGAGTGCATTAAATTAGAACACTCAGTATGTAAGAAATGTGCGACTGAAACAAGTAAGTTTACAACTCTTGAAGGAAAGAAACCAACAATAGGTTCAGGAATAGCCGGAGTATTATATGCTTGGGAAAAGAAAGAGGCTCATTTCGATGACTCTTATTTGTTTATGAAAGTTAAACATGTAAATGACTTTTATACTCATCCTTTGTCTCAAGAAAGGAGAGAAGTGGACTACATATCAGCCACAACCTACGAAGATTTTGATAGTTATACTCCCGATTGGGGTCACTATGCTCAACAAGTAGTAAAGAAAGCCGAACCCATTTACAAGGCTATGGGTTGGGATATTTCGGCTATACGAACCGGAAAAATACAATTAAGCCTTGAAGAATGGTGGTGAACATAATGAATAAAGATGAAAAATATGAAGCAAGAATTAAAAGTATGGATGAATATACCTATGATTGGCAACCTGAGAACTATGATGACCCTTCAAAACCTATTTTGAAGATAACTAAATCATCATTGGGAACAATGAAATGGTGTCCTAAGAAGTATGAGTTTAATTATATTGATAGACGGCCTCAAGACCAAACCGAGGCTATGCGTAAAGGAACAGTTTTACATAACAGTCGTGAAGAGTTCTTTAATGTCTTTGACTTGAAGAAGGCAGAGAACATGACTAATGACGAAGTGTTAGAATACTGCACAGGTTTAATGCCTGTTGATGATTACTTTGATATTTCTCTAACGGTAGCGTCATTTGAGGCCCAAAGATATATTGAAGCGAGAGCAGATAACAAAACTCACGAATACTTACCTATCGTTAATGAAGGTAAGTTTGATGCTGAAATAACTATTCCTAGAGGCCCACATAAAGGAGATGCTTCTCTAAATTATGAAGAATTTACATTACAAAGAGATTACAAGATTCACATTCAAGGAATCATTGACCGAATCTTTATTGAGGGTGAAGGTCTTATTCCTTTTGAGTTTAAGACAGGTGGTTGGAAAGATAACAAATCCTCAGAAATGAGACAAGAAATGGCATTCTACCAACTGTTAATTGAAAACTCCCCACTTGAAGTTTTAGAAAAGAATGGATTGACACCAGATATGAAAGTAACTCATTGGGGTTGGTATTATCCAGCCGCTAATTATGTTTTTGTTGAGAAGATAACTAAACGAGCCATGACTTCGGTAATGGCAAGAATTGTTAGACTTATATATGCCTATGAAAAGAATAACTTTGCAGAAAAGTTCTATGCGCCAATGTGTAGTCAATGGTGTAGTTACTATGGTATTTGTCCTGCGGCACAAGACAGTAGTTGGTTGTGATATTATGATAGAAGAAATAAAGAAAAAAGTATTATCGAGAGATTGGACATTTAATGAAATATCCAATTTAAAAGTAACCATTGGGCATCTGTCAAATGATATTTATTCGGAGATGACCTTAATAGAAAAATTTAAATTAGTGAGGGAGGCTAAGATTAAAGAAGATTACATAGGACTTCATTTTGAAGATGCTATGAGAGAAATAGTTATGATTACCTTATCTGGTGAAGTAGCAGGAACAATTAGAGAATTACTGAATAGTGCAACAATAAGTTTTGGAGGAAATGAAAATGAAATATCCGAGGGAAGTTTGGGCGGGGAGTCACATAAAGAACGCCCCACAAATGAGAAGAAAAGTCGTCTTAGCGAGGAATGATTATGCTGACTTTGTTAATGCTCAGAACAATCGCACGAATGTATATACCACAGTATATGACTTTTCCCATTTTTCAGAGAAAGCAAAAGTAGAATCTTCCGTAATTATAGATAGAGTATTCTTAGATTTTGATGCCCATACAGATAACTTAGATAAGGCTTGGCGTGATGTAAAACAGGTGATGGAATTGATAGTAAGTAGAGATTATGAACATACTTTATTCTTCTCAGGTAGAGGATTTCATTTATTTGTATTCGGTGAAATAGCCAATAGTATGAGAAATGTGCAAACTTTCTTTAAGGAGATTAAACAATATTTGGTTTCTAAAGTAGGTAACAGTCACACCTTAGATGATAGGGTAGGACAAACAACAAGATTGAGAAGAGTTCCTAATACTGTTAATATGTCTTCGGCTGATAGTAACGGTAAACCTTACTATTGCATACCCTTAACAGTAGATGACCTTTCACTTAAGGTTGAAGGTATTCTTGCTTTAGCATCAAGCCCTCGCCATATCCCCTTCAAAAAAGGGGGAAAAAACAAGGTAGTGTTTCCCGATGCGCCCCCCCTTGAGGCAATAGGGGGCGAGGTTTCTGTGCCAAATACAGTAGGTAAATTACCCATGTTACCTTGTTTGCATAATGCGGTAATGACGGAGAATCCTTCGCATATGTCAAGAGCCTACTTGGTATCTTGGTATCGTGATTTAATTTCTGGTTATCAGGATTTAACAACAACTGCTGAAAAAACTAAAACTCTTGAATTAGTAGTTGAAGAGTTGGAAAGAGTGTTTGCTGATTCCGATTCAATATGGTTAGACTGGGATAAACATGAGACAAAGAAACACGCTAAGTTTACTGTCTTTAATAATTACAATACCCCTCACTGTGATAAACTTATAAGTGAAGGATATTGTGTAGGAAAGTGTTGGAGGTATAGTTAATGCTAATAATTGATTCAAGAGAAAATTCTAAACTGTCTAAGTTAGTTATGCAAAAAGCAAAAGCACTTAGCATACCTAATGAAAAACGGTGGATAGAGATTGGTGATTATGTTTATGATGATGTTTGTTTTGAAGCCAAATCAGCCACTGATTTTTTAGGTTCAGTATTATCTAAAAGAATGTGGACTCAATTAGATAACATGGATAGACACTATAAAACAAATATAGTTATCATACATGGTGATATGCAAGAAGCCGTATTGAATGTATTAGAAAACTCCCCTAGTAAAATGCCTATTGGAACAAGAAGCATTATGTTAAATAATAAGTTTCTAGGGGCAATAGGTAGAATTATTTTAGATACCGATATAAAACCTATTTGGGTTCCAACAGAAGAAGAGGCTGCATTAATAATTACTGCGGTCTGTAAAATGAAACCGATGACAAGAGATACAATAGAACCACAGATATTTAAAAGACTAACAACAGATGATTTAAGAATAGATTTACTAAGTAGCGTCAAAGGCGTATCAATTAAAAAAGCAAAAGAATTAATAAAAATATACGGCTCAATTATGGAAATTGGTGAGTGTTCATCTTATGAACTACAAGCCATTGAAGGTATTGGTGAAACCTTAGCCCAAAGAATACTTACCACATTAAACTCGGAAGAGAAGGTGAAAATATGAATGAAGAATATGATGAAGAAGAATACATGGAAACATTTGAAACAAATGCCGGTGTATTCAGTGAAGCCCTGCCAAAAGTAGTTAGAGATTTTCAAAAGTCAGCAGTAGAAGTATCGCACTATAACGATATTCCTGCGGCTATAAGTTTCTTTACTATCTTAGGACAGATATGTAAAGATTTTATTACTATCCCAAATGGAAGAAACCATGAAGACACAAGAATACATTTTTGTTGGATTCAAACATCTGGAACTGGTAAATCTACTCTATGGAATTTCGTTGGCCCAGTAGCAAATAGAACCTTTGCCAAGATTAATGACTTAAATAAGCACCCTGCCTTTTTAAATAAAGATAAAGTGCCAATGACAAGAAACTTTGATACCTTCGGAGTAACTGATTATACCGATTCAGTCCTTGTTGGTGGATTTTCAGAAAGTTTAGACGATGAAGGTAATAAAGAATGGGAAAGAAACCCCGGAGTATTAGAGGGTAGTGGTTTAGCCCACTGGGATGAATTTGAATACTCAGGAATTTTTAAACAAACCCAACATAAAGACAACGCTATTGTTTATCTTAATACTCTAATGAATTCATTAGCAGGTGAATCTTGGGTTATTTCAAAAGCCCTAAGTTCATATGGTGGAGAAGTAATGGAATGTTTCTGTGAGCGTTCAGTATTGGCTATGACCTATCCTCCTTCTAACTTAAACGCTGTAATGGCCGAAAAAGGTGTATTACAAAGAATGCTTATGTATATTTGGGATGTTCCTGAATTCGTTCAACACAAAATGAGACTAGAACAAATTGAAAAGGCTGGAACAATTGAAGAAGTAAACCAACCTATTGACAAGTATGTTAAGGCTATGTTTGAACTATATGAAAAGACACAGGAAAGATTTAATGAAGTTGGTGGCGACCCCTTAAAGACTATGACTTATACGGAGGACTTTAATCAAGTTCTTAGATTAGAGTATGAAAATATGCGAGCCTACTTACATAACACTAGAAGTGATGTTAGCGCAATTGCTGGAAATTTTACTACCCGTTTAATGAAAATACTGTATAAAATGTCTGTTCTTTGTAGTGTGGCTTCTGCCCCATCAATAACAGATAAAGACCAAAGATTCATTGTTACAGGCCATAATGTGCGGCAAGCGGCGACCATCATCCGACAGTGTTATATGACATTGGTTGATTGGCTAGAGCGAAGCCTACGAGTGCAACGGCAAAGCATAGCCGACAACTCTCTAGAATCATCCTTTATCGAAGTTTATACTAAAATGGATAAAGATGATGAAGGTTTCGTAAACAAGACTTTACTATTAACAGAAGTCAGAAACAAAGTTAAAAAATCTCAAGCGCAGATTTATAGACATTATGAAGTTATTAGACATAAGTTTGATGAAATGAGAATAGGAAGAAGTGTTTACGCTAAATATAATAAAGGTGATGAAGAATGAAGTGGGAAAATACATATCTAGTTTTTGAAGTAACTAAAGGGCCAAAAGTAATTATTGACACATTAGACACATATGGTGCTGATGGATGGGAATGCTGCTCTCAACTAATTGTCGCTGGTTCACAGATTGTTTGTTTCTTAAAGCGTCGAACAGATGTTGATGAAGAACCAAAAGCAAACAAGGAAGAAGAGAAGATTAGTAAACTTTGGTCGTCTGCACAGGATTGATAATAATGTCTATGTTAGCAATTGACCTTGAAACTAAGAATATGTCTTTTGACATAGGCGGTTTCGGCAATACTCATATGTTTCAAGTATCAACTGTTGCTACTTGGGATGGAACAACTGGAACTGTTTATGTTGATGAACCTTTAGATTCTTTTGCTAAAAGCGGCCATATTGTAAAGTCACTAGGGCAACTGAAATATGATTTAGATGAACACTTTGAAAAAGGTGGTCTTCTTCTTGGACATAACATCAAAGCATTTGATTTACCTATTCTTAGAGACTCAATGGATATTTACTGTATCAATAAGTATGTTAAAGCAGAACAATTCGTTGATACTTCTAAAATTCTTTTTAAAGAGCATGGTGAAAGATTCCCACTTAAGAATCTAGTAAAATGCACCATGAATGACTTTAAACTAATGGACAGTGCAGATGCACCTAAGTTGTGGAAAATGGGTCAGTATGATGAAGTAGTAGAATACTGTATGAAAGATACTCAGTTGGTTTATGACCTATGGAAGTATGGACAAGATAATGGATTTGTAAAAGCCTTTTCTATTGAAAAGGGAGAACATAAAGACTTGGAGGTGAATTGGTAATGACTGGCTGGGAATGGTTCGGATTATTTGTTTTTCTCATTGTTTTGATGCTTCTTTTCTTTGCAGCATTTGGTGGCACTAGTGTTACTGATGAAAGCGTTGAAGAGTATATGAAGCGTTTGATGAACGATGAAAAAACATTGAAGTGATGATATGGGATTAAAGAAAAGTTGTTCGTATTGTAACGAATCAACGATAGCCAAACGATTACTAGGCTTCTATGTCGGTTCAACCGAGCAGGTGAAGTTGTGGGAGTGTCGTGCCTGTAAAGGTATTTG
>TARA_R110001599_G_scaffold6754_2_pt1 | contig 12829 bp, 12 predicted proteins | sample TARA_R110001599 | Tara Oceans TARA_R110001599 (sample SAMEA4398360) | marine metagenome | biome: Polar Biome; feature: [MES] marine water layer (ENVO:01000295) within the mesopelagic zone...; material: water (ENVO:00002006), including particulate matter (ENVO:01000060) such as...... | reverse complement strand
CCTTCTATTAAAATAAAGATATTATTTAACTTTACTGATACAAACGGGAAAATATGGAAAAAAAAACCTTTTCTTATTCCTTCTTATAATTCTAAAACTGATAAATATTATAATTGTTTTGAAAAGATAAATCCTGAATTATATAAAAAAGGATTTTCTTGGATGAAATGGTCATTTGAAGAGTGCGAATTACATAATAAATATCTAACAGAAAAAGAAAGGGGTTTAAATGCAGTCAATATTAATATTACAAATTCTAAATGTATGATTATAGATATTGATGATGAAAATAAAAAAGATGAATATTTGGAAGAATATGGTAATATTATGACTACTAAATCTACTGGACGAGGTCTTCCTCATTTATGGAGATTAAAACACAAAGACGATAAGAATACAACAAAAACAAATTATAAAGAAGGTTTAGATCTAATCTATACTAATGTCTTTGAATTTGAAGATACTTATATTGAAAATTACACCGAAGATATACCCGAATTTGATAAATTCCCTGATGTTGTTGTTAAAAAGAAAATATTTAAAGTAAAAACACCTTCAAACGATAGTGGATTAGGACAAGAACAACAAGAAGAGGTTAGTGCAGTTTTAGGAGTAGAGAACGCAGAACTAAAACAATATTTAGATTTAATACCGAGCGATGATTACGATACATTTATTAAGGTTGTTTTTGCCTGTAAAAATGATAGCGATGGAAATTATAAAATTTGTAATGAATGGTGTAAAAAAAGTGAAAAATATGAAGAATCCTTTTTTAATGAAACATGGAATAACGCAAAAGAAGGAAATACAATAGGAACTATTAAATATCTTGCTAATAAATGTAATCCAGCGGAATACAAACTATTATATATGAAAAAAAGTATTAGTATAACAGATGATAAATTAGCATTATGTTATTTAAATATTCAATCAAATAATATTGTTTATTCTAATGAAGAGATTTATTTATATAAAAAAAATTGGATAAAAGATAATAAAAAAACACTTCAATTAAAAAAAGATATTAGAGTTCATCTGCAAGACTTCTTTTTAAGATTAGAAATAACTATTAATAATGAAATTTTAAATATGGATGATGAGGATGAAAAGGCACTTTTACAAAAGAAAAAAGAAAGTATTAGTAAAATAATAGAAAAATGTTCAACAAAAAAATCTATCGATAATATTGCTGATTTAGTTATTCAGGATTTAGCATCATTAAATAGAAATGTTGTATTTGATTTAGGAGAAGAACAAAAATACAATTTACATTTTAAAAATGGGGTATATGAAATTAAAACCAAAAAGTTTAGAAAGAGAACTCAAGAGGATTATATTACTAAATTTTTAGATTGGAATTATAATGATAAAGTTAATCAATCAATAGTAAAAGAATTAGATGATTTTTATACTAAATTACAACCCGACAAGGAACAAAAAAGATTTTCTTTAGAATGGTTAGCATACAATTTAACAGGTTCTACAGGAAAACAAAAATTTAAAATGAATATAGGATATAGTGCAGGAAATGGAAAATCAACAGAATTTAAAATCCATGATTCTATCTTTGATATTTATTCATTTAAATTAGATAGTAAAACTTTCAATATGAATAATGATAAGAAACATAAGCAATTAATACATTTAATTAATAATCCTGTTAGATTTGCTTATTGTGAAGAATTACAACAAACTAAATTAGATGTTGATTTTATAAAGGATATTGTAGATGGATCTAAATTAAATTGTGAGATTATGTATTCAACATCAACCTCAAAAAGTATTCAGGCAAAATTAAATTTTTGTTCTAATAAAGATTTTAATGTTGATATAGATAAAGGGATTTTAAGAAGGGGATTAGTGCAGTTTTACGAAAGTAAATTTAGGGCAGAATACACCGAAGACAATACGGAAAATCATACTTATAAATTAATAGAAGAATATGAAAAGAGATTTTTACAGGAAGATTATAAAAACGCATATTTACAACTTTTATTGAATAATTATCAGGATGATTTCCAACCACCTAAAAAAAACAAAGATGCCTTTAAAGATATTGCTAATGAATATGATGAGAATGGTTCTATCCTTGAAGAGTGTTTTATTATGACTGACGATAAAAAAGATTTAATTTATAAGAATGATTTATTTATATATTTTAAAGATAGACTCAATAAAAAATCTATGTCGTGGCGAACCTTCTTATCTATTATGAAAAATAAAGATATTAAATATGATAAAAATAAAATGTTTGCAGGAGAAAGGGGGCAATTTGTCGGCATTAAATTTAAAGAAAAAGAAACTTTATTATATCCTGAATTAGATTTAACAGGTGAATTAGATTAGGGTAATAAAAAGTGCAGTTTTACTATGTCTAAAACTTAAAACAATTATAATAACATATAATATATGTGGGCGAAAAATAAGATAGATTATGTGTGTTCCTGTGGATCTATTTTAGTAAATACATGTTCATCAGCAATCAAAATCCATCAACAAACTAACAAACATATTAATATTATGAGAGGTACAAAACCAATAAGAAAAAAAGATGTCCCTTGTTTAAAATTTATTAAAAGAACAACTATTATCACGTGGAATTAACTATTAAACTGCGTATTTAAAAAAGAACCTAATTCATCTTCTCCATCTTTTTTACTTCTATCATATTTTTCTATTTGTGCAGGTTTATAATTTTGACCTGATATTTTCAATACATCTATTTTATCTTCTACACTCGGGTTTGTTGATAAAAAATGAGTAAAAAAGATTCTTCTAAAAACATTATTAGTTATTTTTTTATTGAATAGTTTTTTAGTAATGGATGACTGACTATTAGTAAAATTAACTTGAGTCATCGCTTTTCCTGATGCGTTGATCATAAAATTTTTAACTTTAGGATTATCGTTATAATCGTTAAAGTATTTCTCTAACATTTTATTTAATATAATACTTTTAACATCGTATTTTATTGATCCTAAATTTTTTGATGTTTTGTATTTATTAAAAATAAATGTAAAATCATTTTCACTATTCCTAACAACATAATTATTTTTTTTATTTAAACTCTCTGCTTTCCTTTTCATGTTAGAAGAATCTTTTTTAACCATATCTAAATAGTTTCCTATACGTGCAGGAGGCATCAACACATATAAACACACAATAAGAAAATTTCGAAATCCTGTAAATGATTTTTTATTATCTAAATAATCAATACTAAATTCCTCAACCTTTTTTTTTAATTCAGGATAATCAATCCAATTATCTTTTTCTCCTTCTTTGAATTCTTGTTTACCTTGTTGAGCATTTCTTTCTTGTATTAATTCATTTAATATCTGTCTATAATCATCTATTAAATTTTCATCTGCATCTTTAAATATTAAAAATTTAATAGTACCTAATATAGTTTGTATAGTTGTATTTAATGAATAATTTTCAGTTATTAAATCTAATAGTTTAGTTGTGTTTTTAAAATCATTAACTTTTATATTTTTAAAATCCTTATCTAATATTTTGGTTAATCTTATTAGACTTGACTTTAATGTCTGTGCGGTGCTTGTGCTTTTAGATTCATTTTCATTCATATATTTACTAACCATATCATCTATAGTAAAACTCATATTATTATATATTAATATAACATAATATATTAAATGTTTAAAAAAATATTTTGTTTTATAGTCATCATATCATTTATAATTATCGCATTCATTTAAAATATTTGTTAATATTATAACATGAATGCAGAACTGAAGAAAGCGAAACAGAAAGTTTTAACAAAACCTTTAAACAAACCTCGTAAAGTTATTAGTAAATTACAAAAAACGTATATGGAAAAACATTCGAAAGAACATACTGCAGAACATAATGCCGAAATGGTAAAATTAATGAAAAAAGGATATTGTATAGAACAGGCACACAAACTCGCTATAAAATCTGTAGGAAAATAGATCAACTAATCAACTATAGGAATATTATTATCCCTCAATATATTATTTCTTATTCCTTTTACTTGTTCTAAACAATATTTTTTTTTAAGAAATGACTTATCTATTATTCTCATTCCTTCTTTTATAATAACTAATCTAAATCTATTTCCGTAATCCATAACATTTTTAAATAGATTGTCTTTTTTATTTTTTCTTGGATTTGAATTAGATGAATTTTCGCTATACGTTGCGTATCTTAAATTACTTAATCTATTGTCTGTTCTCTCTCTATTTATATGATCTATAATTGGTTTTGAGTCGGGATTTTGTAAAAAACAAGAACCTAATAATCTGTGGATATAACAATTTTTCCTTATAGTTTTATCGTTTTCTTTTCTTAATAGGTGAACTGAATAATAACCATTATCTTTTAATGTCGGTTTTAGAATTTTTAAGGATGTTAAATTTAAAATCTGTCCTGTACTACACAATTCATAATTAGGAAAATTAGGGATTTTGCTATATATAACGCTTTCTAAAATACTGGTCATTTATAAAATGAATCCATATTTTAATTTTTAAGTTTAAACGACGTAATAAAATTAATTCGTTCAAACTGATTTAAAGAAATATCACTATTATATAATAAGATGTCTACTACTTATGATTTGGATTTGGAATGTGTTAATTGTGCCGAATGTGTTAAATATGATGGTAGAAAACATAGGGATTATGTTGAAAAACCTAATACGAATAAAAAAACATATAAATATAAAGTTGAATGGAAAACGGATGATGAAAACATTACTAAACATTTTAAAACTATTAAAGAAATTACTGATATTTTTGGTATACCTAAAAGCAGTATTTACCTTTTAATTAAAAATGTAAGCATGAAAAAATACGGGGATTATACTATCAGTCGTGTTTTTAAACCTGCAGGACATTTTGTTTTTTTTGAATAATTATTTTTTATTTTATTTTTTTATTTTTTTTATTTTATTATATTATTATATATAATAAAATGACTGATACAGAATTGTTTGAAAATGTTGAAATTGTTGAGAAGAAGAAACCAAAAAGGAAACTTACAGAAGCACAATTAAACAATTTGAAAAAAGGAAGGGAAAAGATGGCGGAAAAAAGAAGATTGTTGAAAGAAGAAAAAGCACAAGATAAACATATAACTAAAGAAGATAAGAAGGCAGTTAAAGAAAATTTGAAAATTAAAGTTGAACAGAAAAAAGAGAAAAAAAAACAAACTAAACATCAAGCAGTAGAATTAGCACATTTAGCGAGTCTAAAACAAAAGAGAATAGAAAAAGTTGAAGAAGATAAAGTTAAAATTCAGGAAGAAATTAGAAGGGAACAGGCAGTAAAGTTAAGTAAGTTTGCAGACCTTCGGTCTAAATGGGTATCTAAAACTGAAACAGAAGAAGAATACGAAGAACTAACAGAAGTATTAGATAAAATAGATGAAGAAACTATTTTAGATCATAGTAAATTAGAAACTACTTTATTAGATATTATGGAAAGATACAAAGGATAAAAAACATTTTTAAAATAATGTTATATATTAATATAGCATGAATAATCTAAAAATATTGCCTTTAAAAAATTTTACAAGTGAAACAGCAGGAGAAATAGATTTGCACCCCTTACCAACTATCCCATTTAATATTTTTGTTATAGGAAGAGTAAAAGCAGGAAAAAGTTTATTATGGATGAATTTAGCACTTAACGAAAATTTTAAATATCGTGATTTATTCCAAGTTAAAATACTTATATCTTCAACAGCATTTAACGACAAAATAGTAGCAAATTGTTTAGATGAGTTTGATTTTGTATTCAACGAATATAGTGAGGATCTATTACAGGAAATCGTAGATATGATAGAGAAAGATGAAACAGACAATAAATATTTATTAATTTTAGAGGATATAATAGGTAACGTAAATTTTAAAAGAAATGGGAAAATAGACGCTTTAACGTCTTTAATAACCAAATATCGCCATATAGGTAATGAAAAAGTAGAAGGTAAACTATCATTAATTATAATTAGTCAAGAATTTAAATATTTAAATGTAATTGCACGACAAAACGCATCCGCATATTTTTTAATGGGATCAAGTCCCTCAAGTGAACTAAAGAAAATGAGCGATAGTTTGTCTGTATTCGGTGGAAGTGATAAAAAATTTATTGAATTATACAAAGAATCAAAAAAAGTTAAATTTGATTTTATGTACTGCTCAATTGATTATTTAGAAGTATGGAGAAATTTTGATAAATTGTTATGGAGTCAAGATGACGAATATACTGGCGAACCAAAAAAAGAAGACAAAGATTTAAATATAATAAATAATACTGAAAAATTAGAAAATAAAAAAAAATAATATGTTATATAATATTATAATATGAGTTATTTTGATACGCTACAAGGATATTTAGATAATAATGAATCTCAACTACAACATCAGGCGGACACGGCAAAAGAATTTGCGAGTGAAAAGGCAAACTCTATTAAAGAAAAATTTGATAGTGTAACGGGTGATATCGAAAAATGGGGAAATGTTATTCAAGGTGCATCGGGCGGATGGTGGATGGGACGAAAAATCATTAGAAAAATTAGATCCTATACCCCTGATGAAAAACCAACATCACAAGGAGGAGAAGCAGGAGAATTTACAGATGCCGAAAAGGAAGCGGGGAATTTTGGAGATACTGAAGAAGGAGCGATGAAATTTGCTGATAAACCTGAAGCAGACCCCGATAATCCATTTACGCAAGATAAACCAAGTATGAATAAACCGAGCGATGATGCTACGGGCGATGAATCTTCGGTAGGGCGACAAGGTACCGATTCGTCGGCAAATTCTAACGTTGAACCTGAAAGAGTTTCTACTGAACCTGAATTAGATTCAATAGCGGAGGGGGTTGAACCTGCTGAAAGTGACGTAGCGGGTATAGTAGCAAGAAGTCAAGCATCACTCGCCCGAACTCAAGCAACTTTAAATAAAATAAATAATCCTGAAAATGCTGGGACGGATACTAATAATCCTGCTAATGATTCAGCAAGAGGAAATGCAGAAGAACCAAAACCCCAAAGTGAACCTGAAGGAACTTCGGGAAACGATGCCGATACTTTAAATGAAACTAAAGATATTGCTAATGAAACAGAAAACGCCACAAGTGATTTAGTTGAATCAGGTACTAAACCCCTCGTTAATGATGCTGTTAAATCTGTAGTAACAGATGTAGTAGAAAAAACAGGAGTTAAAACGGGATTGGATATTGCAGGAGAAACCCTCGCCGATGCTATACCCGTTGTCGGTGAAGTCGTCGCCGTTGGGACTATGGTTGCTGGACTCTTCAGGGATATATTCGGTAAGCATCATGAAGAAGTTAAGGAAGCACAAGCATCTACGGCAGGAGAACAAGAAGGTATTGTTAACACAGGCGGATTTGACGCTTCCGCTATTGCTTCAAGAGTCGGTGCAGTAGCAGGATTAGTTTAAACCTTATATACCTGAATTATCACGAAATCTTTTCCTTCTTTTTTTTAATCTTTTTGTTATATCAGCATTAGTTCCCTTTTTAATAATATTAGGGTTGAATAAGTCTTTAGCATATGAAGCAGATTGTCCTATTTGCTCTTCTTCAAATGCGTTTTGTGATATTGCCCTTATATAATCTTTTAACAACCCTTTATTTTCATCATCTAATTTTGGGTTAATTAGTAATATTTTTTTTAATATCTCGCTATTTATTTCTTTATAGTTAGGTTTTAATTTATCATCAACAGATATACGCTCTATTTCATTCTCATATAATTCTGTTATAAATTGTTCAGGTGTTTTTTTACTGGGTGTTTTCTCACCTTTTATTTTTTTTTAGGTTCAGGTTTTTTCGGTTCAGGTTCTTTCTTTTTATCCCCTGTTGAAGTACTCTGCCCCCCTGCTTCTTTATACATTTTTGTTACAATTTCCGCTATTTTTATATTTAATCGTGATATATTTTGTTCAGTATGATTTTTTTTAGTGTTAATATTAACCATTAAATCATAGTCCTTCTCGCCTAAATGATCCGCAAGTCTTTTCACAATATCAAAAGTGTAACCTCTAATATATTCTCTAAAAAATTGTTCAGGATTTCCTTTAATTTTAGAAACCAATTTATTAGCGAGTGCATCAGGATCAACCATAGGATTCCTTAATCTAAAATCCATTTGTAAAAATGACCACATACAACAAAAACCACCGGGATCACTAATCATTTTCCCTTTAACATTAACTTTCTCTTTTCTTTGTGCTTTAGTTCCGTCGTATGCCTGTAATCCTCCCAATTGTTTAACTTTTTTATCTTTATATTGACCCCAATTTTCCCGTAATACAATATTCATTTCCTCCCATTTTTCAGCAGTTTTTTTATCAATTTTAGGGCAGGAATCCGCAGATGGGGAATATGCTACGTCTACTCCGTTCTTCTTAAAATATTTAACAATATTTTTAACTGCATCTTCAAAGGTTTTCGTTCCTGTCCCGTGAGGTTCATAATATTCTATTTCATTTCTAAAAGTATTAAATATAATCATATTAGCGTGTCCAACTTTATAGGTGGGCATACAGAATAGTTTTTTATTTTTTTTACATTCTTTATATTTATTTAAAAGAACTTCTTTAGTTTTTTCATTTCTTAACTCCTTCAAATTCAAAGAATATTTTTCAAAGCCAAAATACTTATAAGTTTCTATTCCTGCTACTGATCCTCTCAACTCCTTTAATTTTGACCATGCAAGTATACAATCGTTTTTATTTCTAATCATCAATTCTAAAAATAAATAAAGATACATACCACTATAACAAGCAAAAGATACAGGGATTTTTCTATTATATAGCGTCATCGCTTCTATTAAATCAGGTTCTATTCCCTTTACTTTTGCTTTACCTCCGCCCCCTCCCTTTGGTGCAGGTTCAGGTTCTTTCTTCTTTGGTTGTTCTTTCTTCTTTGGTTCTGCTTTAGGAACTGCTTTAGGAACTGCTTTAGGAACTGCTTTAGGTACTGCTTTAGGAACTGCTTTAGGTTCAGGTTTTTTAGGGGCAGGTGGTTTAGGTTCAGGTTTTTTTGGGTTCTTTTTCTTATCCTTTGGACTCCATGTCCCTTTTGTTCTCAAATCTTTAAAATGTGTTTTTTTGTGGAACGCCATTACATCTAAAATATCCTCTCTATTTAATCCTTTTGTTTTTATTAATCTTCCTTCATTTTTCTCTTTTCTTTCTTGTTTCATTTTTTCACTAAATTCTTTTCTCGTTGCCTTAATCTCTGCACTTATCTTTACTCTTATTCTTTTATTAGCATCTCTAACAAATCCTCTTAAATCAGGTGTAGAGTAAGTATTTGCTATTTCTCTAAATTGTGCTTTAGTTATTTCACTCATCTTTATAATATTAGAAAATATTTTATTTTTAAAGATTAGTTTTTCTTGAATATTTATTACATAGTATTATATTAATAATAAAATGGCGGAACATACAGACGATTCTAAAATAACCGAAAATGATTATTTAGAGATGGCGAATGATTGTAAGAATAGATTAGATGATAAAGAAAGAGAGTTAAAAATATGGAAAAAAAAATATATGAAAACTAAAAAAATGATTTCTATGATATATGGAAATATTAGGTCTTTAGAGGATTATTTAGAAGATGTTTCCCCTGATGTTGCTTTTGATCCTGTTGCAGAGAATTATATTCATAAGATAAGAAGTGAATGTAGTAATCATTTATTTCAACACGAAGAAACAAAATTAGATATAGTAACTGATATTATATTAGTAGATTTATCAACAATAGACTAAATAATATTAATTTGATTACAGAATTACACTATTACACCGAAAAGGGTGTAATTACACCTTTTTTAGAGATTTTCAAAAAAAAGTTGCTAAAGGCAATATAGGAAATAAGTTTGAAAAAACGCCGAAAAAGGTGTAATCGTGTAAAAGGTGTAATTTGAAAATCATACATTATCCTATTTTTTTATAATCTATGAAAATTAAAATATTATGTAATATTATAAAATGACCACAATTAATTTAGTTAGTCCGTCTACTAATGGATATGATTTTAACGTAAGATTTAGAGAACCTGTTTTAATTCCTAAAAATGCTAAAGTATATTTAAACTTTGCATCTTTCTCTCGTGATAGTGAAATTTATTTTAAAGATAATCAAGTAGTATCCTTAACCGAATTAGATTTATTACCGAATGTTAAACCACACGATACTGCAGTTTCTAATATTCCTAATACATCCTCTTTTACGATTCCTGTAGTAAATGCTACTACGGGCAGAAGGGGATATACATTCCAACAATTAAGCGACACTATGACGATAGGTATGGGTAATTTAAGAGATAATAACGCTCAATTTGAGATATACGAACCTATAGAATATGATAAATTATTGAATAATCAGTATCAGGTAGGAGTTAATGATAATATGGCGATTGGATTTTATACGGAAGGAGGGGCAAACGCAACAGAGGGTATATTAAGAGAGGATTTTGTTATTGATACTCTTAATAATCGAAACGCTGATATATCAGGAGCGACTAATGGAGAAGTGTACATAAAAAGTAATGCTACAGACGCAAATTTACACTATGACTCTTATGCCGTGTCTAATAATCATTATCATAGTTTTCAAGCAATTTGCACTAATGATTTAGATAAAATTAATAATAATATAATATCATGCTCTACTAATGTTGATATGGCGGATCAACAAGGAGCAATTAGTATAGGATTATATTGTAAAGAGTTTGTTGATACAAGTTCGGCATTTTCAGGATGGGCAGAAAAAACTAAAGGAGTTAATAGCACTACGGCAGGAGGCGTTAAAATAAACCCTGCATTATTTCATGTAACGACACAACAGGCAACAACATCAGCAAATTTCGCAACAAATAGTCGTAATTGTAAATTAGCATCCTTTTTAACGATTGAAATTACACCTTCAACATTTTCAACAAGAAATAAAAGTAAATTAAAAATATTAATGCCTAAAAATGTTGCTGGTGATTGGTTAAGGGACTGGACAGATATTAACCAACAAATAGGAAGTATGAATAGTATTGCTGAATTTTCATTAGCATCTATTTACGGGAATAATTTAGAACAATTAGCGAAAATAAGTTTTCATACTTATATTTTTACGGGTAATGACGATTGGAAAGACCCGACAAAACGAAGACTTTATTTTAGAGTATATGTAGGAGATACTATTAATAATTCCCCGATTTATGATTCTATCGATCATGGGCATTATTTCGCAGATGCTTTTTTTACTGGTATGGATGTAACTGGACAAACTCAAAGTAGAAATCAGGCAGTAGCGAACTCACAAATTCCATTTAGTATTATTGTATCTGCACAGGCGATAGATGAAGGATTTGAACAGATAAATTATCCTGTTTTTGATAAATCACAGGGATCTAATCATCATCCCTTATCAGTTTTAGGAAGTTATAATATAAATTTTACTCAAGAATTAGCATTAATTTTAGGTAACGCAAATTCAGGGAAACTATTTCCTAATGTATGTGAGATGAATACTCAATTCTTCTTCTATGATAATATAATTAATGATTGGAAAAATAACAATTTTGATATTTATATTAACAATCTTCCTATTAGAAATTATAAGAATAAAGAAGATTCGGGGGATGGTGGTTTCGCAAAATCTATTTTAGCATCTGTTCCTGCTCCTTTTATGAATACACAACAAGAAAATATTAGAGATAATAAGATTATAACAGGTGTTTATCAACCGAGTATAATGAGTGTACTTCAATTAAACAATCAAGAAATATCTATTAATAATTTTGATGTATCTATTAAGAGAGGTAATACTGACGAACCCGCATCTGCACTCCAAAAGAGTAATATATGTTTTACTATAACTGAATAAACGAAGATAAAAAATATTTACATATAGTATATGACTGATCAAAAATTAAATACGATGATTTCTAATAAGAAGAAGTTAGAACATTCTAAAACTTGTTATGATATTTTGTATCCTGAATTTAAAACTAAAAAAGTTGTTAATAAAAAAAAAGAAATTTTCGAAACCAAGAAAAATATAAAATTAAAAAAAGAAAAAAAGAAAAAATAAAATGTTATATAATATTATAAAATGAATCCCGATTTAATTAATTATGAAATTCAAGACGTTCCACAACAAAGCGATATAAGAACCGAAGAAAGCGAACCGCTTAATCCTGCTACTAATAATACTCGTGTATTTAGATTTAAAATAAATAATACTGGTTTCCTTGACGGAACATCTATGATTACTTTTAAACTACAGAAGGGAGCAACAGCAACAGGATTAACGAGAGTAAATCTTTGGAATGGTGCTTTAGGGGCAATCAAATCGGCAGTTCTACGGGTTGGTGATTATGAAATATGTAACACACAAGATTTAAGTAGGATCGCATCGGTAAGACATCTTAACGAAGATGTATCAGTACGTAACAATATGCACGGATATTATTTAGGAAATGCTCTCGGCGTTATGGTGGATTCTTCTGCTGGTTCTACTGATAATGATGGTGCAGGTGCAGGTGTAGGACAAGTTCGTAATGATGTATATGCTTCAGGTATAGACTGGGGACATATAACAGATGGTACTAATCATCAAGTTTTTTCTTATTCTATGAATACTGATTTAAAAAAATGTGAAAAATATGGGATTCCTCTTTATATGTTGTTTCCATGTTTAGAGAACCGACAATTTCCACTATTTTTATTTCAAGATTATCCTGTTATATTAGAAGTTGAATTTAGAGAAGCGAGCGAATATGTTAATGATATGGGTAAGGTTGGGGCAGATGGTTAC
>TARA_R110001599_G_scaffold353742_1_pt1 | contig 12831 bp, 12 predicted proteins | sample TARA_R110001599 | Tara Oceans TARA_R110001599 (sample SAMEA4398360) | marine metagenome | biome: Polar Biome; feature: [MES] marine water layer (ENVO:01000295) within the mesopelagic zone...; material: water (ENVO:00002006), including particulate matter (ENVO:01000060) such... | reverse complement strand
CGACTGGCTGATTCGTTACGAACAGGCTGCGCAAGAGCAGCCACTTGCTTCGGTTTTTGCAGGCCAAGTTCGCCATTATTGGGTGAGTGAACCCAAAAGTTGGCTTGAACAGCTAGCACTTGAGGGGCTTGCGTTTGCTGGTACACCCGAGAGCCGGGCTGATGGTCCAATTGGGGCAGTTGCAATCAAAGGCGCGAATTTTCTGATTCGTGCGTCCTTGGTTAACCACTTTGGATTCAATACCGCTATTGGTCCTACCAGTTCTGGGATTTATGCTGCGGGCAGTGAAACCGAATTTTTGCTTAGGGTTGAGGCAGCTGGTTACACAATGCAGTTCGTGCCATCGGCCATGGTAAAGCACATCGTGCGCCCTAACCAGATGAAATTAGGGGCGATCTTAAAGCGATACTACCGAATTGGTAGAGGAATGGAGGCTACAGGAGTAAGTGCCTTTGCCAACGACTTAGAAACGATTTTTGGGTATCCGAGGTTTCTATACAAAAAGGCAGTGGGTGAGCTCATTAAATCTACATATCATGTCTTAACTGGCAATAAATATCAGGCTGTTCGCGTGTTAATGCAGATCGCAGTTCAATTTGGAAGGGCAGAGCAATGGAAATTTAATAGACGGTGATGTCTTTTAGGACCCCATTACTGAGTGAGAAATTTGGCGATTTTTCCGAAAAAGGATCAAGAAAAGCGGAGATTTGCGTTAGCATTATGCTTTAGTTGAGTTCAGTTCTTCCAAGTTCACTTTTCAATCAAAAATTGGAACCTGTCGCTAACATCTATAATTCAATTACTAGGTATAAGGCCCGAACTTGTATTATGAAAATGATAGGAAAACTGATAGCGACCTCTCTGAATAATCGTGTTTTCTCGCGTTAGTTCCATTGAAGGAAATCTCAAAGAAAAATGATATGTCGAAATTGACCCGGCTGTCTAATGAGATGCGCGACTCGATACAATTATTTGGCGCTGTTGTCTATATGGGCTCCGCAATGTACATCAGTCGGCCACGCAATTTACCAAATCGTAACTTCCCAGCTAGCAAAAAATGGGTTACACGGGCACATCGTTATAAAGCACATGAATATGATTACACCATGCATCCAATACTAGTTTCTATTCAACGAATGCAGTGAAGGATTAAGCAACTATGTTGACTGTGCTTATCGCAACCTATAATGGCTCTGCAACTCTCGAGCGATCGTTAGAGAATTTCACACAAGTTAGCAATCCCAAAGGAGGCTATAAGTTAGTCGTAGTCGATAATGCTAGCACCGATAATACCCCGGATATCCTGAGGTCTTATGAAACTCGTCTTCCCCTAGCCTGGCTACGGATAGAGCGGCAGGGCAAAAATGTAGCTCTAAACGCCGGCCTGGTACACGCAGAAGGTGATCTTATAGTTTTTACTGACGATGACACGCTCGTACAAAAGGACTGGTTGGTTAAGCTTCGGGGTATAGCAGATCAACATCCCGAGGTTGCTATGTGGGGTGGCGTCATAAAACCAGTGTGGCCTAGACCTCCTGAGCCCTGGATACTCGATCATGTGCCATTAGGCGCAGTCTATGCGCTAACAGACACCGCACAGGTTACCGGCGCTATAAGTCCCGATATGCTCTGGGGGCCGAACATGGCCGTACGCGCGCAAGTATTCCATGAGGGGCATCGCTTTAACGAAGATATTGGCCCGGCGGCAGGGCAATACACAATGGGCAGTGAAGTCGAATTTACCTGTCGTATGGCTGAGGCGGGCTTTAGCAGTTGGTTCTTTAGAGATGCCGTAGTTCGACATATGATACGACCAAATCAACTTGATCGAGAATGGGTGATAAAAAGGGCCTATCGCTTCGGAAAGCTCAAGTATTTTCGGAAACGAAGTGAACCAATTTATCAGTCGAAACTTTACAAGGGTGTGCCTCGATGGATGTATCTTTCATTGGTCAAAGACTACTTCAAAAGTTGGGTACACACACTCACGGGGAATCAAGCAAGCAAGTTTATAGCGGATTGGGATTTACAGTATCATTTGGGATATATTTCAGCAGCTTGGGATTCCAGTGACAAATCTCCAGCGGACAGGTAACCAAATATGAAAGGCATCATTCTTGCTGGAGGATCTGGTACGCGCTTGCACCCGATAACAAAGGGAGTCTCAAAGCAACTATTGCCACTTTATGATAAGCCCATGGTCTATTACCCGTTGTCTGTACTCATGCTTTCGGGAATCAGGGATATACTGGTAATCAGTACACCTGACGATGTTCACGCGTATAAGAGACTGTTGGGGAATGGTGAGGAATTCGGTGTGCATCTGCAATATGCAGTGCAGGAAAAACCAGAGGGCCTTGTACAGGCATTTATTATCGGTGAGGAGTTCATTGCAAACGATCGGGTCTGCTTGATATTGGGGGATAATTTTTTTTACGGCCAGGGTTTTACGCCGCGATTATATGAAGCAGCACGTAGAGAGAGAGGAGCAACTATATTTGCCTACAAAGTCCGGGATCCCCAGCGTTTTGGTGTTGTAGAAGTGGATAAGGATTGGAAAGCAATTTCTATAGAAGAAAAGCCCAGGCAACCAAAATCAAACTATGCCGTAACGGGATTGTATTATTACGATAACAATGTCGTTGAGTTTTCGAAGAGCATACGCCCCTCGCAGCGGGGCGAACTTGAAATCAGTGATCTTAACAGCATGTACTTGGCCAGGGGCGAATTGAGTGTAACTCCATTAGGTAGAGGGTTCGCATGGCTGGATACCGGAACCCATGAAAGTCTTTTGGAGGCTGGTTCGTTTGTCCAAACTATCGAAAAAAGGCAGGGCTTAAAGGTGGCGTGTCTCGAGGAGATAGCATGGAGAAAGGGGTGGCTTTCTTTGGAGGATTTACAAGAAAAGGCTACAGAGATGAACAACACTGAATATGGAAGCTATCTAAAAGAATTAGTGGAAGAGCATCTGGATTCGACATAGAACATCAGTTGTCAGCAGTGCCCCAGATTCGCGCCAAATATTCTATGCTGATGAAGGCCAAATTTTTGTTCTGAAATTTGAGCTCACATGGAATTTGGGCATTCAATTATGTTGGTGGAAAATATATGGATATAGCGTCGATTAGCACAGGCCTTAGTTTGGACGAGAATGGTATATGGTGTAGTGCGAGTTCTAAGGCGATTTCTTACCCATCTGACGGGAACGAAGCATGTGCAATTATTGAAGACGGTTCATTTTGGTTTAGGCATCGTAACGCCTGCATCTGTGCATTAGTGAGTAATTACCCGCCCAAAAATGGAGGGCCGGTTTTCGATGTGGGGGGTGGCAACGGTTTCGTTTCACGCGGTCTAATTAGAGCTGGCTTCGATGTTGTATTGGTAGAACCAGGCCCAATCGGCTGCCTTAATGCAAAGAATAGGGGGGTTAGAGATGTAGTGTGTGCGACGACAGACAACGCGGGTTTTATTGAAAAGGCGCTGCCTGCTGTCGGATTGTTTGATGTTATTGAGCATATCGAAGACGACCTCATGTTTCTCAGATCAATGCACGAATTGGTTGAGGCGGGAGGATGTCTTTACGCTACCGTGCCTGCTTACTCTGCTCTCTGGTCGCGAGAGGACGATCGCGCAGGCCATTTCAGGCGTTATACCCTGAAAAGTTTTTCGAATATCTTAACTTTGGCTGGCTTTGAAGTTAAGTTTGCCACATATATCTTTCGGTTTCTGCCGATTCCCATTTTATTGCAGCGGGCTATCCCGTATAGACTGGGCCTACGAAAGGGTGGGAGGTCTCCCAGTGCTAATTCTCGAGATCATTCAGTAGGTAGTAGAAAGACGAGGAGTCTTCTTGATGCACTCTTCAAGTCAGAAATTGGTAACATAAACAAGAGAAAGACAATGTTTTTGGGGGGAAGTTGTTTGGTCGTCGCTAAGTGTGTCAAATGAGCTTAAGATTTGAAAAAATATGGAACCGCGAAAAAAATTCAGACTATGTCGTAACGGAATGGCACCGTTGTGATCACAAATTCGTTAAGTTTTCAAAAACTCGTCGCTCTCAGCGTAGCGAGCTCGAAATCACTGATCCAAACCGCCTTACTTATAGGGTCCAGGAGACTGCAAATTAGTCTACCTTCGGTGCGCGGCCGATGCTGCGTTATGACTCTATCCCTTTATATATTGAGTTATTTCAAAATTGAATGTACATGTTGAATAACAGATTGCTGGAATTCACCTAGCTCAACCCAGAGGGGAAGCCTCACCAAGCGTGCGCTCAAATCAGTAGTGTTGCTCATATCCCCTGAGGCTCGACTACATTTCTTTCCCATGGGGGAATCATGTAGAGGAACGTAGTGAAAGACGCAAGCCACGCCAACTTTTTTCATATCGTCTATAAACGTTACACGTTCTTCTGCAGTTGGGAGCAGCAAATAGTACATATGAGCATTGTGTTTACAGTCGTCCGGAACTATCGGCCTTCTCAATTTATTGTCGATCTCCAGGGATTCAAACCACTGATGATAAATTTGCCAATGATCGAGACGACGCTGTGTGATTTGGCTAGCTTCTTCCATTTGGGCCCAGAGAAATGCCGCTACCAATTCACTTGGCAAGTAGGACGAGCCTTTTTCCACCCAGGTATACTTGTCTACCTGGCCCCGAACAAATTTTGAACGGTTCGTGCCCTTCTCTCGTATAATTTCTGCCTTCTCACTAAAGCGTGGGTCGTTTACGAGTAACGCGCCGCCCTCGCCTGAAATAATGTTCTTTGTTTCATGGAAACTTACTGTACCAAGATGCCCGATGCCGCCCAGTGGGCGACCTTTATAGTTCGATTGAATGCCCTGCGCCGCGTCTTCAATCACCAGTAGTTCATGCCGATTGGCGATCTCCATAATAGCGTCCATGTCACAGCCGACTCCTGCATAATGCACTGGAACAATAGCTTTTGTACGCTCAGTGATCGCTTCTTCAATCTTGGACTCGTCAATATTGAGTGTGTCCGCTCTTATATCCACAAATACTGGCACAGCTCCCTGGAGTACGAAAGCATTCGCGGTGGAAACAAAGGTATATGAAGGCATGATAACCTCGTCTCCTGGTTTCAATTCGCATAGTATGGCTGCCAACTCAAGTGCAGCGGTGCACGAGTGTGTCAATAAGGCCTTGCTACAGCCGATTTGCAGTTCCAACCACTGGTTGCATTTTTTTGTAAATACTCCGTCTCCTGCTAAGTGGCCGTTGGCATGAGCTTGGCTTACATACCAGAGCTCCTTACCCGTCATATATGGTTTGTTAAAAGGAATTTGCATATTTATCCCAGCTGATTGTAATGCATACTCGCACGATCGATTTTACATAGTGTCAAACTTGTGTTGTGGCGAGTCAACTGCTGCGTGGTATGATTACCGTGTGATGGAGTAGTCATTTATCTGCTTTAGTAAGTTTTAATGCGTTAATGTTTTAAGGGGCAAGATTATAAACTTCAATTTATCTAAATCATCATTAATGCAAATGAAGCGGAGGGCGAACCCGTATTGCGGGAGGATACTGTGCGGCACAGAGACGGAAAAAAAGGCAACGCGGTTCATTCCCTCGAGATGTTGTGTCATGAGAATTAGCGAACATTTTTTCGCGCGGCTTCCCGAGTTTGAGCGGTTCTGATCAAGGCTGCCATTTCATCATCTGCATCGTCGGGATCGACCATGGCGCTATGATCCTGGATTTGAATCAATAAAATGTATTTCATCCGATTGGATCGGTTTGGAATTGAAGCATGTAGAGTAAGAGGATTGAAGATAACACCGCTACCGGCCGGTAAATCCAACGTGTGAATGGAAAGACCTTCGTAAACTGATTCATCTACTACTGGATGATATGGATTACTCAAATCGTGGTGAGCAATACCCAACTTATGGCTCCCGACTACTACCTTCATAGAGCCATATTCTTCACTGACGTCTCGTAAAGGGATCCACATGCGAAACGCCCTGTGTGATCGTATGCTTCCGTAGTCTTGATGCATAGGTAATAGATAGGTCTCTTCATTCGGGGGATCGGCACGTAAAGTGGGCCAGACGAGCGGTACGCGCATTGCCATCTCGTCGTAAAAGTGGGCCTGATGGAGCTTATCTCCAATCTCAGCAGAAATGCTCTGCACCACCTGTAAATACTTCAGCTGCAGGAAAAGAATCTCGCGATATTCTCCGCCTACATTTAGTAGATCTATCATTGGGTCGTCAGACAGTGCCTTAATTTGTCTGCGCTTGATAAGTTCGCTTGTCAGTTCTTGCATTGTTAGCTCAAATCGGTCGAGTGCAGATTGGGTGAGTAATCCATCGATTATTGAGTAACCGTTTGCATTTAACTCGTCGATGTTGGGGCTGAAGTTGTTGATACTATTCATTATCACTCGGTTTTAATTCCAGACGAATAAGATGATATGTGCTGATGTGAGCGTTTTTCGTTAAGTAAATTATGAATAATCCTCGCCGGGTTACCCGCGACTACCGAATAGTCAGGCACATCATCGACTACAATGGCTCCGAGTCCCACAACAGAAAACCTTCCGATTTTAGTGTTTTCTCGAATGGCCGCTCCTGGTGCAATGTGAGCGCCAAAGCCCACTGTAACGTAGCCACACAATACTGCGTTGGAACCGATGAAAGTGTGATCTGAAATGATAGAATTGTGGCCTATGGTCACGCCGCTACGAATTGCCACATGACTACCTATCTGCACATCAGGTTGCACCACGACATAAGGGGCGATTGTAGTTCCGTGACAGACTTTTACGCTGTTGTCTACCTTGGAATTTGGGTCAATCACGTTGCACCACCTGTGAGATGGTATACCCAGCTGAATAATCCGTTCGAAGCGAAGAGTAGCCTCGCCTGCCTTGTGTAAAGGGGCTATAAATTGCGTCTCATTATTCAAATCGACCCAGCTTTCAAACGCACCAAGAACTGTTAAGTCGCCAATAAGCGATCCGGGAGCATGCGTGTCATTCAGAAAGCCAATACAATTTACTGCATTCCCAGCGCTTCCCAGGCTGCGGACGGATTGCGCTACAACTGCGCCACCCCCGTGACCTCCGAAGATGGCAACAGAGCAATGTCCTTCGAAAAAATCTTCTTCAATCATCTTCAGATATTACAACAGGAAGGTAGTTTCGCCGAATTTATCAAAGCCAAAAATATTGGAATAGGAGTATCATTTGCTGGACATGTGATCTAGCTATCACTTCCTAGGCCTTTACTGGCTGAGGTTCTTGCGTTTAGTCGATAGTATATAGATCTGTGACTGTGGTTAACGAGAGAATGTGTGAAATTCAAATTTGGAATTAGAGATGATTAGCTTGATATGGCGATGAAAGAAATAACATTCCTTGGGAGGAGTGACGCTGCATTATCAATGTTTTTCGAGATTCTCTATTCGATACACCAGGGATATTTCAAAGCCCATATAGTTCAAAATATGGAAACTAATTTGGGAAAAAGTTACCCATTCGAAATTGATGGTGTTGAAACTAAATTCTCCTCCATTGAAGTCTGGGAATATGATGGTACGGAAGATCTTGTAATCGGGGTGAATCTGGCGGCGACTAAACGCGCCGTCTATGACGCGTTCAACACCAAATTCGGTATAGAGATGACAGAGTACCAGAGGCTTATTCATGTTAGCGCACAAGTGGCGATAAAAGCTGAGTTATCATCTGGCGTTATTCTAAACCCCGGAACTATAGTAGGGCCATATAGCTCGCTGCACGAGCTTGTTACGGTAAATAGAGCGGCAACTATTGGACACCATAGCACAGTAAAGGAATTTACTACTATCCACCCCGGGGTCAATATCGCGGGCCACTGCCATATTGGTCGCGACGTAACTATCGGCATGGGATCGAATATTATTGATGGTGTTTCTATTGGAAACAATACGGTTATTGGAGCAGGGTCATTGGTCGTAAGCGATATACCTGACAATGTTATCGCCTATGGATCGCCGGCGAAAATTGTCAAAAAGAAGGAGTTGCAAGAATGAAGATTGCAATTGTAGGTGGGGGGGCAATGGGTACCTTATTGGGAGCCCATCTCTGTGCTGATCACAGTGTTAGTATCGTTGATCTGGACGCCCGCTGTAGATACATCCGGGCGAACGGATTAAGACTCCTAAAGCCAGATGGTGGAATTTTGCAAGAAAATCCCGTCCTGGTTACTGATAACTACGCAATAGTTGGACCACAGGATTATGTGTTATTGACGGTTAAAGCCTACGATCTGCCACGCGTTGCGGAAGATATTGGTCATTTGTTGAACAAAGATACTGTCGTAGTAACGATTCAAAATGGCATCCCATGGTGGTACTTCCAGAAGTATCCGGGTCAATTCGAAAACCTGCGGCTTGAATCGGTCGACCCCCTTAACAACCTCAGGAAAAAAATTAACGTTGATCAAATTGTAGGTTGTGTGGCATATCCTGCTGCCGAGCTTTTGGACGATGGTTTGGTTCGGCATGTCGAAGGTTACCGTTTTCCTGTTGGCGAATTGGATGGGCAGGTGCTGGAACGGACCGTCAATTTGGTCAAGTTATTTGAGCAAGCTGGATTCAAGAGTCGGGCAGTATCAGACATCCGGTCGGAGTACTGGTTGAAGGCCTGGGGCGCGCTCTCTATCAATCCCATCAGTGCACTAACCCATGGCGAGATGGATGCGATATGTAGCCACAAATTAACAAAAAGTCTCGTGGAAAATATGATGAAAGAGGCAGCTGAGGTGGCGAACAGCTTTGGAGTAACCTTTCGTCATACAATTGATAAACGCATCGAGGGGGCCAGGAATGTCGGACCTCACAAGACATCCATGCTATGTGATCTTGAGGCTGGCAGGCAGCTGGAAATCGAAGCCTTGATCGGATCCATCGTTGAGCTGGCAAAAGTGGCGGGACAGCCTATACCTTCTATACAAGCAATTTATGCGTGCATCAGTTTGCTGAATGAAAGATCGAAAAAGGTAAATCTCCAAATGGACACAGCCTATTTGTGCGCTGCGGGTTGAAATGGGCGCGACAGTTTACACTGGAGTTGCGGTTTTTCTATTTGGATAAATAACCTGCAAAAAGAATGGGCATAGAGAAAGGAAAAAGGAATGCCGGGCTCAGAAATAGGTTGATAGCAATATCGATGTCGTATCCAACTGCCATAAACAGTTAGAATGAAGACTCTGTATGCAAAGGCAAGAAAATCTGTTATTAGAAGCCGATAGGTTTCTTGCCGATTATCTTGAGGATCAATTTTCGTCCCGCAAGGAGTACAGGGTAGAGAACGCGGGACAGTCGCTCGCTCTTGAAAATCGTGTGGGTTAACCTGTTGAAAATATCTGTCCGTGAACTCATCAATGCGAGTCGATGCACGCAATCCGCGCCGTGATAGTGCGACCGCCCATCTGCAACACCATGCGTTCATCAAGCCTGAGTCCAAGAGCCTGTGCTTGATCCACCGGCGGCCCGCCATCGCGCGCATTTATGAATTTTCCCAGTACAGGTGCACCCATTGTCCGTTGAGGGTTGTTGACATGCTCCGGCTATTTCTACCGGCAAGAGCGATCGAGCCAAGCCATATCTTCATGCTATTCTACTCTGCCGCGCTTGTCGCAGATGTCGATGACATTATCGCGCAACCCGGTGCAGGCTGGCTAATTCTCGCGTTGAGCGTCTGTGTGGCTCTCTCTCTAACGCGTGCGAGCTTTCTGGCGCTACTGGTGATTTCGACGCTCTACTTCATCTCAAATGAGCTGCCAGATACAGAGAACCATACCAATCTGCTGGTCTTCACGAACGTAAGCGTAATGCTCTGCCTGTTGTATTCCTACACACGTGCACAGGGAGGCAACGCGGCGGTATTTTACGAGATAGCGCAGCCAATAGCCCGATTGTCGATCATTGTTGTCCTCGCCGTGGCTGGCTTTCACAAATTCAATACCGACTTTATTAATCCGAAAGTATCCTGCGTTTACCTTTTTTCGGCCGATATCGCCAATGTCGCCGTTGGAGATTTCGCGGGCATTGGCCTGCCGCCAGTTCTATTCATCGTCCTCATGCTCTTGATTGTGGTCCTGATGCTCTGGCGCCAGCAGCCGCACCTCCGCTTACCGCCAATCGACTGGGCAGGTATCGCGACGCCCATTGCAGCGATATTCATTGGGATGGTGCTTCTTTCTACTCTAGTTGGCGATCTGCGGGACTTTGGACTGCGCGATCTAACCGTCTTGTCCTTGGCCGTGGCGGTGCTGAGTTGGCAATTGATCGAGGCGCCGCTGCTCCTGGTGCGTCGATTTCAATGGGTGGCGTTGTGCCTCTCGCTGCTCGTGCATGCCCTATTGGCATTCCTCAGGATCGTGGACTTCCAGGCAATCTCCGTCGCTCTTCTAATAACCTTTGTGCCCACGCACATCTGGCACGCCTGGAACCGACAGGCCTTCGCGTCCATCGGACCGGTCAGGGTGCACCGCGCCCGTCTGTATTTCCTGCTAAACCTGCTGGGTTTACTGATCATATTTGCACAAACGCAAAACATCATTGATTGGCCACGTCCGTTGACCGCGTGGGGGCTCCTCTTTATCGCAGGGCTGCTGACGATGCTGTGGCCGATTATCAGTGATCTCTTCTCGCCGGAGCGAACGTGGCAATGGGAGGGTGTCCCCGTGTTCAACGGTGCCTCGCCACGCTGCGTATACCGCTGAAGTCTGCCACCCATTCCATCTGAAGCCTGCCACCCGGACCGGAGCAAAGCTGCCACCCATCGGAGCGTAGCGACGCGGGGTTTGCATTGTTACTCGGAACCAGTGGTGCTCGTCAACTGTGCTTTGCGTTTTCGCATAGACTCTCCTCTGAGATTGATCTTGTAAGCATTGTGTACCAGGCGATCCAGGATGGCGTCGGCCAGCGTGGGATCACCGATGACTGCGTGCCATTCGTCAATAGGTAATTGGCTCGTCGCGATAGTTGAGCGGATGCCGTGACGGTCTTCCAGTACTTCCAGCAAGTCCCGCCGATTCTCAGCACTCAGCTTCATCAAGCCCCAGTCATCGAGGATCAGCACGTCTACTTTAGCGAGATTGGCAAGCAGCTTCGAGTAACGCCCGTCACCCTTGGCGATCATCAACTCCCGCAGCAGCCGGGTTAACCGAACATACTGGGCGGTGTAGCCTTCACGGCAGGCCTTCTGTGCCAGGGCGCAAGCCAACCAGGTTTTGCCCACACCGGTGGGACCGGTAATGAGTATATTGAGATGCTCTTTTGCCCACTGGCAGGCTGCCAGGGATTGGATCAGGCCTTTATCGAGGCCCCTGGGGTTCTGGTAATCAATGTCCTCCAGCGCGGCGTTGTGTCTCAATTTGGCTCGGCGTAGTCGGCTCGTCAGGCGGCGGTTCTCACGTTCGGTCATCTCCCGGTCCACCAGCAGGCCGAGACGTTCTTCAAAGGCCAGGTCATCGATGTCCTGCATGGCCATCTGATCGTTCAGGGCTGCGACCATACCCGTAAATTTGAGGGCCTGGAGTTTGTCCAGGGTTGGGTGTTTCAACATGGTGCTCTCCTTCAGTGGTAGTACGCAGGGCCGCGGATGTTGTCGTGGGTATCGGGTAATGCCAGCTCTTGTTGTGTCTCAAGCGGCTGCTCATCCAGACGATGCTTCAGGATGGATTCGATACTCTTGTAGCGGCAGCTGCCCAACGTCAGGGCCCGCCGACAGGCAGCTTCCAGGCGCTCATCGCCGTAGGGCTTGCTGAGTCGCAAGATGCCCAGGCAGGACCGGTAGGCCTGCTGTGGATGCTTGCGCGAACCGAGCACCGTCTGGATGAGTTTCTCCGTTGCCGGTCCAGTCTTTGACGCCCACCGCATCAGGCGCTGCGGCGACCACTCCCCGGCCTGGCGGTGTGACTCAGGCATATGCGCGGTGACCGTGGTATGGCGCCCCTTGTGGTGTGACCGTTGGTGACTGGCAACTCTATTTCCACGGTGAAAACACTCGATGGTGTTGCGGGTGATGCGCACCTCGACCTCCTTTTTGATCAGGGCATAGGGCACCGAGTAGTAGTGCCCGTCGATGGCCACGTGGTAGTCAATGTGGACGCGGGCCTTCTTCCACTCGGCGTAGACGTAGGGCTCCGCCGGCAAGGGCTGGAGCGCCGGGCGATCCAATTGCTCAAAGTGCTCCCGGCGGCAACCGGGCAGCTTGCGGAAGGGCCGGGCATTGAGCCTCACCAGCAGCTCACTGATGGCGGCATTGAGTTCCAGCAAGGAGAAGAACTGGCGGTGACGCAGCGCCGCCAGAATCCAGCGTTCGACCACTAAAACTCCGCCTTCCACCTTGGCTTTGTCGCGGGGCTTACGGACCCGGGCCGGTAATACGACGACACCGTAGTGCAATGCCATGTCCTGGTAAGTAGGGTTGGTATCGGGTTCATAACGGTGTGCTTTGCTCACCCCGGATCGCAAGTTGTCCGGCACCACCAGCTCCGGCACGCCGCCCAAAAAGCTAAAGGTGCGCCGGTGGGAGCCAATCCAGTCCGGCAAACTCTGGCTCCAGGTCGCCTCAGCGTAGGTGTAGTTGGAGGCGCCTAGCACTGCGACAAAGATCTGCGCCTCGCGGATTTCCCCAGTTGCGCAGTCGATAATGGGCACGGTCTGACCGGCGTAATCGACAAACAGTTTCTCGCCAGCCCGGTGGTCCTGGCGCATAACCATATCCAGCTTGCCCCGCCAGGCCCGGTAGTGATCGCAGAACCAACTGTACTGGTAGCCCTCGGGGTGGGCTGCCCGGTATTCCTGCCAGAG
>TARA_R110001599_G_scaffold26390_7_pt1 | contig 12832 bp, 9 predicted proteins | sample TARA_R110001599 | Tara Oceans TARA_R110001599 (sample SAMEA4398360) | marine metagenome | biome: Polar Biome; feature: [MES] marine water layer (ENVO:01000295) within the mesopelagic zone...; material: water (ENVO:00002006), including particulate matter (ENVO:01000060) such as...... | reverse complement strand
ATGGTTGGTCGGCTCATCGAGCATCAGGATTTCCGGCTTGTCGAGCAGCAGCCGGCAGAGCGCGACGCGGCGTTTCTCACCGCCGGAGAGATCGGTTACCGGGCTTTCGCCGGGAGGGCAGCGCAGTGCTTCCATCGCGATTTCCAGCTGATTGTCGAGTGTCCAGCCATCGACCGCATCGATTTTTTCCTGCAACTCGCCCATTTCTTCCATCAGCGCGTCAAAATCAACGTCTTCCGGGGGATCGCCCATGATATTGGAAATTTCGTTGAAGCGCGCGACCAGATCCGCGACTTCGCGGACCCCGTCCATGACATTTTCCTTGACCGTCTTGGTCTCGTCGAGCTGCGGTTCCTGCGCCAGATAGCCGACACGAATGCCCTCGCCTGCCCAGGCCTCGCCCTGGAATTCGTCATCCTGGCCCGACATGATCTTCATCAGCGTCGACTTACCGGCGCCGTTCTTGCCGATGATGGCGATCTTCGTGCCCGGCAGGAATTGCAGGTGGATATTGTCGAGCACCGGCTTGGGGGCTCCGGGGAAGGTCTTGGTCAGACCTTTCATGACATAGCTATATTGGACGGCCATATTTATTCTTTCTCAGTCTATATCATTAATGCGGAGCCGGTCGAAGGGCGCTGTTGGCGCACCAGGGTTCGAGAAGCGCAGCATTAACGGGAAATGGAGCTTGTTTGATGGTTCATGTAGCTATTCCGCCCGCCAGTCGCAAGAGACCATTGCCCAGACTATTGGCAAACCGCAAAAGGCGGGTTAGGCAGCGGTAATGAGAAACATAACCACCCTGCTCGCCGGCGCCTCTGCGCTGATTCTGTCCACTGCTGCTCTCGCTGACAATCACGGGGTCAATGCCTTGCAAACCAAGGCCCTGCAGGATGATGTCGCCTATGATATTATCGAAGGCATGACCACCGAAGTCGGACCACGCCAGGCAGGCACCCAGCAGGAAGCCCGGGCGCGGGTCTGGTCGGTTGACAAGCTCAAATCCCTGGGGTTCGAGAATGTCCGCGACGAAGCGTTCATGATGCCGACCTGGGTCCGGGGCGAGGAGACTGCGGCAGTCGTAGCGCCCTACCCGCAAAAGCTGATGGTCACGGCCTTGGGCAATAGCGCCAGCACCGGCGCAAAGGGGATTGCCGCAGAAATCGCCTATTTCGATTCTCTGGAAGCGATGAAGGCGGTTCCCGATGGCAGCCTCACTGGCAAGATCGCCTTTGTTACCCATAAGATGCACCGGACGCAGGATGGCTCCAGCTATAGCGCTTTCGGTCCGATTCGCTGGGTTGGACCGTCGATCGCTTCACAAAAGGGCGCATCGGCTTATGTCATCAAGTCCATCGGTACGGACAATCATCGCAATCCCCACACCGGCAGCACCGGGTTTGGCGAAGGCGTGAAGCCGATCCCGGCGGGGGCCTTGTCGCTGCCCGACGCCGACAATCTCGAACGGATGATCAAGCTGGCTCAGAAATCCGGAAAACCGGTAACGATGAATCTGGTGCTGACCCCCAAGAATATCGGTCAGCAGCAATCCGGCAACGTCATCGCCGAAGTCGTCGGCCGCGACCCCAGCCTGCCGATGATTTTGATTGCCTGCCATCTCGACAGCTGGGATCTGGCGACCGGGGCATTTGATGACGCAGCGGGCTGCGGGATTATCACGGCTGCTGCAAAGAATATCAAGGATCATGGACAACCGCTTCGAACTATTAGATTATTATGGGCGGGCGCAGAAGAAGTCGGCATATGGGGCGGCAAAGCCTATCGCGATGCCCATCGCGACAAGAAACATGCGATTGCCATGGAATCGGATTTCGGTGCCGACAATATCTGGAGAGTGGAATTCACGCTGCCCGATGAAGCAAAAACAGTGGCCGACGAGATTGCTGCAAGTCTGCTGAATCTCGGCATTGGTCGCTCCGGCGGCCAGGCCGGTGGCGGCGCGGATATCGGCCCGATCATCGCAGATGGCAATCTCGCAATCATCGACCTGCAACAGGACGGAAGCCGCTATTTCGACCTTCATCATACGCCGGACGATACGCTCGACAAGATCGATCCCGAACAAGTGCGCCAGAATGTCGCCGCCTGGACCACGGTATTGTCGATCATCGCGAATAGCGATGCGGACTTCACCATGCCGGTGAAAAAGTGACGAGCCTCAGACTCCTCGTACCAGCGGTGCTGATCCTGGGAGCCTGCTCCGAAAGCCCGATCGAGGATCAAGGCGAAGAAGCGATTGCGGAACTGGAGAAAGAGATTGAGGAGGATGCCCGGTCTCTCGAAGAAGCGGCTGATGAGGCGGTCAAGGCGCTGGCAGAGGATATCGACTCCCAATTGGCAGCCGATGGCGTGAGCGCTCCGCCGGGACCGTCGAAACAGGGCACTGAAGAATAAGAGACAGGCCGCTACCTGCCGGGCATTGCCGAAACGTTCAAGATCAGGTCGGCAAAGTCAGCGTGGCTCGCAAGCCGCCGGCTGGCCGGTTGGTCAGGACGATATCGCCCCCGTGATCCCGGGCAATTGCCCGCGCCAGCGTCAGGCCGAGCCCGGATCCGCCGGTGGCGCGATTGCGGGATTCTTCACCACGCAAGAACGGCTCGAACATCGCATCGATTTTTTCCTCGGGAATACCCGGGCCATCGTCATCGACGATTATCATCAGCTTATCTCCGGACTTTTCCACAGAAATATCCGCAGCCGTGCCGTAGAGAACCGAATTTCCGATCAGATTCCTCAGGCCCCTGCGAATCAGCGTTTCCCGTACCGTCGCGATCTGTTTTTCGCCGCGCTGATAACGAACCTGGTGGCCGAGATCGGTAAACTCGTCGACCACAGTCTCGATCATCGACCGGATATCGACCGGATTTGACTGCTCTGACGATCTGCCGAGCCTGGCAAGCGAGAGAATATCGTCCAGCATCTGGTCCATATCCTCGATTCCGTCGACCATCTTTTCGCGCTCGATATCATCGTCGACATTTTCAATCCGGACCCTCAGGGCCGCCAACGGGGTCCGCAGATCATGGCCGATGGCGCCGAGCATGACATTTTTTTCGTTCAGCATGTTGCTGACACGCCCGCTCATATCGTTGAAGGCGCGGATCAGTTCACGGGTGTCCGGAGGCCCCTGCTCTTCCAGCGTTTCGGTCTTGCCGGGCTGGAAGGAACGCGCCGTTGCAGTCAGCGTCTTCAAAGGTCGCGATATATAGCGTCCCAGAAGTACCAACGGGATGAGCATCAGAAGATAGATGACGATGGTCTGGAACAATAGGGTCCTGACCAGCATAGGGTTACGCTCGCGAACAGCGGACGCGATGCTGATCCATTGCCCATCGTCGCGCCGGGCCGAGACGATGACAAAACCCTTGGTTTCCAGCGGGGCTGCCCTGCTCCCCATTGATCGATTGATCGGGTTGTCGCGCCACTTTCCCCGGTTCGATCCGATCACATGGCCGGTCATATCGGGCGTCAGCCGCCGGACCTCCGCCGCGCGAATATCGGAAAATCCGATGCCCATATTGGAAAAAGCCTGCCCTGCCCGCGCTTCGAGTTCCGGCAGACGTTTCATATCCTCAGTAACGGCGCTTTCGGGGCCATATTTCAGTCGCGTCCCACGCCGACCGCCGTTCGCTCCGCCTGCCTCACCCCGCCGATTCGTGGATTGCCGCTCCAGAGCGAAAGCAATGCGGGCCACCGACGACGTCGAAGCCTCTAACAAATTCTGGTTCTGCGCCCCGCGATAGAGCAAGAAGCTGTTTACGCCCTGGGCAACCAGGAGCATCAGCGCGACGATCAGCAGCAGCTGTCCAACCAGACTATTGGGCCACAGGCGCTTCACAGCGATTTCACTTCACCGGCCAGCATATATCCGCCGCCCCACACGGTCTTGATGATTTCGGGACTTTTGGGATCGGCTTCAATCTTGCGGCGCAGCCGGCTGATCTGGTTGTCGACTGCACGGTCGAAAGCGTGGGCTTCACGGCCCTGGGTGATGTCGAGCAATTGATCGCGATTGAGCACCTGACCAGCGCGCGAAACCAGCGCCAGTAGCATCTGATATTCGCCGGTCGAGAGCGACACATTCACGCCATCGGCGTCGATCAGGCTGCGTTTGTCACATTTGAGTGTCCAGCCCGAAAATTGATAGGCTCCCCCGGTCGCGCCGTTGTTGCTCGAGCCACTTTTCTCAGCGCGGCGCAATATGACCTTGATCCGCGCGACCAGTTCACGGGGGCTGAACGGCTTGGTGACATAATCATCCGCGCCCAGCTCGAGCCCGATAATCCGTTCGGTCTCTTCGGTCTTGGCGCTGATGAAAATCACCGGGATATCGGTTTTGTCGGTGACGAAGCGGCAGAGGCTGAGCCCGTCTTCACCCGGCATCATGATGTCGAGCAGGATGATGTCGAAATCATAAGCATTGAGCAAAGACCGGGCGAGGCTCGCGTCGGCTGCCTGCTGTACCTTGTAACCCTGTTTGATCAGATAATCCGCGAGAGGTTCCCGCAACGACGCTTCATCGTCGACCAGCAATATATGTGTCTTGTTCACCATCGGATCAGCCTATCACAGGAAACGCAAAAAGGAACGGACCGCCAGCCAATTTGGGGGAGAAGGGGGAGATGGCTGACGATCCGTTCGCGAAAAGAGTGGTTCAGGGATTAACCGCCTCTTTTATTCCGTTCGCCCTTATGGGCCTTGCGAGCAGCCTGACGCTCTTCTTTGGTGATTTTGCCGTCTTTATTGGCATCAGCCTTGTCAAAGCGGGCTAGAGCCGCAGCGGTGAATTCGGCCTTGCTGATCATCTGATCACCATTGGTATCGGCGGCACGCATCATTCCCATGCCACCACGGCCACCACGTTTCCCGCGCATGCCCTTACCACCACGTTTGCCCTGCTTTGCCTGGGCTTCCGCCTGGCTCAGCTTGCCGTTGCCATCGGTATCGGCGCGAGCAAATCGCTCGGCCTTGCGCGCATCACGTGCCGCTGTCATTTCGGCCTGGGTCAGTTCACCATCGCCATTGCTGTCCATTTTGGCAAAGCGTTCGGCTTTTTTGGCGTCACGGTCTGCCTTGGAAAGCTGGCCGTCACCGTTGACATCCATTCTGGCGAAGCGGGCGTCGAGCGACGAGGTCAGTTCAGCGCGGCTTATCGCACCATCGCCATTCGTGTCGGCCCGCATGCCGCGGTCGCCCGGAGCGGCAACGGCGATACCGCCTGCCATCAACAAAGCGGTAGCGCTCGAGATCAAAATTGCTTTTTTCATAATCATGTTCCTTATATTCCAGTTCAGGGAGACGGTCTGTCTTTCCGTCATGAATGTCTTTCTAGTAGCCACTTGTCGCTGAACTTTGTCAGAACGGACAAAAATTGTCGCAAATTGTATCGGACGGCGCGTTTCGTTCATGAGCGTGCAAGATCGCGGGACGGATTTGGCGTAAATCGCGATCTCGGCAATGACTTCGGGTGCTGAGGCTCGCAAGATTTGGAATATCATTCGCTTTTGCCGATTCTCCGTCCCGTTCGGCCCGCAAATAACTCGATGAACAATAACATTGTTCTTATCTGATAGCGACGCGCAGCCATTAGAGCCTGCCGTCCCTTTCCGTCTGCTATCCGCGGCCACGGAAGCCCGTGAAACCAAATAGCAACGATATTCTCAGCCTGTTTTTTATGCATGGAACAATAACATTATGCGCTATTCTACCCGCTGCCCTACGATTACAGAGCCCCCTGTAATCGGCTGAAAAGTGGGAAAGCGTGCAAACAATAAAATTATGCTTCCCGCCAGACCCTAGCCATTCCGGCGGTGAGCGCGGGTTTCGGAAATTAATGGCGGATGCGGAATGCCAATCCGCCAATAATGAACTGCAATGTTCTTGTTGATATCGGTTTCTGGTGGGTCAATTCTGATTTTTGGTCCCAAAAAGCGACCACCCCTTGCCACCAGATTAAGCGTTTTCACCTCGGCAGCGTGATCGGCGGCCGGAGCGAAGCAAAATCGATACAAGATAGATATTTTCCGAAAACAATAATCCCATTGTCTGAGAACATAAGCTTATGGTTTGGACGAATTCCGCCTGAATCAGACAGAAATAACGCCAATATGCAAATTTCCGGATAAAAATTGACCGCAATTGGATGCGCTATGGCTGGCCCGGGCGAAATTGCTAACTGCAACTTTGATCAACCCGCAAAATAGCCCGAATATGGCTGAAAATCAACATTCTGGCCCGATCCCTGCCTTGCAGAAAGCGGCTAGTTGGAGCCGATTTTCTGCGCTCCAACCAATGACAAGAACTTTGCGCTTTCCAAAAAGTCATCGCTGACAATAGGGATATTGTTCAAAAGCGTCCATTCCTGAGCGAGCCTGACTTCTGCAACCTGCCGGCCAGGCCGTCCCCGATCCACGTTTCAAAGCGGAAAAGTCTGTGTAAACCTCATAAATCCGGCGTTTTTGGCAATATGGGAGAAAAAAATAACCTTTGGGTAACCTTTCAAGCGGGCATCAAGTCCAGGCCTGATTCCGAAGTCGCGGGCGCAACCCATATAGCGCACCGTCACCGATCTCGACTATCTCGATTGGCTGGTCGGAAATCTGCGGGTTTTTGCACCGGAGGCGCACGCAAATTCGAAGATTTGGAGCGCTGATTGTCAAAACATCAGATGGATTCAGCCATTTTAGCACCTGATTTTACCACTATTATCTTTAAATGCAGTAACTTAACAATGATATCTATCATACTGTAACAGGATTCAGTGTCAGCATGAGCGAAATTCTCAAAGAAAACCTTTGAAATCAGCAACCTAATGTCGTGACTTCAGCAATGTCAGGAAGAAAAACTGGAGCGGGTGAAGGGAATCGAACCCTCGTCGTAAGCTTGGAAGGCTTCTGCTCTACCATTGAGCTACACCCGCATGTCCGGATCGACCGGATGGCCCGCTATTGCCACCGCTTTTGTGGTGCGTCAATCAGGAAAGGTCGATTTCGGGCTTTGCTTTCCGGCTGCGCTGATCAAACCAGAGTGCGACCGCCCGTTTCTCCGCTTCGTTCATATGCAAGCCCAGTTTCGAACGCCGCCACAGCACATCGTCCGCCGAACAGGCAACCTCGCGATCAATCAGCCACTGGATCTCGATTTCGTAAAGGCCGGCACCAAATTCCTGACCCAGGTCTTCTGCATTTTTGACGTCGTCGAGAATCAAAGCGACATCGGTGCCATAGGCTCTGACCATGCGATGCAGGACAGACCGGTCGATAAAGCTCCATCGGCTGGAATATTGATCGACCAGCGCGTCAAAATCATCCGGTGCGAAATCACCACCGGGCAGATGTGCCTCTTTGGTCCAGTCATCGCCGTCAACATCGAGCGCCTCAGACAAGGTCCGGATCGCTTGCAGGGCGAGCACCCTATAGGTGGTTATCTTGCCGCCGAAGATCGACAGCACCGGCGCGCCATCATCATTGTCATAGTCGAAGACGAAGTCCCGGGTGACCGTGGCTGCTGTCCGGCTGTGATCGTCGAACAATGGGCGCACGCCTGAATAGGTCCAGACGATATCGCTACGTTCAACCGGCTTCTCGAAATATTCGCTGGCGGCATCGCACAGATAATCGATCTCGCTGTCGCTGATCTCGGCAGGTCCCTCGGCATAGCTCCACGGCTGGTCGGTCGTGCCAATCAGTGTATAATCACCTTCATAGGGGATCGCGAAAATGATCCGGCCATCACGATTCTGGAAAATATAGCTGTGGTCGCCTTCATATTTGCGTTTGACGACAATATGGCTGCCCTTGACCAGACGAAGCTTTGCAGCATTGCCGCTCTGGTCGTACATGGCTGTAACAGGATCTACCCACGGGCCGGCGGCATTGACCAGCACTCTGGCCTGCTCTGTAGTGACTGCGCCATTTTGCCGGACATCCAGATTCCAGTGATCGGCACCGCGCTTCAGAGCGATACATTCCGTCCGGGTCCGGATATCGGCGCCCCGCTCGGCAGCATCGCGGGCGGTGAGCGAGACGAGCCGGGCGTCCTCGACCCAGCAGTCGGAATAGGCAAAGCCCTTTTTGAGCCGCTTTTGCAATGTATCACCGCGACGGTCCTTCAGCAGGTTCACGCTCGAGGTCGCCGGCAATATCTCGCGACCACCGAGATGGTCGTAGAGAAACAGGCCGAGACGCAGCAGCCAGGCAGGCCGCATGCCCTTGTCCACCGGCAGAACGAAGCGCATCGGCCAGATGATATGCGGTGCCGCACGGAGCAGGACTTCCCGTTCCTTCAGCGCCTTGCGAACGAGATTGAATTCATAATGTTCGAGATAGCGCAGACCGCCATGGACCAACTTGGTGCTCGCCGACGAAGTGTGCGAGGCGAGATCGTCGCGCTCGACCAGCAGGACCTTCAGTCCCCTGCCCGCTGCATCGCGCGCAATTCCGACGCCATTTATGCCGCCGCCAATGATAGCCAGATCATACATCGACACAGTCATAGAGAAAGCTGAGATTTGCGCAATGTTGCATCGCAACATAGTGAGCCATCGACTGGCTTTTTCTTGCCTTTTGCAGGCCAGCTTATAGCGTGGCCGGGAATAAGGGAGCGGACGATGGTGGGACAGCATATCTTGGTGATCGACGAGGGCACGACATCGACAAGAGCGATGCTGTTTGGCGTCGACGGAAAATTGCAGGGCTCACAGCAGGAGGCGTTGCAGCAATATTATCCAGCCCCCGGCCTGGTCGAACATGACGCCGCAGAAATATGGGAAAAAACCCTGAGCTGCTGCCAGAAAATGATCGAGAAGGCCGGCGGTGCCGACAAGATCACGGCGATCGGGATCACAAACCAGCGCGAGACCGTTGTTGCATGGGACAAAAGGAGCGGCGAGCCGCTTGCCAGAGCGATCGTCTGGCAGGACCGGCGGACGGCGGACAAATGCGACGCTCTCAAGGCGGACGGTCTCGAGCCGATGGTCCAGAAAAAGACGGGATTGCTGCTCGACCCCTATTTCTCGGGCAGCAAGATCGGCTGGATGCTGGAAAACTGGCCACAGGTCCGCAAAGCCGGTGACAATCTCGCGTTCGGCACGATCGAATCCTATCTCATCTACCGGCTGACCGGCGGTCAGCATGTCACCGACGCCAGCAATGCCAGCAGAACCATGCTGATGGCGCTGGATGGCGATGACTGGGACGACGAATTGCTCGCGCTGTTCGATATTCCCAAACAGGCCCTGCCGCAGATTGTCGACTGTGCCGGAGATCTGGGAACCACCGCTGTCGATCTCTTCGGCGGTCCGATCGCCATTTGCGGTTCTGCCGGTGACCAGCAAGCCGCAACCATCGGCCAGGCCTGTCTGGAAATCGGCCAGACCAAGGCGACTTTCGGGACCGGCGCCTTCATATTGACCAACAGCGGCGACACGCCGCCCCGCTCGGAAAATCGCCTGCTGTCGACCATCCTCTATCAACATCAGGGCAAACGTATCTACGCGCTCGAGGGATCGGTATTCGTCGCCGGGAGTCTGATGCAATGGCTGCGCGACGATGTCGGCTTGCTCAAATATGCCGGCGAGAGCGAGGAACTGGCGCGTTCGGTCGACGACAATGGCGGTGTCTATCTTGTTCCCGCACTATCGGGTCTCGGCGCGCCCCATTGGCGGGCAGAAGCCACCGCGACCATTTCCGGCCTCAGTTTTTCGTCGAAAAAAGCCCATATCGCCCGCGCTGCACTGGAATCGATGGCCTATCAATGCCACGATCTGAAGACCGCCTTCTCCGCCGATGGCGTCGACTGGCAAGGTCTGAGGATCGACGGCGGTATGGTCGCCAACGACTGGATGGTTCAGGATCTGGCGAATATTCTCGACATCACGGTGGAGCGGCCCGAGTTTTTCGAGACCACGGCGCTGGGAGCAGCGATGCTCGCGGCGGTCGGGGCGGGCCTGTATCCGTCGCTCGAAGCGGCTTCGGTAATGATATCGGGGCTGGATGTGCACGAGCCTGATATCGACCCTGTTACAAGGACCAGCAGGCTTGCCGGATGGCAACGGGCGATCAGTTCCGCTTTGGCCAGCTAACCATCGTCCGGGCATAAAAAAGCCCGCTCGAAGCGGGCTTTTTCTAAAAACTGTAGATTATCGAACCTAGGCTTCAGCCGATTTCTTTTTCTTCTCGGCTTTCACATCCGCCCAGATCGTCCGATAGGAAAGATAGGCCAGGATCGTGGCGATCAGCAGGAAGGCGAGAACGGCCCAGCCAGCCTGATGGCGTTCTTCCAGCTTGGGTTCCGCGCTCCAGATCAGGAAAGCGGAAACATCTTTCGCCATCTGGTCGATACTTGCCTTGGTGCCATCGGAATAGCTGACCATATCAGCGGCCGCCAATGGCGGTGCCATCGCCAGGTTCAGGTTCGCGAAATAAGGGTTATAATGCAATCCCGGACCAGGCTGGTTTGCCTTTGGCAGGTCCGCTGGCGGAGCCTGATAACCCGTCAACAGAGAGTAGATATATGGTGCTCCGCCTTCCCGCGCCTTGGTGATCAAGGACAGGTCTGGTGGAATGGCGTTGTTATTGGCTGCGCCTGCGGCCACGTCATTGGCAAATGGCTTGGGCAGCTTGTCAGCGGCAACCGAAGGACGGGTCGACATTTCGCCAGTGGCCGGATCGACATCAGGAGTCTGGATCGGCCAGTTGGCTGCAATGGCCTTCACTTCGTCTTCATTATAGCCGATTTCTTCCAGATTGCGGAAGGCAACCAGACGAAGAGAGTGACAGGCGGCACAGACTTCCTTGTAGACCTGGAAACCGCGCTGCAGTTGCTGGCGATCAAATTTGCCCAGCGGACCGTCGGACGTGAAAGAGACATCCTTCGCTTCCTTGTGAAACGCATGTTCCGCAGTTTCGACCGGCGGGTTCGTGATATATTCTTTTGCCCCCATTCCAAATGAGACCAAGAGCCAGCCTGAGAAAAACAAGCCAATCAAGATTCCGATAATTCTTACCATTGCGACGGGTCCCTAATACTTAACTGGCAGTTGTGAGCGGCTTGCCGGTCACCGATTCAGTAATACTGGTCGGCAGCGGCTCAGGTTTTTCCAACCGCGACAAGAGCGGCAGGATGATCAGGAAATGCGCGAAATAATATGCTGCGGCCAACTGGCTGATCATCACAAATGGTTCCTCCGCAGGAGCACCACCACAATAGCCGAGGATCAGCACGTCAATCACGAGAATGACAAAGAAGATCTTGAACTTGGGCCGGAAACTGCCGGACCGGACCGGAGATTTGTCGAGCCATGGCAGGAAGAACCAGACCAATATGGCAGAGAACATCGCCAGCACACCGAGCAATTTTGCAGGGATGAAGAGGAAGTCGAAGGTAAAGGCGCGCAGGATTGCGTACCAGGGCCAGAAATACCATTCCGGAACAATATGAGCCGGCGTCGAAAGCGGATTAGCCGGGATATAGTTGTCGGCATGTCCCAGTGCGTTGGGCAGGAAGAACATCAATATCGTGAAGAAGATCAGCGCGAGACCGATGGTCCAACCGTCTTTCGCGGTATAATATGGATGAAATGGCACCGTATCCTGCGGACCCTTAACATCTACACCGGTCGGGTTGTTCGATCCCGGGATATGGAGCGCCCAGATATGCATGATAACCACGCCGACAATGACGAACGGCAGCAGATAGTGCAGCGAGAAAAAGCGGTTCAGAGCGGCGTTATCAGGCGCGAAGCCACCAAGCAGCAGTTCCTGAATCGGTTTTCCGATGAACGGAATGGCTTCAAACAGCCCGGTAATCACCTTGGCACCCCAGAAGCTCATCTGTCCCCATGGAAGCACATAGCCCATGAAGGCAGTGGCCATGGCAAGCAGATAGATGACGACGCCGAGCAACCACAGCATTTCGCGTGGCGCCTTGTAGGAGCCGTAGAACAGCCCGCGACCGATATGCAGATATATGGCGATGAAGAAGAAACTGGCACCGTTGGCATGCGCGTAGCGGATCATCCAGCCGCTGTTGACGTCGCGCATGATATGCTCGACCGAATCAAAGGCGATGGTTGCGTTGGCTGCATAATGCATCGCCAATATGATGCCGGTGACGATCTGAACAACCAGAAACAATCCGGCCATCGAGCCGAAGTTCCACATATAGTTCAAATTGCGTGGAGCAGGATAACCAGCACCGACGCTATTGTAGACGAAACGCGGCAGCGGAAGCTGCTTGTCCATCCACTGACCGAATTCGGTTGTTGGTGTATATTGTTTTGCCCAAGGAAAGCTCATGTTTATCTGTCCTTTAGCCGATTTTCACGACGGTGTCTGATAGGAATTCATGCAATGGCACTTCGAGATTGGTCGGTGCCGGGCCTTTGCGGATGCGCGCGGCCGTATCATAATGCGATCCGTGGCAAGGGCAGAAATACCCGCCAAATTCACCTTTGATTTCGCCTTGTGCAGCGCCAAGCGGCACGCAGCCGAGATGGGTGCAAACACCGAGCGTGATCAGCCAGTTCTCTTTGCCAGCGGTGGTCCGCTCGGCCAATGTCTGCGGATCGCGCAGTTCGGAAACGTTCACCGCATTGGCTTCGGCAATTTCTTCCGCCGTAAGATTACGAATGAAGATAGGTTGCTTGCGCCAGCTGGTCTTGATCGACTGACCGGTTTCAATCGCCGAGATATCGACTTCGATCGATGCCAGGGCGAGAACGTCGGCGCTCGGGTTCATCTGGTTGACCAACGGAAAAACCGTCGCCACCGCCCCTGCGCCCGCAAAACTAACCGCTGCGATATTGATAAAA
>TARA_R110001599_G_scaffold21138_25_pt1 | contig 12836 bp, 12 predicted proteins | sample TARA_R110001599 | Tara Oceans TARA_R110001599 (sample SAMEA4398360) | marine metagenome | biome: Polar Biome; feature: [MES] marine water layer (ENVO:01000295) within the mesopelagic zone...; material: water (ENVO:00002006), including particulate matter (ENVO:01000060) such... | reverse complement strand
CGAGCCAATAAGCGCGCGCTGAGCTTGACTGATATTTTGCTGCCCGAAAAAGAGACGCAATTCTGGCAAATCGCCCGTCGTGTTCATCGCGAATGGGTAGATCAGCAGGATGATCCGCTTAACTATGCTGGCTGGCCATTTCAGTCAACATCGATGTTTTTGCTAACGCCTGAAGGCTTAGATTTACAATATGACCCTTACGCCATCGGGCCGTATTCCATGGGTACGCCGACGATCACTATTAGCTATGACCGCCTGCGTGATGTGCTGAAGCCAGATTATTTGCCTGAGCGCTAACGTGCATTGGCCTTTGCTCGATAGCCACTGCCATCTCGATGCGCCTGAGTTTGATGGTGATCGTGAGCAGGTGATGCAGGCAGCGAGCGAGGCGGGCGTGATGGGCATTGTGGTGCCTGCATATGCAGCCCCGCGTTGGCCGGCGTTGATGGCGCTCTGCGCGCACGCCAAGCAGCCAGTCTTGTGGCCCGCATTAGGCCTGCACCCGATATATATCGCTGAACATGAGGAAGCGAGTTTACAGGCCTTAGAGGCTCAGCTAATAAGCTCACCTGAGCTTGTCGCAGTTGGTGAAATCGGCCTCGATCGATTTTTGCCGGAACTCATCACGCCAGATATGTGGCATAAGCAGCAGCGATTTTTTGAAGCTCAGCTGGCGTTAGCACAAGCGTATAACAAGCCCGTAATTATCCATGCCCGCCGCTGCCACGCTGATATTGTGCGCAGCCTAAAGCGGGTGAAGTTTTCGCAAGGCGGCGTTGTGCATGCATTTTCTGGCAGTGTGCAAGAGGCGCTGGCCTATGTTGAGCTTGGTCTGAGTTTAGGCTTGGGCGGGCCGCTCACATATCCACAGTCGCGAAAATTACGCGAGATAGCCACGCAAATACCCTTAGCGCACTTGCTCATTGAGACTGATGCGCCAGATATGGTGCCTTGGCCGCAGCGTGAGCAGCATAGCGATGGCCGCGCACGTGAAGTCGGCGAACGAGTACGCAATAGCTCGGCTTATTTGCCCGCAGTTTTTGATGCTTTTTGCCAGTTAAGGCCGGAGTCGCCCGAGGTATTAGCTCGGGCATTTTGGCAAAATACGCAGCGCGTATTTAAACTAACGCAGCCGACCTTTCCGCCGCTTCAGCTGGAGTGATGGCCGGATCGAAACTCTCTGCTTGTGACATCTTCCAAAACAACTGATAGACCGGATGTTGTGGGCAATGCTTGAGTAATTCGCCTGGCTGCAAATACGGCACCAACGCCGACACGAGCGCGACTTCATTCACCGATACGCGGCGAACAATATGATGCGGCCGAAGTAAGTTGGGGTGAGCTAAACCTGCTGCGCCTATTATTTCCCCCAAGGCTTTCAGCGTATTTTGGTGGAAATAATAGACACGATTACCTTTGTCTTCGGGGTCTAGCGCGCGTTGACGCAACCAGCTTTGTGTTGCTACGCCGGTTGGGCAGCGGCCGGTATGGCAGGTCTGTGACATCAGGCAGCCGAGAGCAAACATAAAGCCACGACCAGAGTTGCACCAGTCCGCGCCTAAGGCCAAGGTGCGAGCAATATCAAAAGCAGAGACGATTTTCCCTGCTGCACCAAGTTTTACGCGACCGCGTAAATTCAGCCCCACCAAGGTGTTGTGCGCGAGTATTAAGCCTTCGTGCATGGGCGTGCCTAAATGATCGGTGAACTCGGCTGGCGCTGCTGCTGTGCCGCCTTCAGCGCCATCGATAACGATATAGTCGGGCGTGATATTGGTTTTGATCATGGCCTTGCAGATAGCAAAAAACTCCCAAGGATGACCAATGCAAAGCTTAATACCGACGGGCTTGCCTCCTGAGAGCTCACGTAATTGCGCAATAAACTCCATGAGCTCAATGGGCGTATTAAAAGCTGAGTGGCTCGATGGCGAAATGCAGTCCTCACCGACTGGAACGCCACGCGCATCGGCAATCTCTTGAGTCACTTTTGCCGCGGGCAAGATGCCGCCATGGCCGGGTTTTGCACCTTGGCTAAGCTTAATTTCGATCATTTTAACTTGGCCAGAGGCGGCGTTTGCGGCAAAGCGCTCAGGGCTAAACGTGCCATCGGGCTGGCGGCAGCCAAAGTAGCCACTACCAATTTCCCAGATTAAGTCGCCACCAGGCTCACGGTGATAACGGCTGATCGAGCCTTCGCCAGTGTCATGGGCAAAGTTGCCGAGTTTGGCGCCCTTGTTGAGCGCCAGAATGGCATTGGCGGAAAGCGAGCCAAAGCTCATTGCCGAGATGTTGTACAGCGAAAGCGAGTAGGGCTGGGCGCAATTGCCTTCACCGATGGTCACGCGGAAGTCATTGTTCTCGATATGTTTGGTGTGGATGGAGTGGTTGATCCATTCATAATCGTCGCCATAGACATTGGCCATGGTGCCGTAGGCGCGCTTATCGACTACATTTTTGGCGCGCTGATACACCAAGTTGCGTTGTGCGCGAGAAAAGGGGATTTCCTCAGTATCTGATTCGAGAAAGTACTGACGGATTTCAGGGCGTATCGATTCAAAAAGAAAGCGAAAGTGCGCCAAAATTGGGTAGTTGCGGCGAATTGCCTGCTTCTTCTGAAAGTAATCTAGCGCGCCCAATAAGGTGAGGCCGCCGAGCACTAATACGGGCGTGGTGCCTATCAGTGGGTAGAGCCAAAACAACACGAGCGAGGCGATAAAACCGAAGCCGCTAAGTAGCCACGTTAAGTAGCGAAAGGGCATGATGACGCGAAGAAAGTGCATAGAGTGGTTTCCTGCTAACGCCTAGCGTGACGTTATAGACGCTAGCAGAAATCCTGCCCAGTAGATGCACCATTGGGCGCGTCCACTGGGGTTTCAATCGGATTAAATAATCTCGATAGCCATGGCTGTGGCTTCACCACCACCAATGCACAGGCCGGCAACACCACGAGTTTTGCCGTGTTGTTTGAGCGCGTGAATGAGCGTGAGAATGATGCGTGAGCCAGTTGAGCCAACGGGATGACCGAGCGCGCAGGCGCCGCCGTAAACGTTGACTTTCTCATGCGGCAAGTTGTGTTTGATCATCGCGGCCATGGTGACCATAGCGAATGCTTCGTTGATCTCAAACAGATCGACCGACTCAGCGCTCCAGCCGATTTTGGCAAACAAATTGTTCATTGCGCCAATAGGAGCGATGGTGAATTCGCTAGGGTCTTGTGACTGAGTTGCATGGCCGACAATACGTGCCAATGGCTTTAGGCCGAGCTCGGCTGCTTTGCTCTCTTTCATCAACACTAGAGCCGATGCGCCATCGGAAATGGATGAGGCGTTGGCGGCAGTGATGGTGCCGTCTTTAGCAAAAGCCGCGCGCAAGGTAGGAATTTTCTCTGGCTTGGCGTTGCCTGGTTGCTCGTCGGTATCGACCAAGGTTTCGCCTTTACGCGATTGCACAGGCACTGCCACGATCTCGGCTTTGAAGTTGCCATTGGCAATGGCCGCATTGGCACGGCGCAGTGATTCAATCGCAAAGTCATCCATGGCTTCACGAGTTAGGCCCAATGTGTTGGCCATGTCTTGCGCAAATGAGCCCATTAGGCGACCAGTGCGAGCATCTTCCAAGCCATCTAAGAACATGTGGTCCAAGACTTGGCCATGACCCATGCGGTAGCCACCACGTGCTTTCGGCAGGATGTACGGTGCGTTGCTCATCGACTCCATGCCACCGCTGACCATGATGTCGTTGGTGCCAGCGGCGATTAAGTCATGTGCCAACATGGTGGCTTTCATGCCCGAGCCGCAAAGCTTGTTAATGGTGGTAGCGCCTGCGGCTGCTGGAATGCCGGCATTGAGTGCGGCTTGGCGAGCTGGGCCTTGCTTCAGGCCTGCTGGCAACACGCAACCCATAATGACTTCTTGCACTAGCTCAGGAGCAACGCCGGCGCGGCTCAGGGCTTCACGGATGGCAATGGCGCCGAGATCGGTAGCGATGACGCTGCCGAGGCTGCCTTGAAAGCCGCCCATTGGGGTGCGGGCGCCGTTAACAATCACGATTGGGTCGTGGCTCATTTTATCTCTCCGTTTTAGCCAGCGCTTAAGCGCCGTGGCATTTCTTAAATTTTTTGCCACTGCCGCAATGGCAGGGGTCGTTACGGCCAATTTTTAATTCATTGACCACGGGCTTGAGTTTTTCTGATGGGCCGGCGTGCAGCACTTCGCCATCGCGAAATTGCCAACCGGCATCGGAATTAACAAAGCCCGAGACTTCGTGATGATGATGCTTCACACCACCGATGAGGTAGTGAGCTTTGAATTCTACCAGACCCTTACGATCTTGGTTTGTGCCTGCTTCTACTTGTAATACTTCTAGGCTTTGCCAATCGGCTGTTTCAGCCCATGCACGCATGGCGTCGATGTCGCTATCGGCGCGGCCATCGGGGTGCGTAGAGGCCATGATGAAATCAATATTGTGCTGCGTATAAGCAGTGTAGCGCGCACGCATCATGGCTTCAGCACTAGGGGCGGGTGAGCCGGCGATGATTGGGCCGCAGCACTCGGTTAGTGCTAGTGAGGAACCGCAAGGGCAAGTCATGAGTATCTCCAAATTTCAGGCATAAAAAAGGGGTGCATAATGCACCCCTTTTTCTTGAGGCGTAAGCCTCACCGCATTACTGAGCGGCAGCTTCTTCAGCTGGAGCAGCTTCAACAGCGGCTTCTTCAGCAACTGGTGCAGCTTCAGCAACTGGAGCTTCTTCAGCAACTGGAGCTGCTTCTTCAACAGTAGCTTCAACTGGAGCAGCTTCTTCTTTCTTTGCACAGCCAGCAATGGCTAGGGTTGCAGCAACGGCGGCTAAAATAGCAACTTTTTTGATTTGCATGATAAGTATCTCTCAGGTTAGAACAACGAATTCGAATGCTCTCGACCAATCAGGCTGTTGCGGCAGCGGTTGACGGCTTAAAGCGCGAGCATCATAACACCCTGTAAACCGATTTGCATTATGTGCAAACAGGATTTTTTTGCACTTTGTCGGACAGTTTATGAGCCGAGCTCGGTCACATTTAATGTGGTCGTTCTGGATTGGTATAAACGGCGCCAGCGTGTGCTTGGCCACGTTGGCGCGCTCTATCTAGGGCGCTATGTAGTGCAGAGAGCATGGGGTCGAGTGCTAGCGGCAATGTTGGCAGCCACGTTGCGCTGATGTATGCCTGAGCCCTGTGGCCAGTTACTTGTAGGGCCTGCTGAAAAGCAGTTTGCAATCGCTGCGCAATCTCGTCGGCGTTTTTATGTGGGCAATCAAGCAAGATGAAGACAAAACGCAGGCGATCATAGCGCACTAAAATATCGCAGCCGCGTAAGTGTGATTTCGCCACCGATGCCATGGCTTGTGCCAGCTCCAAGCTCAACTGCCTGCTGGCAATAGCATCGTTTAGCGTGACTTCTGGATCGACCACGGCATAAAGCAAAGACACGGGCATATTTTGCCGATGCGCGAGAGGCCACAGCAATTGCGCAGTGGCATAGAGCGTAGAGCGAGTGGCTAGGCCGGTCTCTTTATCATCGTGTGGTGCAAGGTCGGCAATGGTGCGTAAGTCCATGCTGTGATGGCGAAACATGATGACCAAGCCATGCAAAAGCAGCAGTACAGCAGCGCTAGCCAGCAGTGGCAGTATGGCGAGTTCGGGCCTTATTGCAGCGCGGGCAATGAGTGTTACTGCGGCCAGTGCCAGCATCCACAAGGTTAGTTTGGTCAATGTAATGCTGCGATGACGCACGCTAGCGAGACCAAAAAATAGGCCAGCGAGCAATAGTGTCGGCGTGCTAGCTAAGGGGTCGAACCATAGAGCGGGCAGGAACAGGGCAATATCTAGCGCGGTAATGGCGCCACTGAGTCGATGCGATGAGCCTTTGCGACCCTCAATATATCCGAGCACGGCGTGGGCAAGCCCATAGGCTATGGGTATGGCAATGAAGATCCATGCAGGTTGTGGCAGCAAGCTGGATAAAATCAGTGCGTACAGGGTTAGCAGCAAGCCCACGCTAATGCGCAGGGCCTGTTGTTCTGGGATGCAGTACACGCGAGCACTGAGCTCGGGGTCATAACTTTCTATTGGCGTGTCGATGGAGTGCTTTTCGGTCATGGTGCTTATGGTTTTTATCTAGTGCAATCGAAGGGGCTTAGTGAAAGCCGAATAGAAATTGTACGCCAACGGCGAGCAACAAAATGCCAAATAAGCGTTTTAATTGTGCAGCGGGCAAGCGTTGCGCTGCATGAGCGCCAAAGCTGGCAAAAATCAGGCTAGTAATGCTAAGTCCGAGTAATGCCGGCCAATAAATAAAGCCGGTGCTACCTGCGGGCAGGCCGGGCTCTGACCATCCTGCCCAAAGAAAGCCCAGGCTGCCGGCGAGTGCGATGGGAAAGCCGCCGGCGGCAGCTGAGCCAACGGCACGTTGCATGCGCATGCCGTGATGCACGAGAAATGGCACGGTTAAGCTGCCGCCGCCAATGCCGAAAATTGCTGACGCGGTGCCGATGACGCTGCCAGCGGCAATAGTTCCTGCAGTGCCCGGAAACGGTTTGTCCTGTGCTTGAGCTTTGCGTCCACGCAGCAGGTGTTGGCCGGTCCATAAAGCGAAAGTCGCGATGATGATTTGCAGCGTGCGAGCAGGCATGGCATGAGCAATTTGCGCGCCGAACCAGGAGCCGATCATCAGGCCAATAGAGAGCTTGGCCATGAGCGGCCAGTCAACATTTCCATGCTGATGATGGGTGCGCACGGAACTAACAGAGGTCAGTAAAATAGAGGCGAGCGAAGTGCCAACGGCCATATGAGTCGAGACTTCAGGACTAATGCCCTGCAAGTGGAAGCTCCAGAGTAGGGCGGGCACGATGATCATGCCGCCGCCTATGCCTAGAAGCCCTGCTAAAAAGCCCGAGAAAATGCCGGTGGCGGCATAGAGTGCTAAGGCGCTGAGCGAGAGATCCATGTGGCTTCCTATGTGTGCGATGGCAAGCCTTTGGCCTGTCACTTAATTGTCACCTATCTGTCACGTTGTCGACATGGCTAGATATGACACTGCGTGCATGAAAACGACAAATAAGAGCCGCCCTATGACTACTCGCCGTGTCCCAACACTGGTTTCAATGCCCATGTCACTCTTGCGCAATTTGAGCTTTAAAGCTGCGAAGAAGGCTAGCAAGAAAGCTAAGGTTGCCGCACAGGTCGAGGCAGTGCGCCAGAAGCCTATCCTAGAAGCCCGCTTTGCCGATACCCCCGATGCTATGCGTGCGGCGCAAGTGCTGCGCGCGGAAGTCTTTGGTATGGAATACGGCGTGGCCTTCGATGGTCTTGATAATGATCGCTACGACCTGTTTTGCCGCCACATCACGGTTTACGATGTAGCAAATGATTGCCTGGTGGCAACCACGCGTTTACTTAGCCAAGAGCAGGCACGCTTAGCAGGTGGCTTCTACTCTGCCAATGAGTTTGATGTCTCTGCGCTAGAAAATTTGCCTGGCCGCATCCTTGAGATTGGCCGCACCTGTGTGCATCCTGACTACCGCTCCGGTGGTGCTATCACAGTGCTCTGGTCATTCATGGCCGATTACTTAATGCGTGAAGGCTTTAGCTATCTGATTGGTTGCGCCAGCATAAGCTTGGCTGACGGTGGCACGACCTTAGCTAGTGTGATGCCAACATTGCGTGAAAAGCACTTTGTTGCCAATGAGTTACGTGTTAGCCCAACACGCGAAATCGTGCTTTCAAGCGATATGGTTGGCAGTGTCAGCTTGCCACCATTACTCAAAGCGTATTTACGCATGGGTTGTCAGATTGGTGGTGAAGCTTGCTGGGATCCTGAATTCAACTGCGCCGATGTCTTCATATTATTAGATGTACAAGCGATGGCAGGACGGTATGCTCAACGGTTCTTAAAGACCGCCTAAATGTAGGATGCCGTGAGCCGAGTACGAACGCCCCGAAGTAAACGCGAGCACCCAGCCGTGATGCAAAACCCTCCATTTAGCCCGCGCCTATTATGGCGTTTGCTGCTTATTGCCCTGCATTTGCTCACAGGCTGCACGTTGGCATTTCTCACAGGCATGTTTTTTACACAGCCGAAATCATGGCATAGACCCATTGTGCGCTGGTGGCTGCATGGTTTGGCTTCACGACTAAATCTCGATGTTAATGTGCATGGCACGCCGACCACTGGCGTGAGCTTATGGGTCAGCAATCATGTCTCGTGGATGGATATCCCGGTACTTGGCGGCATTGCGCCGGTGGATTTTTTATCCAAGGCCGAGGTGGCTAAATGGCCATTGATTGGGCATTTGGCACAGGCGGTCGGCACCTTGTTTATTCAGCGTGGTTCAGGTGACTCAGCGCGTGTGCAAGGCTCGATGAAGTCAGCACTAGCTGCGAACCGTAGTGTGCTGTTTTTCCCTGAAGCCACCACTACCGATGGTCATCGCGTGCAGCGCTTTTTCCCTAAGCTATTCGCCGTTGCTTGCGATACCGACTGCAAGGTTCAGCCCATCGTTATTTGCTATCGCCAGGGTGATGCCTTACACCCCTTAGCGCCATTTATTGGAAACGATGATTTAGTGCCGCATTTGTTTAATGTGCTGGCGGGTGAGCGCATTCGTGTTGATGTTCAGTTCTTGCCAGTGCAAGCGGTGGCTGAGCGAGATGCTCGCGCGTTGTCATTGGTATGTGAGCAAGCCATGGGCGATGCTTTGATTGCCCTACATGGCGATGCCGACGTGCCTAGTCGTGTTGGTTTGTCGGCCATACGCAGCGCCTAGGTCATAGTCTATACTCGGGCTCACTTTTATCGGAGCCCGACCATGTCCTTGTCTTTAGCTGTCCCTCTGACGCTGCCCAATGGCGCTACCTTACCGAATCGCCTTGCGAAGTCGGCCTTAAGCGAAGCCATGGGCACCATGGATAATCGCGTCACACAAGCTTTGGTGCGCTTGTATCAGCGTTGGTCGGCAGGCGGCACTGGCTTACTGATGACGGGTAACGTCATGGTCGATCGCCGCTTTTTAGGCGAGCCGGGCAACGTTGTTATTGAAGACGAACGCGATTTGCCACTACTACAAGAATGGGCACAGGCTGGCCGCGACTACGACACAGCCATTTGGGTGCAGCTTAATCATCCTGGCAAGCAGTCACCGAAAGGTTTAAATCGCGAAAATATTTCGCCTTCGGCCATTCCGTTTAAAGCTGAAATGCAGTCATTTTTTGCGACGCCACGCGAGATGACCGAGGCTGAAATTCTCGACACCATTGCGCGTTTCGCCAATGCCGCAGGCATCGTTAAAAAAGCCGGCTTTGCTGGTGTGCAAATTCATGGTGCTCACGGCTATTTGGTCAGCCAGTTTTTATCGCCGCGGCACAATGTGCGTGAAGATGGCTGGGGCGGAACGCCTGAAAAGCGCCGTCGCTTTGTGCTCGAGCTGTATGCCGCCATGCGTGCGCAGGTCGGCGCCGATTTCCCCATTGGCATTAAGCTGAACTCGGCAGATTTCCAACGTGGCGGTTTTACTGAGGAAGAGTCACTTGCCACCATCAAGGCCTTGGCCGATGCCGGCATCGATTTGATCGAAATCTCTGGCGGCACCTATGAAGCGCCGGCGATGACTGGTGCTAAGGCCTCGACTATCGAGCGTGAGGCGTATTTCTTAACTTTTGCCGAAACCGTGCGTGAGCATATCAGCACGCCATTAATGGTGACGGGTGGCTTTCGCACATTAGCGGTCATGCAAGCAGCGCTAGATTCGGGTGCCTTGGACTTGATCGGTTTGGGTCGTCCTTTGGCCATCGAGCCAGATGCCGCTAATCGCTTATTGGCGGGCGAAGAAATGCGCTATCGCGTTAAGCCGATTAAAACGGGTATTGGCATGGTCGATCGCATGGCCATCATGGAAGTGTCGTGGTATACGCGCCAATTACATCGCATGGGTAATGGTAAAGTGCCTAAGCCCAATGAGTCGGGGCTATGGTCTTTTGCCGCAACAGTGGTGGCGAATGTGCGCGGCACGAGGAAAACACGACGTATGCGGGCTTCGTAAGAGGCGTTGCGTAACTCTCTTGCCTACTTGGCGGTATGATTTTAAAAAAATTGCACCGCCTGCATGGCAGCTAGCAATCGGCTCTGCTATCATGCGCGCCGATGCGCTAGTGGTGAAATTGGTATACACGCCAGATTTAGGTTCTGGTGCCGCAAGGCGTGGAGGTTCAAGTCCTCTCTAGCGCACCATCTTTAAGGCTTTGCTTCACAAGTAAGCCAAACAAAAACCCGCTGATAAGGCGGGTTTTTGCTTTCTAAAGAACGCGAGGGGCGCCTAGCGTTGATCGGTTCTTATGCGCTACTAAATATTAGCCTGCTCAGATACGCCTTGGCTATTTAAGCGATATTGTCGCGGAGTAGCGCCATGCCACGATTTAAATGCTCTTGTGAACGCACTTTGATCTGAGTAGCCCAGTAGGGAGGCTACGTCCACGAGCTCTATCCGGCGGTTATTTAAGTGTTGTTTAGCTAATTGGTAGCGAATGGTGCGCAGCAAATCGCGAAAGGTTATGCCCCGTTTGTCTAAGGCCCGATAAAATGAGCGCAGTGACATTCCTATTTCGCCAGCTAGGCGATCGGCAGAAACCTCGCCTCTTTTAATTGCTGGAATTATTAACTCATGAAGCTCGCTAATAAACGGGTCAGGGCGTGGGTGCTGCTCAATAAGCGACTCTGCTTGTTTTTCTAAAATTAGCTTCAGATTTTCATCATATGATGGGATAGGTAGTAAAAGATAAGCTACAGAAAGCTCAAAACTCATACTTGGAGCATCAAAATCTACGGCACACCCCCATAATGTGCGATAAATTTCATAATGCTTAGGCGGTGGCCCTGGGAATGATAGTTTATGAAAGTTTATATCTGGTAGGCCAGTTAGTGTTCGAAGATTGGTTAGAAATGATGATGCAAGCACTTCATTAGATATTAGCGTAGATGTGCCGTATCGATCATCCCAAGTGATGCATATATAGTTTCCGCGAATATTGACGAGGCTTGGGTTTAGGTTGTGTATCAGTGGTTGGAACTTTTGAAAAGCCTCTAGTGCTAGTCCACAGGTTTGGCAAGTTCCCATTAAGTAGCCTAACAGGCCGAGGTGGTGTAATTGCACGCAACGACCTATATGAAGGCCTAAGGCTGGCTGGAAGCTTTCTTCTTGCACACGGTCGTGCCAGCGCCACCAATCTTCAATAGGGACTAGCTCAAATGGCCCTCGCTTTGCAAGCTCAGCTCTTAATTTCGGCGCTGCAATCCTCTCCTTATCTAGGTAGCTCAGCACCATTTTCGCTAAGCTACCTAGAATATAAACCCCGCTAGTCATGAGTCATTTGATCTCTGAAAAAAACCGCATACTTTAGCTTAGCAGTTAATTGACTATTTTATATAATAGTACGTATGCATGTATTTATTGACATCCTAGAGCAATATTTTCGCAGGATTGGAGTTTATCGTTTCTATTTTTAAACGCTCTCTTGCTTGGATGATACCAACTCAAGCGATCTCTAAAGATGCGATCATTCAGCAGACGTGAGTCCGCATCCGCATAGCCTTGCTCTCCAGGAAGCTTCAAATATCGATCGAACCAGGCAAGTGTATAATATTGCGCAACGGGATTGGCCCAGCCTGCACCATTATCACTACCATCAGCAGCGATGATTTTTCCGGGCTCCCAATTTGATGAAGGGAGCGGGTAGATCAGGCTCCAGTCAAAATGAGTCGCCCCTCGTATATTAATTTGATAAGAGTCAACACTGTTTTCTTGCCATAAGTCGAAGCCGGCATTTTTATTATCAGAAGGGGGCGTTAAATGTGGTGCGGGAAGTAGAAAGTAATCGCCCGACTGCCCCATGGAGGGAATGCGTGGAACGACCGGCACACCATCTAAATTGTCGCTAAGCATTAGGTTGTCCCATGCGACCATCGCTTTAACTGGATTACTCGTGTGCATAGTCCCTTGCCAATCGGACTCGCCTTGAACCACTGAGACTCCAGTAGCACCAAGTGAGTGCCCTGCAATACCAAGTCGATCACGGTCTAGCAGTTGATAAATAGGGTTGTACGACGTTGTTTTGGCTCGATTTGAGTCGCCAATTGGTCCTGCGGCACCTGATAAATTATGTGGGTATAGTGCAGTAGGTGTTGAGTAGAAAAAGTCTATTGCATCAATCAGATTACGGCGAAAAACAACTGGATTTAAATTGCTGCCAAATTTGAAGTCGGGCGTCCTAGTGTCGGACCTGCCCTGCCCACGCGGATCAAAGGTCATCACGAGATAACCGTTTTGGACTAATAGCTGAGCTGCCCACCAATACAGTGTTTCTGGTGCTTGAACGGAGCCATTCAAAATAATCACCGCAGGGTAAGTTTTCCCTACTGGTGGGTTTTTTGGTGCCCAAACTCGACCACTTAAGCGAGCGCCTTCTTTGTCATAAAAGTTAACAGGGGTCACTGTGCCGACGTTGTCATACCATGGGTTATTGATTGGGTAGCGCAACGGGTCACCGACACAGGGGCCCGCCATTGTTCCGCACAAGTTAGTAACACTATCCCAATGAATGTCTGTGAGAGTGCGCCATGTGAACTCTGTGAGATTGGCAGTACTTTGCAATGTGTACTTTAAGACAAAGTCGGCTTTTACTAGATTTCCAACAATTGATCCTAATGCGATGCCGTAATTTTTTAGTTCACAAGCAGTCCATAATGCGGATGGAAACTCGGCAGCCCTGCATTTAGAAATTGTGACGGGATCGGTAGGATCAGTGGGGTCAGTG